>Ga0315906_10009458_pt1 | contig 11585 bp, 9 predicted proteins | sample LakEriMetagenome_4_FD_203526 | JGI IMG/M metagenome (GOLD analysis project Ga0315906, IMG submission 203526) | Freshwater fungal communities from buoy surface, Lake Erie, Ohio, United States - Buoy 2 MA122 | ecosystem: Environmental > Aquatic > Freshwater > Lake > Lake biofilm | place: USA: Lake... | reverse complement strand
CAATCAACACAATCATAAATGAAATCGATAACATTTTTGACACTCTCTGAAAAGTTAATTTCAGACATTTGTTGTAATGAGTTGATGTTTGGATATTTCATCCTTACGCCAACGGTATCAGTAAACTTAATAATTGGATTACATTCTAAATTCTTCAATTTAACATCGAAGAGATTTACTTGCACATCCATCAAATTGCCACACTTCTGTTCCGTTTCTGGATTAACATGTTGGCAAGTATACTTTGTTTCAATTATTTCGCCCATTGAGTGTGCGCGCAAACGAATGAAAAAGTATTCAAGATCATAAACTGCTAAATCGTCAACGTTAAATTTTTTCGGTTCAATGACACAATTTTGTATAATTTGACGAATAGCGTTTATCATTGACGTTTCATCATTCGCCTCTAGCGCCATCAGAAGAATTTTTTCTTCTTTCACTAGAAATGGTCGAAACTTAACTTTCTTTTTTATAGAACTCAATTCAATTTCATGAATCGGATGCTCAATTTTAGGTAACATAATTACTCCACTTTATCTTCTACCAGAATTAAATGATATTTTATCTAACTTAAACCCAATCCTTTCAGAGATGTTATTCAAAGCATTATTAACTTTGCGCTCACCGCTGGTCGAAATCTGTCGAAGAACGCCATCGGTATCGTTAAATGAATTGAGAATCGTATTCTCTAAACGACCGATAGCCATGTTCTTTAGGTTCTCTTTATTTGCACTAGCGACTAGTGCGGAAAGTTTTTGCGCCAACTTAATTGGATTTGAAAGACGGCTACCTTGAACCACAACTTCTTCCATCTTCGCAATAGTTTCTGAAATACTTTCCCAACGATGGTATGCAAATGTAACCTGAATGCGCATAAAGCCATCGTCTGACCAATTCAATGGTACAGGTGCAATTGCAACTGGGAAAGCGTCAATTAACTTTACCCAATAAACTTTTGGTGCAGGTACTTCTGGACTGCTTTGTGCTGCTGGATTATCAGAAGCCCCACCGTCAACTCTACGTTTAATTGCTCTGAATGCATCAACAGTCAAATCAATAACGCTCGACGGAATCTTATCAATTAATGACATTGGATTATTCTTTTGTGCATCCGCAGCCGCTTTTGGATCTTGAACTTCTGGTGTCTCGCTCAAAGCGATGATTGATATAGTACCGACATAAGAATCACGATACTGCATATTGAACGTTCTTGGATCCTGTACAGAATTCATCCAAAGTTCGAATTGTGTTTTCTCATGCATATCGTTAGTGCAAAGGAATGTTAACGTTACTTCGTTGAATACTGTTCCCGTTGCTACCTTGTATGCTGGTCCATATATTTTAGCATCATTCGTCGTAATCGTTTTGCCAGGCAACTCTGCAGACTCGCAAAGAAACTTCATACGATTCATTATGTCGTTTGTCCATTTTGGACTAAACACTTCAACATAAAAACGATTCGTTTTCTGTAAACCACCGAAGGAGTTTATTTGAGAACGAAAATTGTCAATCGAAAAGATGTTTCGTACGACGCTACTGTCCAACCCTAAAGTCTGACGACTATTGTCTGCTGGAGGCGGCGGTATTTGTTGCGCTGGTGGGGTCGTCTGTTGAGGTGCTGGTTTTGGGTCAAAACCTGGTATTGTAAATGCCATTCTAGATCATCTCCAGTGAATCGCGGTGGACTTGCTCTTTTGTGGCACCGACAAACATTTCAACAGGTAGGAACAGTGCGATTTCCCAATTTGATGGTTCAATCTCAATTAAGCCAGAGGCAATATGAGAATTCAAATAACGCTTTAAGCAAGGTTTGAATTCTTCATAACGAGCAGCCCCTGCTAATAGATCGTACGATAACTGCATCTTGGTTGTTTCGTCGAAACGTTCATTATTGAGCGTATCGTATAGTTTATCGAGTAGAATGATACGATATTTGACAGGTAAGTAATGTAGATTCAATCCAAGAAACCCATCCTTATATCTTTCTACAGGAATGACTAAAGGGAAACGGTCATAGTATGGCAATTTATCTTTTGTTTTAGGGTCATAAAAATAAAAGTATAAACGACCTGGATAAAAACCTGTCGTTTCTCTATTTTTATCTTTAACTATCGTGTTTCGACGAACTGCCCTTAACTCAGAAACCTTGTTTCGAAGCCATGTGCGTGCTTTGGCTGTGCGTTGTTGAACGCCAGCCTGTGACATTTGTTTGCTGAGTCTATCTAATACATTAGCCATTTCAATATTTATTTAATGTTTAGATCCTTTTCCGTAATGATTTGGAAACTCCAATTACGGTCTAAACAATACTCCTGTGCGGCTTTCCATTTGGCTTCGTTGACGCCCCAAGTCATAATCTCATTAATATAACGGCGAGTAGGTTTCTGACCAGTCTTTGGGGGTTTAGTTTGGCTTGACGGTTTAACTTCAATTAGAATGGTTTTTGTGTTTCCGTCTTTGCCTCTGGCGCGAACTATAAAGTCTGGGAAGTACCGATGCCAGTTTTTATCGACGGGTGAGATGTAAGGTATTGAGAGTTCTTCGCTACCCCATTGCAATATATTTGGGTTCTCGTCGAAGTACATCATGACTCTATACTCGTAACTTGACCTGTAAATTATGTTCTGCGAATCACCTAAATATTTGCTAGGATTTCTCGGCTTAAAATATCCTTGAAAATACTTCATTCTTAATAGTAGAACTCAAATGGCAGATATAACTAGGTCAAACTCTCAAGTCGCAGATCGCAATAAACTGCGAAATGATGGGCAGAGTATACGAGTGGCTTATCCGTTGGATTTGGAGGAAAATTATCCTCATGCCGTCGACTTTACTATTTATCTGCCCCAAAAAAGTACGTTTAATAAAACGATCACAAAAGTTCCAAATACAGATAGCCGATTGAGTAACTATGATGGGATCGGTAAATTTGGCGATGCTGCAGGACTAGCCCAAGTTGGGTTTGGTCTGCAAACTGGCTTTCAGGTAGCAAAAGATGCGGCTTTAGGTGGCGCAACTGGAGCGAACGCACTTGGAGGCGGGTTTATTGGTAAAACTATTGGAGCAATTGCTGGCGCAACAGCTGGCGCAGTAGCGTCACCATTCACAAATTCTAAAACACAACAAGGATTAAAAGGTTTGCTTGCGACTGAATTGATTCAGGAGCAAACCAAAGTAACTGGTCTGAAACTTGAAAGAACGGCTCAGAAAATCAGTAAAATGATTTCACTTTATATGCCCGCCAACTTTTTCACAACGTATGGTCACGACTACGATCAGATCAGCGTTAAAGAGGCTGGCGGTATGTTAGGTATGTTAGCTGGCGCGTACTCCTCAACAGGAATGGACATTTCCAGTGTCGCCAACAGTCCTGAAGAATTTTTAAAGGCTTTACAAAAACTTCCTGGAGCAGCAAATCCATACTCTGCTCTTGCTGCTGGTGCACTAGGCTCATCAACTCAAGTTCCTATTTTGGGCGGTCCTCTTGTTGGTAGTAATTTTGCTGACGTAAATTTGTTTAATATGGGATACGCTCAAAACCCAATGCTTGAAGTTATCTATCGTGGCACAAACTTTAGATCTTTTCAATTTGAATTTATGTTTCAACCAAAGAGTCAAAAGGAAGCGGAAAAGGTTAGAGAAATTATTGAAACATTTAAGTTTCATGCCGCAGCAGAAACTAATCCAGTTTCTGAACCTATAGATAAAGGTGGTATATTCCCAGGTGGAACGAGCATGCCAATGTTCTTCGTGCCACCTTCAGAGTTTGGTATTGAATTGAGACATGGTTCAATTCAAAACAAATTCTTACCTAAAATTGGTCGCTGCGTTCTAAACCGCGTCGACGTAGATTATTCACCTAACGGTCAATGGCAAACATTTGCCGATGGCGTTCCAGTTGAAACACGCATGCGTTTAGACTTCACGGAAGTTGAACTAATTACAAAGAACAAGATTCAAGAAGGTTATTGATGGCATATTTTACTTACTTTCCGCAGATCTTTTATTCGTTTGATACTGCAAACGCAAACTATTCATTAGTCACAAATCTAATGTCGCGAGTAAAAGTTCTTCGCGAGGTTCTTGATAATTCTCTTTTATATTACAAATACGAGATCAAAGAGGGCGAAACACCAGAAATTATCGCATATAACTTTTACGGCGACATTCAAAAACATTGGATTATTCTTTACGTCAACTCAATAATTGATCCGAAATATGATTGGGTTTTGCATAGCAAAGAACTAGAAAACTATATCATATCAAAATATGGTTCTATTGAAGACGCTAAAACAGAACTTCATCATTATGAAGTCACAATTGAAGAATACAATAGCGTTGATGGTAGAATCAACGAGCGCGCGTTTACCGTAACAGATAAGAATTACGATTTTTCAACTAACTCATTATCCGATCGTTTTGCCACTTTACCAACTGTAAATAGTGCGCCGATCGTAATTCCGTACACCTATGCTTTATCTGATGGGTCAACGATAACTGGAACTGAAACATATCGCGCGATTTCAAATTATGATTATGAGTTTTTAGAAAACGAAAAGAAGCGCATTATCAATATACTTAATCCAGATTATGCGCCACAAATTGAAAATGAACTAAAGGAATTATTAAGATAATATGGCTGACGGTCCTGGTATTTTAAGATTTGGTGACTTCGAGATAAAGGCACTTGAGCTGATATCGTCGACAGGTGCCATCTATAATTTATATACAGCATTTAGTGAATTGTCTATTTTTGAAGACATTTACAGCAGTTCGTTGTCTGGTCATATTATGGTAACTGATTCAAACGATATGAGCAGCACCATGGATATTCATGGTTCAGAATTTCTTCATATCATTCTCGACAAACCCTCTCTCGGCGAACCAATTGATGATTTTTTTCGCATTTATAAAGTTTCGAATAAGATTGTAAAAAATAGAAACTCAACTGCATTTGTGATGCATTTTGTTACTGAAGATCAATTCGTTGCAAATCAATATAAAATTAGTCGTGCATTTTCAGGACCATCAGATGCTTCTGTAATGTCAATTTTGCGTAATGATCTTAAAGTTAATTCTAAAAAAATTAAAGTTTCTAACTTTGAACCTGCATATGGCGAAACGAATGTTGTAATTCCATACATGAAACCGTTTCAGGCGATTCAATATCTCTGTTCTCGTACAACAAATAAAAGTGGTTCGTTTTATTTCTTTTATGAAAATCGCGATGGATATAACTTTAAATCGCTAGAAAGTATTTTAAACGGTCAATTGTATAAAACATATTCGCTGACCCCTAAACTTTTAGATGCACCAAGACCAGAAGTAAGTGCAACCAGTATTAATGAAATTATCATTAATCAAAATTACGATTCGTTGACAACTTTAACGACTGGTGGTTTTGCTGGACGCATGAGAAATCTAAACGTGACGCGTCGTCAATACACTGAAAATGATTTAAATATCACAAATCGCCAAAATTATCCCGTTCTTGGAAAGGGGTTTCCTGTAAATAACTTGACAAATAGAAAGGGTGATTCGTTACTGACAGCATTTCAAGCATTTGAGAAATATTCCGTTTCAACAACTGCAAATTTAGATTTAGATGATTTCCCAAATAACTCAGAGCAGTTTATTTTCAGAAGTATGGAACATTCATTGCTACATAACTTTAGAGCGACAGTAACTATTCCTGGCGATCCGTTTATTAAAGTTGGAGATGTTATTTCCATAAATCTTCCTAAATTTGCTCAGTCAATTACGGGCGATCAAAAACTAGATGAGTTTTATTCTGGTAAAATGCTTGTGATGGGTGTTCGTCACACAGTAACGCCAGCCGCTCATACAACTTATCTTGAAGTTGTGAAGGATGCAGTTGATGGTATATTAAGTGATGCGTCAACTGGTGGTTTGATAGAGAAGGCGAAGAAATGACACCAAAAGATTACATGGGTTTAAATGGGTTTGTTTGGTGGGTCGGCGTTGTCGAAGATCGCAACGATCCAGCCATGCTTGGTCGCGTCAAAGTTCGTTGCTTCGGTTGGCATTCAGAAGATCTAAAAGAAATCCCAACAGCAAAGTTACCGTGGGCAACGATTATGCTCCCAGTAAATCGCGACGCTCACTTTGCGCCAAAAGAAGGTGAGTTTGTTTGTGGATTCTTTATGGACGGCGAGTATGCTCAAAATCCAGTTGTCATGGGCATCCTTCCTGGTATCAATAACAAAGAAACAAACCACTCTATTGGTTTCTCCGATCAACGTTCAGACTTAACAAAGATTCCAAGAAAAGTTAAATCGCGCAATTATAAAAAAGACGGAACTGGCGTTGAGATTCAAAATGAAGATCCTAAAAAGAATCCAGAACGTCCAGGCGAACCTTCTTCAAGTCGCTTTACTCGTAACGAAGATATCGGTCAAACATTAATTAAAGATCGTAAAAAGAATCTCGTTGAAGTCCCAATTGCAGGCGGTGGTTCTTGGAAAGAACCAAGCCCAGCCTATAATGCATCATATCCATATAACAACGCTCAAGAAACAGAATCAGGTCACGTGTTTGAAGTTGATGATACGCCAGAATGGGAACGTATTCACGTCGCTCACAGAACGGGAACATTCTACGAAATGTATCCGTCTGGAACTAAAGTAGAAAAAGTCGTAAAGAACAATTATCAAGTGATCATGGGCGACGATAACATTTACGTTATGGGTCAATGTAATATTACGGTTGATGGCGCAGCGAATATTAAAGTCAAAGGCGACGCAAAAATTCATTCAGATTGTACTATTGATCTAGATGCGAAAAAAGATATTAAGATCAATGCAATGGGTTCAGTTAAGATTAACGGCGGTCAGGTTGCAATTTCTTCACTTGCTGCTACTCGCGTCAGTGGCGGCTTCTTACTCGACATTGATGCTCCTGCGGTTGTAATTGGTAAAAGTGGTCTTGCAGTATCAAACGACTTTTTACCATCACCAACTGCTGGCGGCGGTGGTGGTGGCGGTGGGGAAGCAGCCGCAGGTGCTGATGCTGCAGCAGGAGCTGCTGGTGCTGCAACAGGTGCTGCTGCCGCAGCAGGAAGTGCTGCCGCCGCTGCTGCATCTCAATTGACAGGTGCATTAGGTGGATTAGCAAACCTTGCGAATATTCCTGGCATGGATATGTTAACGAAACTTCCTGGTTTGGAAAACTTGGAATCTTTAACTTCTAGTCTCGGCAACATTGGCGATATCAGCGCTAAATTGGGCGATGTTACCGCAATTTCCGATAAACTTGGCGAAATATCTAAAATCACTTCAATCACAGATTCGATTAAAGATAAACTCGGAGCAGATTTTAATTTAGACGCATTAAAGGGTCAAATAGATCAAATTAAAGACGTTTCGAAGAATATTGATGGTATCAAGAATATTAAAGAAGCGACGGGTCAGTTGAAGCAAATTGCTGACGCAACTAAAGAACTAACGAAGATACCAGATTTAAATAAACTCGTTCAAGATGTAAATAAACTTATCGAAATCCCAGAAGTATCTAATAAGATTCCAATTCTATCCAAGATTAACGGCGTTGTCGATAACTTCAACGATCTCCAAGGCACAAGCAAAGATATTCAAACTTTGGCTGAATCTGAAGTTACAGGTAAAGTGCTAGATCTTTCGCAAAAGATTAAATCACTACCTACCGATTTGAGTAGCATTGGCGGCTTCAAGGATGGCGTAAAGGGACTATCTTCATTCAGTGAAAATCTTGGCGGTTTGAACAATCAGATTAAAGATATCTCCAAACTTGCAACTGACTTGGGCGCCAATAAACAATTGAGCGCAGTAACTGATGGATTTAAGAATCTAGAAAAGAATATGGGTGAAATTGGTTCGCTGACTTCATCATTATCAGGTGCAGCCGCTGATGTCGGTGCAATTAAAGATATTACAAAGGGTCTTACTGCCACAGCAGATATTACAAAGTTCTCCAACTTTGAAAATCAATTAGGACCTCTTTCTGGCGCATTAAGCGGCATCACAGACGGTTCTTCTCTCGCCGCTGGCGTTCTCAGCGCTGGCGCCAAGTGCGGAAACCCATCGGCTGGCTTCATTGAACCAACCCCAGCCGACCGAGCAGCATTCTTCTTCGACGCTGGTGAAAAGGGTGCGGATGAGTGGATTAAGAAGCAAATCGATAATGGTGTTTTTGATCCTTCTGAATTGAAAGAAATTACCACAAACGAATCAAACACAGAGCCGCCGAAGGCTCCAAGCGGAAAGGTGAATGAATGCGGTATTCCTGAGGATCAGGAAGAATTTGATTCAAATATGATGTTATCCAAGTATTGGAATTTGGGTAAACTGTCCTCAAATGCGATTGTAGAAAAGCAACCAGTTATACCTCAACGCGGTTTAACCAAAGCCCAAATCGTTTGCAACTTAAAACTTCTTGCGGTCAACTGCCTCGATCCAATCAAGGAAAAGTATGCAAATATGATTGTTACGAACGCTTTCCGCAAACCACAAGGCTCTTCAGCAGGTCGTTCGCAACATGAAATCGGTCAGGCTGCAGATCTGCAATTCCCAGGAATAAGTAAAACAGAATACTACGATATTGCTCTCTGGATTCGCGATAACGTCCCACACGATCAGTTATTGCTCGAATATAAAACCACGGGAACTGGTTTACCTTGGATTCACATCTCATACAATAAGGCAGGAAATCGCCCAGCGGGAACGACCGTGGTGAAGAATGCAACGTTTAACAATTTTAGATTGTACAAACAGGGCTACCATCGCTTGGCATAACCTATAAATAATCCTATTACCGTTTAGATACGAAAATGGCATCAAACACATCAAGATTATACAAAGATTTAGATTTAAATTTTGGTATTAATCCAGTCACAAAAGATGTCGATAAGAAACTTGGCGATCGTGCAATTATAACTGCCGTCAAGAATCTTATCTTATTGAACTACTTTGAAAAGCCATTTAATCCGTCTATCGGTTCAAATGTTCGACGCTTATTATTCGAACCAATGGATGCAGGAACTGGCTCATTATTGCAGAAAGAAATCTCACTTACGATTAATAATTACGAACCACGCGTTAAGTTACGCAACGTTTATGTTCAGGCTGACGAGGACAATCAGGGATATAACGTAACAATTGAGTTCTTTCTGATTAATCGCATAGAACCTGTAACGTTAAACCTTTTTCTAGAAAGATTAAGATAGGTTATTTAAAATGGCAGAATCGAAGATTCAAATTACCGAATTAGAATTCCAAACTATTAAGGAAAATCTAAAGAACTATCTCAAAACCCGAGAAGAGTTTACAGATTACGACTTTGAGGGTGCAGGACTAAACATCCTCTTGGATATTCTTGCATACAACACTCACTATTTGGCATATTATACAAATATGATTGCCAATGAGATGTTTTTGGATACTGCCGACCTTCGTCAATCCGTTGTCTCTCATGCTAAAATGTTGGGGTATACTCCACGTTCAAGAGTTGCACCTCTTGCTCGCGTGAACATTGAAATTACACCTCCAATCGGTGACACACAAAATCTTTTACTTGTGCCAAGATTTACTCGTTTCAGAAGCGAAAATATTAGTGGAACTAACTTTCCATTCGTTTTGCTACAAGATAAAGTTTTGACTAAATCAGGCAACAAATTTACATATGCAAATGCTGTTCTTAAACAAGGAACTCCATTAGTTTATACTTTCGTAGTAGATAATGTTTCAAATCCAAAACAGCGCTTTAAAATACCAGATGTCGGTATTGATATATCAACGATTGAAGTAACTGTTCAACAGTCAGCAACAAATTTATCAACGCAAAAATATATTCTCGCAGACGATGCAAGTGTTGTTGATGAAAATAGTACCGTATATTATCTTGATGAAGTTGATAACGGTAAATATCAAATTTACTTTGGTGATGGAATTATCGGTAAAAAATTAGAGGATGGTAATTTGGTTGTTGTTACATACTTAATTACAGACGGTCCTCTTGCTAATAAAGCAAATACGTTCTCAATGATTGATATTATTGATGGATTTAGCAATGTTGCAATAACAACAATTCAATCTGCAGCTTCTGGTGCTGAAATTGAATCTATTGAAAGCATTCGCTTTAGTGCACCAAAAGGTTATTTGTCGCAAAACCGTGCAGTAACTAAAAACGATTACATTGCATTAATCAATAAAAAATATCCATACTTCGATTCTGTTACAGTTTGGAGTGGAGAAGAAGAAAATCCACCAGAAATTGGTCGAGTTTATATTTCAGCAAAACCAAGAGATGGTTTTGAGATCACGCAAACTGAAAAAGAATTTATTAAGGAAACAGTTCTAAAACCAATCGGCATTTTAACAATTACACCAGAATTTAGAGACGCCGACTACAATTACTTAAACTTAAGAATTAAATCAACATATGATCCTGCAAAAACAAATAAAACACCTTCACAAATTGAAAGTATCATTAAGGCTGCAGTAACATCATTTGTAAATCTTGAGTTGAATAAGTTTAATGCAACGTTTAGATCTTCGCGCTTAATTCGCCGCATTGATGATGCAGATCCATCAATATTGAGCACTGAATTAAACGTATTTGTTGAAAAGAAGATTAAACCTTTACTAAATGCAACGGCAAGATCTTATACGCTAGATTTCGGCGTTCCTTTAATTCGTGGAACAACAGATAATCGCTTATACTCTTCCCCAGAATTTACTATTTTTGATTCTACAGATACATTACGTTCTTGCTTCATTGAAGAAGTGCCTTTCTCATTCTCTGGTGTAGATTCAATTGAGGTTGTAAACCCTGGTTCAAACTACACAGAAACGCCAACAGTTGAAATTGTCGGTGATGGTACTGGCGCTACTGCAGTTGCTGTGATTAATAACGGTGCTCTTCGTAGCATCAATGTTGTAAAACGTGGCTTTGAATATACAACGGCTACAGTAAAAATTACTGGTGGTGGTCCTGAGGCTCGTGGCGCAACTGCTAAAGTTGTAACACAAGGTAAGAGTGGTACGTTGAGAACTTATTATTTTGACGAAAACCAACAAAAAGTTATTTTAAACGACAACATTGGAACTATTAATTATGATACTGGTATTGTCGTTTTAAATAATATGACTTTCTTCGATATTTTAAATGACGCTAAACAATTAAGCGTTCATGCAAAACCAGAAACGACGGTATTCCAGTCAATAAGAAATAAAGTCATCACAATGAAATATGATGATCCACAAAGTATAATTGTAGAATTAACGCCAGTCGAAGCATAATATGGCAAAGATTAACGAAAATATTTCTAATCTTGTTGATAGCCAAGTGCCATCATTTGTCGCCGAGGATCATCCAAAATTCGTTCAATTTTTAAAAGCCTATTATGAATGGTTAGAAGATTCGAGTTTAGGCGCGACAATTTACCATAATAAAAATTTAATCAATTTATTTGATCTTGACAATTCAGAATATTCGGATTTAATTACGAATAATACTCTTGGTGGCGTAATACCAACAACGGGTAATCAAGGACCACCAGGACCACAAGGCTCGCAAGGCTCGCAAGGCTC
>Ga0315906_10009455_pt1 | contig 11587 bp, 11 predicted proteins | sample LakEriMetagenome_4_FD_203526 | JGI IMG/M metagenome (GOLD analysis project Ga0315906, IMG submission 203526) | Freshwater fungal communities from buoy surface, Lake Erie, Ohio, United States - Buoy 2 MA122 | ecosystem: Environmental > Aquatic > Freshwater > Lake > Lake biofilm | place: USA... | reverse complement strand
CTGTATAATTCGTAAATGAAAATCACGCTAATCGGATCCGGCAATGTTGCCACGCACCTGGCAATTGCTTTTCACCAGCAAGGACATACGCTGCTGGAAGTAGCCGGGCGCTCCGAGAAATCCGTGAAAAAACTGGCGGGAAAATATAATTCAACGCCTGTTCTGAATATACGTGATCTGAATAAAAAATCCGACGTATATATCATCGCTGTACCTGATCATGACATACCACTACTTGCTCGTCAACTACCATTAAGCAATCAATTAGTCGTTCATACATCGGGGACGGTTCCGCTGCGCGCATTCCCGAAAAAACTCACCAATACCGGCATTTTCTATCCGCTACAAACGTTCACCGCGGGAAAGCGAGTCAATTACGCCAACATACCGGTTTGCATTGAAGCCCGGCTCAAAGCAAGCGAACGAAAATTAAGCACATTAGCCGGTAGTATTTCCGAACGAGTTGTACATCTGGACTCTGCCAAGCGCGCATGGCTTCACCTTTCGGCTGTTTTAGTTAATAATTTCTCCAACCATCTTTTCACACTCGCCGAGGAACTGTTACAAAAGAAAAATATTCCTTTCGATCTCTTGCGGCCGTTAATCAATGAAACTGCCGCGAAAGTGATGGTTTCATCACCGAAAGAAATTCAAACCGGACCAGCTAAACGCGGCGACACTACTACTCTTCAACAACACCTAAAGATGCTCGAGAAAGATGCGTTGTTACAGGCAATCTACCTTGTATTATCCAATAGTATCGAAGAACATCACGGACCCCGACTTTAATTTTTAACGTATGGAAACAAACTATAAAACCCTGCTTAGTAATGTTAAAGCGTTCGCGTTCGATGTGGACGGCGTGATGACAGACGGCATGTTGTACCTCATGGAGGGTGAGCAATACCGTACCATGAACATCCGTGACGGTTATGCTATTGTGGCTGCACTGGAAGCCGGTTATCGCATATTTGTAATTTCCGGAGGGAATTCGGAAAGCGTCCGAACACGGCTAAACGGACTGGGTGTGGAAGATGTTTTTCTGGGAGTAAAAAATAAAGTGGAAGTATTGACCGAACTCATGCGTAAATACGAAATCAGCCGTGAGGAGTTACTGTATATGGGTGACGACCTTCCTGATTACGAAGTGATTCAACACGCAGGATTACGCACTTGTCCGGATGATGCATCCCCGGAAATAAAGCAACTCAGCAATTACATTTCACCCATAGCCGGTGGTAAAGGCTGTGTGCGCGATGTTATTGAACAAGTCATGCGATCGCGGATGGACTGGCCTTATCAATCCGGTAATCCTATGCAATAACGTCCGGACAATGCTACTTTACCTTCGACTAATTCGATTGCCCAACCTGCTGATGATTGCCTTATCCATGTTCCTGGTAAGGTACTTTATGATATTACCCGCCTTTCAATTTGAGTACATCATCACCGGTGAATTTCCGGAACATATGGATCGGCTTCACTTTTTGCTGCTCACTGGGGCAACCCTAGTGATAGCAGCCGCCGGCTATATTATTAATGATGTGTTTGACATTACTGCAGATCAATACAACCGTCCGGGTAAAAATTCCTTTGAAAATAAAATATCAGTTAAAGCAGGGAAAAGAGCCTACTATCTGCTTGCTATAATCGGCAGTGCAATTGGTGCATGGCTTGGATTATCCACCGGAAAACCGGCACTTGCCTTCATTCATTTCTTCACCGCTGCCAGTCTTTGGATGTACTCTTCGTATTACAAGCGAACAGCACTCAGTGGCAACATTCTAATCGCTTTCTTGTCGTCATTGATGGTCATGCTACCCGGACTTTTCGAACCGGCGTATTATCCCAATATAATTTATCTGGCCTTCTACGGCATTTTCAGTTTTTTCATCTCACTGATTCGAGAGATCATCAAGGACATGGAGGATGTAGAAGGCGATACCATCATGAATTGCCGTACACTGCCGATCCGCTATGGACTGCGCCGTACGAAATATTTCACCCTTATCTTACTCGGAATATTATTGGCAGCACTCTCCACAGTCATTTATTACTATTTCCACGAAAGTACGGTCATCAGCTGGTGGAATCTGCTGCTGATCTTCGTTTTACCATTGATTGGACTGGCTTACCTTATCAGCACCGCTGAAGACAAAAGAGATTTTCATTTCGCCAGTTTGTTCGCGAAAATCTATATGACATTTGGAATAATTTCTATTTTTCCGTTCTGGTATTATTTCCTGCGCTAAACAGCTATGATTATTCCTTCCTTTAGAACTATTATTCTTGGATCAAGCTCTCCTCGAAGAAAAAAATTGCTGGAAGGATTAGGCTGGCCGGTCATTGTTCGAAAGAAAGATGTCGAAGAAATATTCCCAGACCAACTGCAAGCCGATCAGATCCCGTTGCATCTTGCCGAATTGAAGGCTAAAGCGTTCGAGCGTGAATTACAGGATGATGAATTACTCATAACCGCCGATACGATTGTTTGGATGAACGGAAAGGTACTAGGAAAACCTGTTGATGAGCAAGAAGCCATTGAAACCCTAACCAAACTTCAAGGAAATACGCACGAAGTATACACCGGCGTTTGTCTGACGTGGAAAAATCGTCGGCATTGTTTCAGCACACGAACGGCAGTGACCTTTCGAACACTCTCCGCACAAATCATCGGCGATTACGTTCAACATTACCGGCCACTGGATAAAGCCGGTGCGTACGGAGCGCAAGAATGTCTTCCTGCTGATATGAATCCATTATCGGAAAAGGAAAAAGCATTTTTAAAAGAAATCGGTAAGCCTCGATTATTTGAAGAGTCGTTGGCGGTAGACGCTGCTCAACATGTCCCTATTATTGAAACAATAAACGGCAGTTATTTCAACGTCATGGGGCTGCCGGTGGCTGAACTTTGGGAAGAGTTGAACCTTTTTACGAAGAAGGCGCAATGAGAGGCGCTTACATCAGGATGCACCTGGCCATTTTCCTCTGGGGTTTTACCGGACTTCTTGGAAAAAAAATACTCCTGAACGAAGGCATGCTGGTTTGGTACCGTATGCTGATCAGTGCTCTTTGTATTTTCTTGATTTTATTTTTCCGCCGATCCCTGCCGCGACTTTCGCCTAAGAAATGGTTGCAGATAAGCGGAATCGGCGTATTAGTCATGCTTCACTGGCTGACATTTTACGGATCAATTAAAGCGTCAAGCATTTCAGTGGCTATGATTTGTCTTTCGTCCATTGCTATGTTTGCTTCCATACTGGAGCCGCTCGCAAACAAACAGCGCTTCGACTACGTAGAGATCTTTTTTTCAGCACTTGCCATTGTCGGCATTTCTTCCATTTATTTTTCTGATGTAAATGCCTCAATCGGAGTCATTCTTGGTGTCATCAGCTCACTGTTGAGCGCGATCTTCAGTATACTTAACCGAAAAATTGCATCAGACCACGAGCCACTTACCATTTCCTTCATTGAATTATCGGCAGGCTGGTTAATGCTGACCCTACTACTTCCACTCTATTTTTCCTTCAAGCCAACCGATAAATTCATACCTGACTTCACCGATTCCATATACTTGCTAATTCTTGCCATAGTGTGTACCGTTCTGACATGGATTTTGTCGTTGCAGGCACTTCAGAAAGTTAGTGCCTATACCATGGCACTGGCCCTTAACCTGGAACCCATTTATGGCATCATATTAGCGGTACTATATGCAGAGGAAGCGAAATTCATCAACGGATGGTTTATTGCGGGTTCACTAATTATACTTTTTACGGTAATTTGCCACACCTGGTATAAATTCAGGAAGTCCAAAAAGGCGATTTTAATCTGATTTAGGCCATTTTTTTCAAGTTGTAATATTCTACCGCTTTCTGTAAATTATAGTACCAAAATGGGACTAATTTTACCTCAAATTACTCGCCCTCGGCGACGGCTTACTATGTTCATGAAAAAAAATCTACGTAACCTTTCATCCGTTCTATTGGTCCTGCTTTCCGTTTGGTTCATTAGCCCGGAAACAGCAGCCCAACAAAATATCCGACAGTGGATTGAAGAGATTGCGGCTACTAACCATTTCGAATCGACGGACTTATTTATTCCGGTAACGGGCAATTCCGAACAATTAAGGAATCAACTACCGGTAAGGTTGCTTCAGATCGATCAGCAGCAACTTCAGTCGATCTCCCTGACAAAACCGGCTGCGTTGCGATTGCGCCTTCCGATAAACGGAAACGATCAGGAACTTCTTCTGGCGCGTACAGAAATCCTAAGCCCTGACTTCCACGTTGGCACGTTGGGAATTGGTGCCACGGATAACATTACTTATTCTCCCGGAACTTATTATCGCGGAGTTGTCGACGGCGATTTCGAATCCATTGTCGCAATTACTGTGTTTTCCGATGAAATCTCCGGAATGATTTCAACAGGAGGCATCAATTATGAATTGGTTAAAGATCCCGCTGATGCGAATCACTACTTTTTGTACGATGCTCATAAGCTTCCCTCAAAACCTGATTTCAACTGTGAGTCGATTGTACCTCCGGGAACTATCAAAACTGATTTAACAGAAAGCACTAGCGGAATCGGCTGTAAAGTAGTCACCGTTTATTTCGAATGTGACTATCGCCTTTTTCAAGACAAAGGATCAAACACTACGAATGTGGCGAATTATGTTACCTCACTTTTCAATCAGGTAGCCACACTTTATTTCAATGAAAATATAGACATCCAGATATCGAACATTTACGTATGGACGAGCACCGATCCCTACGCGAGTTACACCTCCAGCTCCAATTTACTGTCTGCCTTTCGCAGCACACGCGGAACAAATTTCACAGGAACATTAGCACACTTCCTCACCACACGAAATATTGGCGGCGGTATCGCTTATCTCGATGTACTCTGTAATAAATCATATGCCCACGGCGCGAGTTACATCTACAACACCTTCTCCAACGTTCCTACCTATTCGTGGTCAGTTGAAGTGGTCACTCATGAACTTGGCCATAATTTCGGATCCAATCATACGCAGTGGTGCGGCTGGACACTTCCAACGGGAGGAACAGGAGCACTTGATAATTGCTATACCACAGAAGGCGGTTGCGCGCGTGGGCCGGCACCAACGAATGGTGGTACCATCATGAGTTATTGCCACCTCACCAGCACCGGCATCAATTTCACCAATGGCTTCGGTACACAACCCGGCGATAAAATCAGGTCGAAATTGATTGCAGCATCTTGTATAGCTGCCGGCGGTGTTGTTCCGACAGGACTTCTTGCCCAGAATATCACCACTAACACTGCAGACTTGTCGTGGAATGTTGTGAGCGGAGCTACTACGTACACGGTGCAGTACCGCACGCAGGGATCAAGCACCTGGCTCACCGGTGGATCAACCGGGAACACATCGCTAACTTTGACCTCGCTTACAGCGGGAACCAACTACGAATGGCAAGTCAAAACAGATTGCTCGGTATTTTCTTCCACCAGCACCTTCTTGACTACCGGAGGAGCAACATGCAGTGCGCCTACCGGACTTACCACTTCATCCATTACCAGCTCAGGCGCAACGCTTTCCTGGTCTGCTGTCACCGGCGCTGTTTCCTATACTGTACAATACAAAACTTCCGCAGCTACTACCTGGATAACAGCAAACGCTACTGTTAGCACCACCTTCGTTCTAAGCGGTCTGACGGCTTCTACTACCTACAATTGGAAAGTCACCGCCGATTGCTCGGTCTATTCCAGTACTGTTAGTTTCACCACCGCCTCCAGCGGCTGTACCATCCCAACCGGACTCAACGTTTCCAACCTTACCAGAAACAGTGCTACTTTGAACTGGAATGCTTCCAGCGGAGCTACTAATTACACTATTCGTTATAAAAAAGTATCCTCTAATAAGTGGACGCAAATTGGACCTGTCACTGCAACTTCCGTAAACATTACTGCATTGAGCGGATCTACGGCCTACGAATGGAGAGTTAAATCCAATTGCTCCAATTACACGAACTCATCGCTGTTTACAACGCCGGCCGCAATGATTAGCTCGGAGGGAAAACAGTCTGATCCGGTAAGTGTATATCCGAATCCGGCATCCACCGAACTTATCGTCTTAGTGCAAGACCATGAATCTTTTGGTTCTATTGAACACCTTTCAATTAGTGACCTTATAGGTAAAAAAGTGATGGACATTCCGGTTACGGAGCAGGAAATCAAGATAGATATTTCGCTTCTTCCTGACGGAATCTACATTTTACAAATCAGGAACACCGTTGGACAATTAACCAACAAGCGGTTTATGAAAAAACAATAAATTAGTAATGATATAATTTCAAAGAGGGCCACATCGGTCCTCTTTGTCTTTTAAAGAGCTTCCAAATAAAGCAATAATTACTCCTGGAGTTCGAAAATATAATTTGTTTGCATATTAACCGGCTAGTAATATATTTGCTTAAAAAAAAGATGCACAACAAATTACTCTACTTCACCACTCTCCTTTGCAGCCTTTTATTTGCTAACGTTCTCCAAGCTCAACAATACGCTGCCGGCCCTCCTCCGCCGCTTTCTAAACAAGATAAAGAGGATGAGAGTAACATCAGCATCACCCCTTTTTATGGCTATAACTTTGACGAAACATTCGAAATCGACGGTGGTTCTGTGTACCTGAATGACGGCTCCATTTTCGGTGTTAGTCTTGGTATTGAGGCCTCACCTTATAAAGAAATTGAATTAACGTACCAGCGCCAGGTTGTTCGCGCATCAGCAGACCTTTTTTATTTTCTTGGCAATAGCTATTTCGAAACCAGAGCCAACGATGACATCGCCATTGATTATTTTATGATTGGCTTTAATGGTATGAAGAAGACCAGTGATCGCATTACACTCTATGGTGGCATTAGCGCCGGTATGGTGGTCTTTACGCCTCAAACCTACAATGTAAATGCTGCTGAAAAATTTGCAGTTGCCCTTAAAGGAGGTGTTCGCGTCAATCTTACCGACAGAATCGGCATTCGCCTTCAACCGCAATTGTATATGCCTATCCAATCCCTTGGTGCCAATGTGTTTTTCGGCACTGGTGGTTCAGGAGTTGGCATTTCTGGCTACTCTACCATTACGCAATTCGGGGGAATCGGCGGACTGAGCTATGCGTTTTAATCGAACGACCGCTAAGAGCAGCACACCATAAACGACTGGCAATTTGTTAAACCAAAAACAGAGCCATATACTGCACCGATTAGGCGACCTGCCACGAACAAACTGAAACAAAAAGAATACAACAGGTCCCTACCAAACCCGGGCATGTAACGTGCTTCATCCATTTCCATCCGAAGCGGCATGGGTGGATGCAGATGATTTCCACTACATCACTTCGTAGTATTTCGTACCGGCAGCGTGTACATCGTCTTGGCAATAGCTGAACGCAATTCAGCATCAATGTCAATACCTTGATCAAATGTTTTGGAGACAATTCCTTTCCATACTTCTGTATGCGAACGGGTATCAATCATCTGAATGACCAAAGTGCCTTCTTTGTAATTGATTTGCGTAACAGTAGCAGGAGCCAGCGGAGCAGCATAACCCATATAATAACCCGGACCGCCAAAACCGAATGACATAGAAGCCGGCGGTGGATTGTACTGATACTGTACTTTATCCACGGTGTAGGTATAAAAATTAAACACCGCATCCGGATTATTGACATCTATCTGCATTCCTTTGGCAGCTAGCTGTTGATTGGAATAATACATGATTCGATCGTTCAGAAATTGCTTGTTATTCCCCGGCGTTGAGTCTGCCGGTAGCCAAGCATACGTTTTATAGCGCGTATAATCCGTTCCCGGCTTACGCTCATACGTTACATTATAGGTGGAACAGCCCGATAATAAGAACAGAACCAGTATTAAGTGACTGATTTTCATAAGAGATATGATTTTAATTCAGGGCCAATGTCCCCCGAATTACTGAATATTACAAGTCTGGAATACTTGATATAGAACCAAATATTACATTCCTTTACCAAAAAATAATTAATCGCAATGAAAAAAATAACTTTCCTGTTGTTACTGGTTAGTATTTCTTTCGGTTGCCGTAAGGAACCGAACCTCTCCAACCTCTCCGACGATTTTCTGGTAGCGACCCTTTATGATGAAACCGCTGATTTCGGCGAATATGTGACCTATAAAATCGTAGACCAAGTCGGTATTGTAACCAATGACCCGAACGGCGATACGCTTTTGCCATCCAATATTGCTAATCAACTTATCAACCGCGTCAAATCCAACATGAACGCACGCGGATATACTAATCTTCCTTTCGACTCTACTGCCAACGCCGATCTGGGTGTCAATATTTTCGCCATTAATCAACTCAACGAAGGAAATATTATTTCGCCGGGCTACTGGTGGGGATATCCGGGTTACTATGATCCGTACTATTGGGGCTGCTACAGCTGTTATTATTACTACCCATTCTCTTACTCCTATTCCTACAACACAGGAACTATTGTCATGGAAATCCTTGACTTGAAAAACGCTGACGCCAACAACGACAAAGTAATTGTACTATGGACCGGAATCGGCAACGGATTACTTTCCGATTTCACGACCGTCAATATTCAATACGGACTTGACGCCATCGATCAGTCCTTTATACAGTCACCGTATATCCAACGTTGATTCTCCAATCATCAGACAACACCATGAAAAAGATACTTTACACCTTCCTGCTTCTTTTTATTTCCGGTTCTTCCGTCAAAGCACAATACGGTTATATTCCAAATGGATTATTCGCCTTCGGATGGGACATAAACGTTCCGCTGAACAACAAAAACTTCATCGAACGAACCAGTTTCTACGGCGGTAAAATCGAAGGACGTTTTTTCATAACCCCAAAAATTTCAGTTGGCGGTGAACTCAGCTGGTCGTCCTCCTACCAATACCAGCCTAAGCGGACGTATGATTTCGGCAATGGAGCTATCACCACCGATCTGTACAAATACATCTACAGCGTACCGTTTAACCTCAATGCGCACTACTATTTTATGGACGACAAGTTGGTCATGCCCTACGCAGGATTAGGAGTCGGCGCAATGTATAGCGAACAGGATGTTTATTTCAATATTTACAATCTGTACAGCACCAATTGGGGATTTTTACTACGTCCTGAAGCCGGAGCCTTAATCAAATTTGGACCGAACTCTACCACGGCTGCTTTACTGGGCGTACGTTATAACTACGCTACCAACCGCGAAGCGGATTTCAATATTGATAAAATAAAATCGCTGAGCTTTCAGGTTGGTATTGCCTTTATGCAATAACACATCATAACTATAAAAAAGAAAGGGAGCCCAAAAGCTCCCTTTCTTTTTTGTTATAAACGATTCGATTATTTCTTATCGTCTTTCACCTCTTCAAAATCTACGTCGGTAACTTCGCCGTCTGATTTTGCATTGGCATTGCCGGCATCCGGTCCGGGCTGCTCAGCACCCTGCGTAGCTTTGTACATCTCTTCAGAAGCTGCCGACCACGCCGTATTGAGTGCTTGCAGGGCGGTATCGAGCTTCGTCAAATCACGCTCTTTGTGAGCGTCTTTGAGTTCAGCCAGCGCCTTTTGAATCGTCTCCTTCTTATCAGCAGGGAGTTTGTCTCCAAATTCAGTCAGCTGTTTTTCACTCTGGAAAATCAGTGTATCGGCCTGATTGATCTTATCAGCATCTTCTTTCGCCTTACGATCGGTTTCCGCGTTAGCCTCCGCCTCCGTCTTCATGCGTTTGATTTCATCTTCAGAAAGTCCGGAAGACGCTTCGATACGGATATTTTGGGATTTACCAGTGGCTTTATCCTTGGCTGTTACGTGTAGAAGTCCATTTGCGTCGATATCAAAGGTGACTTCGATCTGCGGAACACCACGAGGAGAAGGCGGAATACCATCCAGGTGGAACCGTCCGATAGTACGGTTATCACGCGCCATGGAACGCTCACCTTGTAGGATGTGAATTTCCACGGAAGGCTGATTATCCGAAGCTGTAGAAAACGTCTCACTCTTCTTGGTAGGAATAGTCGTATTGGACTCGATGAGCTTGGTCATCACACCACCCATGGTTTCTATACCGAGTGACAATGGCGTTACATCAAGCAACAATACGTCCGTTACTTCACCGGTGAGTACGGCACCTTGGATGGCTGCACCAATTGCCACTACTTCATCCGGGTTCACACCGCGATTCGGTGTCTTCCCGAAGAATTTTTCAACTACTTGCTGAATAGCAGGGATTCGGGTGGAACCACCGACCAGGATCACTTCATCGATATCACTTGGATTCATTCCGGCATCAGACAACGCTTTCTTGCAAGGCTCCAACGTACGGCGAATAAGATCATCCGCCAACTGCTCGAATTTGGAGCGGGTCAATGTCTTGACAAGGTGCTTTGGAATTCCGTCAACCGGCATTATATACGGCAGATTAATTTCCGTTTGCGTAGAGCTGGACAATTCAATTTTCGCCTTCTCCGCAGCCTCTTTCAAACGCTGTAAAGCCATCGGATCGCGGCGCAAGTCTATGCCCTCGTCGTTCTTAAATTCATCGGCCAACCAGTCGATAATCTTCTGATCGAAATCATCGCCACCAAGGTGAGTATCACCATTAGTTGACTTCACCTCGAAAACACCGTCGCCGAGTTCTAGGACAGAAATATCGAACGTACCACCACCTAAGTCAAACACGGCGATTTTCTCGTCTTTGTTTTTCTTGTCAAGACCATACGCTAAAGAGGCTGCCGTAGGCTCGTTAATGATACGCAGCACTTTCAAGCCTGCGATTTCACCGGCCTCTTTGGTAGCCTGGCGCTGAGCATCGTTGAAGTATGCCGGGACAGTGATGACCGCCTCGCCTACTTCGTAGCCGAGATAATCCTCTGCTGTCTTTTTCATTTTCTGCAGAATGATCGCAGAGATCTCCTGAGGAGTATAGTTTCTATCCGTGATTTTAACACGTGGCGTATTGTTATCGCCTTTCACTACCTCGTAAGGCACACGCTCACGCTCCTTCGTTGTCGAATCATAGGTCTCACCCATGAAGCGCTTGATGGAGAAAACGGTGTTACGCGGGTTGGTAATAGCCTGACGCTTGGCAGGATCGCCCACCTTACGCTCGCCATTATCCATAAATGCCACCACCGAAGGCGTAGTTCGACGGCCTTCGCTGTTTGGAATCACGACCGGCTCATTGCCTTCCATGACGGCCACGCAGGAGTTGGTAGTTCCTAAGTCAATTCCGATTACTTTTCTCATGATATTGGGGTTGTTGTTTGTTACGGTTGTTATCGTAACTCCTCCTGGTCAATAGTTATGCCATTGGCAGAAAGGCAGAAAAATTGGCAGAAATTGTGCTAAATCGCCTTTTTCAACTAAAAAAGGCTGTCAAAGCGACACTTAAAACTGGAAATTCAGGTTGCTGGTAGAGGCTGAGGTATCAAAAGCCGCACGCGTATTGGCGCTCAAGTTCCTGAATTCGGAGTGAATCAGCCGACTGGTAAAAAGTCCCACCCCGTTCTCGATAGTGGTAAATAACGGCCGCTCCTGCACGATA
>Ga0315906_10009452_pt1 | contig 11589 bp, 12 predicted proteins | sample LakEriMetagenome_4_FD_203526 | JGI IMG/M metagenome (GOLD analysis project Ga0315906, IMG submission 203526) | Freshwater fungal communities from buoy surface, Lake Erie, Ohio, United States - Buoy 2 MA122 | ecosystem: Environmental > Aquatic > Freshwater > Lake > Lake biofilm | place: USA... | reverse complement strand
CGCGCGTGCAGAGGAAGAAGGGGAGGTCCCGGTAGGCGCGGTGGTGGTGCGGGCGGGAGAGCTCCTCGGTGAGGGCTGGAACCGACCCATCGCGCTGCGGGACCCGACCGCCCACGCCGAGATCCTTTCCCTGCGCGCTGCGGCGAGCAGCCTCGACAACTATCGCCTCACGGGCACCACCCTGTACGTCACGCTGGAGCCTTGCGCGATGTGCAGCGGCGCCATCATCCATGCCCGGGTTGCCCGGGTGGTTTACGCCGCCAGTGACCCGCGAGCAGGTGCGGCCGGCAGTGTGTTCGACATCCTCACCAGCGACCGGCTCAATCACAGGGTGGACGTCACGGGTGGTCTCTGTGCCACCGCGGCCGCCACACGACTGCAACAATTCTTTCGGGCCAGGAGATGACCCCATGACCAATACGCTCGAGGCCGGCCTCGATGCCCTCGCCGCAACGCTGGGTGCGCGGCTCCTCGCCGAAGGCCTGGTTCTCGCCACCGCGGAATCCTGCACAGGCGGATGGGTGGCCCAGGCGGTAACCGCCATCGCCGGCAGTTCAGCGTGGTTCGACCGGGGGTTCGTGACCTATTCCAACGAGGCCAAGCAGGAGCTTCTGGGCGTGCCCCTGGCCACACTGGAGGCCCACGGTGCGGTGAGCGGGGAGACTGCGGCTGCTATGGCGCGTGGGGTACTGGCGCATTCGCGTGCGGATCTCTGCGTCTCCATCACCGGCGTGGCGGGCCCCGCCGGTGGTAGCGAGGCCAAGCCTGTGGGCACGGTCTGGTTCGGTTTTGGTCGCCGGGATGGCCGGTTATTTACCCGGCGCTGCCTTTTTGCAGGCGATCGCCGGACCATTCGGGCCAGCGCCGTGGACTTCGCCCTGCGTGCTCTGCTCGAGCTCGCCCAAGGCCGCGAGCCCCCCTCCTCCGGTTAAACGCCCTCCTTGCCTATGCCATAATCCGCGAGCCAGTTGACTGGCCGACAGCGTGGTGCTGCAGGGCCTGATGGCGCAAGGAAGCGCCAGCCAGCCCCGTCGCGTCTGCGACGGGATGACACTGTCATTTTTTATCCAATACACCACCCATGAAAGGGACATGAGCAATGGAAGAAAATCGCAAGAAAGCGCTAGGAGCGGCGCTGGCCCAAATCGAAAAACAGTTCGGCAGCGGTTCGATCATGCGACTTGGCGACGCCGGAACCACGCATGACATCCAGGTCGTTTCCACCGGTTCACTGAGCCTCGACCTCGCGCTGGGCGTGGGTGGACTGCCCCGTGGCCGCATCATCGAGGTCTACGGGCCGGAATCCTCGGGCAAGACCACCCTTGCACTGCATGTGGTGGCCGAGGCGCAACGCATGGGAGGTACGGCAGCGTTCGTCGATGCCGAGCACGCGCTCGACCCGTTGTATGCCGCCAAGCTCGGCGTGAACGTGGACGACTTGCTGGTCTCCCAACCCGACACGGGTGAGCAGGCGCTTGAAATCACCGACATGCTGGTCCGTTCCGGCGCGGTGGACGTAATCGTCGTTGACTCCGTGGCGGCACTCACGCCCAAGGCGGAAATCGAGGGCGATATGGGTGACAGCCACATGGGCTTGCAGGCACGCCTGATGTCGCAGGCCCTGCGCAAGCTGACTGGTGTCATCAAGCGCGCCAACACGCTGGTTATCTTCATCAACCAGATCCGCATGAAAATCGGCGTGATGTTCGGCAATCCGGAGACCACCACCGGCGGCAACGCGCTCAAGTTCTATGCCTCCGTGCGCCTCGACATCCGTCGCACCGGCTCGCTCAAGCGCGGTGATGAGATCATCGGCAACGAGACCCGCGTGAAGGTCGTCAAGAACAAAGTGGCACCGCCGTTCAAGCAGGCGAGCTTCGATATCCTCTACGACGTGGGGATCTCCCGCGAGAGCGAAATCATCGAGCTGGGTGTTTCCCAGGGCTTCATGGAAAAGACCGGGGCCTGGTACAGCTACAAGGGCGACCGCCTTGGGCAAGGCAAGGACAATGTCCGGATCTACCTCAAGGAGCACCCGGAGATTGCACGCGAGCTCGAGGCCCGGATTCGTGAATCCGCGCTGCCGCAGGTTGCCGGCATGGATGCGGACAACGAGCTGGAGGCCGAAGCCTGAGCGAGGACGACGCGGCCCGTCTGCGGGCCCAGGCACTCGCGGCGCTCGCGCGCCGCGAGCACTCGAGGCAGGAGCTGCAACGCAAGCTGAAGGCCAAAGGCCATGCAGCGGAGGACGTCTCGGCGCTGATCGATGAGCTCGCCGAGCGGCGGCTGCAGAGCGATGACCGGTATGTCGAGGTGTATATCCGGTCTCGTGCTGAACGCGGTTATGGGCCCCAACGCATTGTGCTGGAGTTGAAGCAGCGCGGCGTGGCCTCGGCGGTGGTTCAATCGGCGATGGCCGCGGCGGAATGCGACTGGCTGGCGCTCGCGGCCCGGGCGGACCGCAAGAAATTTGGACCACTGGAAGATCGTTCGGCGCTTGCGCTCGCCAAGCGTCGGCGTCACTTGGAATACCGGGGCTACAGCTCCGAGCAGATCAAATCCGTATTGAATGGCGAGCAGGAACTGGACTGAAGCATGAAGACCACCGAGATTCGCCAGGGATTCCTTGATTATTTTGCTGAAAAAGGACATCGCGTGGTGCCAAGCAGCTCGCTGGTGCCGGGCAATGACCCCTCGCTCCTGTTCACCAATGCCGGCATGGTCCAGTTCAAGGACGTGTTCGTGGGCCTGGAAGAGCGTGATTACCGGCGCGCCGCGACCAGCCAGCGCTGCGTGCGCGCGGGTGGCAAGCACAACGACCTCGACAACGTCGGTTACACGGCCCGCCACCACACGTTTTTCGAGATGCTGGGCAATTTCAGCTTCGGCGACTATTTCAAGCGCGATGCCATCGAGTTCGCCTGGGATCTGCTCACGGGCCGCTTCGGCCTGCCGCGCGAGAAGCTCTGGGTCACGGTGCACCACACCGACGACGAGGCCGCCGATATCTGGATGAAGCACATAGGCGTGGATCCCTCACGGATTACGCGCTGTGGCGACAAGGACAACTTCTGGATGATGGGGGACACCGGTCCCTGCGGCCCTTGCTCCGAGATCTTCTTCGACCATGGGCCGCACATCGCGGGTGGTCCACCGGGCACGCCCGAGGCGGATGGCGATCGCTACGTCGAGATCTGGAATCTCGTATTCATGCAATACGAGCGCGATGGCAAGGGAGGGCAGAAACAGATTCCGCGCCCCTCCGTGGACACGGGCATGGGTCTGGAACGCATCTCGGCAGTCCTGCAGGGCGTACACGACAACTACGACATCGACCTCTTCCGCAACCTGATCGAGGCGATTCGTGCGATTGCCCCGCAGGGGGCACTGGAACCCACGTCGCTGCGGGTCATTGCCGATCACATCCGCGCCTGCGCCTTCCTGGTCATGGACGGCGTGGTGCCCTCCAACGAAGGCCGGGGTTACGTTCTGCGTCGAATCATGCGGCGCGCCCTGCGGCACGGAAACAAGCTCGGGTTTGTCGATCCTTTCTTCCACAAGCTGGTGCAGCCCTTGGCGCACGAGATGGGCAGTGCGGTGCCCGATCTGATGGGGCGTATCCCCCGCATTGAGCAGGTCCTGTTGCAGGAGGAAGAGCGTTTCGCGGAAACGCTCGAGCAGGGCCTTCGGATTTTTGAGACCGCCGTCAGCCAGCTTTCCGGACGGACCATCCCGGGTGAGGTCGCCTTCAAGCTCAACGACACCTATGGGTTTCCGGTGGATCTCACGGCCGATATCGCCCGCGAGCGAGGGCTCGAAGTCGACATGCCGGGCTATGAGGCGGCGCTCACCCAGCAGCGGGAACGCGCGCGCGCGGCCAGCCACTTTGCCAACGTGGATACGGCGCATGCCATCAGTGGCGAGGCCTTGGCGCGGGTTGGCAACCATCAGGTTTTCAGCGGTTACGACCGAACGGTGGAGCAGGGTCGCGTGGTGGCCCTGTTCCGTGCCGGCGAGGCGGTCGCACGCCTCGAGGCTGGGGAGGCGGGCGCAGTCATCCTCGACTCGACGCCTTTCTACGCGGAATCCGGGGGGCAGGTAGGCGACAAGGGCCGGCTTGTGAGCGGTGGAGGAGCCTTCGAAGTGGACGACACCCGCAAGCAGGGCGGGCTGCATCTGCATTACGGCATTCAGCGCCTGGGTGCGCTCACCATGGGTGAGGAAATCAGGGCGGAGGTCGACGAAGCCACACGGCAATCCACCCGTCTCAACCATTCTGCCACCCACCTCCTGCACGCCGCCCTGCGCGAAGTGCTGGGCACGCATGTGGAGCAGAAGGGTTCCTTGGTCGAGCCGGAGCGTTTGCGTTTCGATTTCTCACACGGTGGGGCCGTGAGCGCGGAGGAACTGCAGCGCATCGAACGCCTCGTGAATGCCCAGATCCGCGCCAACCACGCGGTGGAAACAGAGGTCTGCGGATACCAGCAGGCCCTGGAGCGAGGCGCCATGGCGCTGTTCGGTGAAAAGTATGGAGACGAGGTGCGCGTGCTGCGCATGAGCGATTTTTCAGTGGAGCTCTGCGGCGGGACTCACGCCGAGCGTACCGGGGACATCGGCTTTTTCCGCATCCTCAGCGAAGCCGGTGTGGCTGCCGGCGTGCGGCGTATCGAGGCCGTGACGGGGGCAACCGCGGTGGAGGAGGGCTTGCGCAACGCGGAGACTTTGCGAAAGATCGCGGGCCTCTTGAAAGGCGGCGCCGATGAAGCCTTGGCGCGCGTCGGCCAGCTCCAGGAGCGCAGCAAGGCCCAGGACAAGGAAATCCAGCAGCTCAAGGCCAAACTTGCCGGCCAGTCCGGGCGAGACATCGCAGCTGGTGCCATCGAAATCGGCGAGGCGAAACTGGTCTGCGAAGTGCTGGAAGGGGCTGACGCCGCCAGCCTCCGTGACACCATGGACAAGCTGAAGGACAAGCTCGCCAGAGCGGTCATCGTGCTCGCCACGGTGGAGGACGACAAGGTGCGGCTGGTTGCCGGTGTGACCAAGGACCTCGTCGGCAAGGTGCACGCGGGCGAGCTTGCCAACTTCGTGGCGGGCAAGCTGGGCGGCAAGGGCGGTGGGCGTCCGGACCTCGCGCAGGCGGGCGGAACCGACATTGCCCAGTTGCAGCCCGCACTGGATGCCGTGCAGGCCTGGCTGGAGCCTCGCCTAGCCTGAGCGCAGTCTGCGCAGTCCCCGGTTGATTTGCGAGTCGCGCCACGCGGGCGGACGTCGTCCTGCGTCGTGTGACGGTTTTTACCTGAAGGAATGAACGGGCATGAGTTTGATCGTCCAAAAATATGGTGGGACCTCCGTTGGCACGGTGGAGCGCATCCAAGCCGTGGCGGAACGGGTCGGCAAGGCCAAGCAGGAGGGACATCAACTGGTCGTGGTGGTCTCAGCCATGTCCGGAGAGACCGATCGCCTGCTCAACCTCGCCAAGGCCATCCAGAATCCCCCCGCGCCGCGCGAGCTCGATTCCGTGCTGTCCACGGGTGAGCAGGTCACCATCGGCTTACTCGCCATGGCGCTGCAGGCGCGCGGAATCGAGGCCGTCTCATTCACGGGCGGACAGATCCCCATCACCACCGATTCGGCCTACAACAAGGCCCGCATCCTCGACATCGACGGGGCGCGGGTCCGGCAGGAGCTCGAACGTGGCAAGGTCGCGGTGGTTGCCGGCTTTCAGGGAGTTGACGCCGGCGGCAGCATCACCACGCTGGGACGCGGCGGCTCCGACACCACGGCCGTGGCTCTCGCTGCGGCGCTCAAGGCTGACGAATGCCAGATCTACACCGATGTGGATGGGGTTTACACCACGGATCCCCGCATCGTTCCTGAAGCACGCAGGCTTGACCGTATCACCTATGAAGAGATGCTCGAGATGGCCAGTCTGGGCGCCAAAGTCCTGCAGATCCGTTCGGTCGAGTTCGCGAGCAAGTACCAGGTCACACTGCGGGTGCTGTCCTCCTTCATGGACGGGCCGGGCACCCTGATCACCACTGAGGAGAACATCATGGAAGCCGCGCTGATTTCCGGCGTCACGCTCAATCGCGACGAAGCCAAGCTCACCATCCTGGGCGTGCCTGATCGCCCCGGGATTGCCAGCCACATCCTAGGGCCGGTGGCGGATGCGAACATCGAAGTGGACATGATCGTGCAGAATTCGGGCGCGGACGGTTCGGCTGACTTCACGTTCACTGTCCACCGCAACGACTATGAGCGGGCGCTCGGCATCTGTCAGGCCACCAGTGCCGAGCTTCAGGCACGCAAGGTCGAGGGCGACCGCAAGATAGTCAAGGTCTCCATCGTAGGCGTAGGCATGCGCTCCCACGCCGGCATCGCCAGTCGCATGTTCCGGGCGCTGGCGGCAGAGGGGGTCAATCTGCAGATGATCTCCACCTCCGAAATCAAGATTTCAGTGGTGGTGGACGAGAAGTATGGCGAGCTGGCGGTGCGTATCCTGCACTCGGAGTTCGGACTGGCGGGCTCCGGCACGGCTTCCTGAGGTCGCCAAAAAAGCCTGTTCGGGGGTCAGCGGAATACACCCGCCGGAGTTGAGACTTTTTCCCGAACGTTGGATACACTACGGCTCGCCAGGAAGGCAGACAGATTACATGGCGCGATTCAATGCCCACGTGGAAGGGGCCTGCGCCGGATTCATAAAGCAAGACGCAGGCATGGAAAACATATGCTCATTCTGACCAGACGGGTCGGCGAGTCACTCATGATCGGCGATGAAGTCAACGTGACAGTGCTCGGTATCAAAGGCAACCAGGTACGGATAGGCGTCAACGCACCCAAAGACGTGTCCGTGCATCGCGAAGAGATCTACCAGCGGATTCAGCAGGAAAGCTCGGACAACATCGGCAACGTCGCCGATTGACCCGTTGTCCAGCTTTACGGGGCACACCGCCCCCGCTATCCTGCCCGCACCCGGAGAGATGGCCGAGTGGCTGAAGGCGCTCCCCTGCTAAGGGAGTATGGGAACAAAACTCCCATCGAGGGTTCGAATCCCTCTCTCTCCGCCATCTCCATGAAAAAAGCCCCCTCGCGGGGCTTTTTTCATGGAGGCAGCGCAGGGGGATGCGGACGAGAGCCCTTCGGTTCGACCGATTCACGCAGTGAATCGGGACGCACGCAGTGCGCCCCGTCAGGGGTGAGCGTGCGCACTGGCGCACGCGAATCAATCCCTCTCATCAAAGCCCCCTCGCGGGGCTTTTTTCATGGAGGCAGCGCAGAGAGATGCGGAAGAGAGGGAAATTGACTCAGACCTCATGATCGGGTCCCCCGACGAAGCAATCCGAGCGTGACTGGGACCAGCACCAGGAATGGCGGCAGAATCACGAAGCCAAGATCGAACAAGAAGATTCCATCCACCGGAAAGCCCCGATGCCACCAGAGATGCAGATGGAACAAGCCATGAAGACAGGACCAAAGGGCTCCTGCAATACAGAGTTCTGCGCTTCCCGACCTAAGTCCGTACAGCCCTATGACTCCGCTTGCGAGGTACACAAGACCGACGTCCTGAATGAAATGCGCATTGAATGGGCCGAAGAGTTTCACCCCTGGCACAACTTTGTAGAACAACTCGGGCAAGGCGAAGATTGCGGCCCCCGCAAGAAACCATGCGATGAATATGGTGGCCGGGACACCCAGTTTCAGTCTGGTATGCAAAGCCCGACTCATGCGGCCCACACCAGCAATACCGCTGCGAAGATCTCCATGAGGCAGTAACGCAGGGGCCACGCATCAAACCGCCTGTCGATCGCCGCTGACACCACTCGACCAGCCGCCATTCCTGCCAGCGCTGAAGCGACCGTGAACAACACACCGAGGCGAATCTCGGGATGATGAAGCGCCACACCAAGTACTGCGGCGAGCATCACGCCAAAACCGCCATAAACTGCGCGTACCTCGTTCCGCCCCGCAGAGCTGAGCTCTGGTATGTCGAATTGCGCTGTTACCGCGACCGGCTTCAGTAGGGCGCCAATGCCCATTGCGAGGAATCCGACGATTGCGATGTAGATAGGTATGTTTTGCATGACGTATGAACGGATCGATTCACATCTGCCAATTTTGGTCACCGTCGAAGGCCAGCGCTTTCAAGAAGCGCCTGTCTTGCCCCGAATCTGCGTGGCATCGGCCCAGGCTATGTATGTCGGGCCGGCGCTCCAACTGGCACCTCATCAAAACGTTGCTGCGACCATCGCTGTATCGCTTGCGGAGCCCTTTCAACTGAGGGTGTGGGCGGCATCGGAAGGTTGGTCGGAATGGCAAACATGCTCGTGTGCATTGATTCCATCGGAGACCCTTCACCATCTGAAGAGCGCCGGGCCCATGGCCTTTTTGTATATGGATCCACTGACGGATCGTCGCCAAACGATTACACAGGATCAACTTGAGGCCGGCTGCATAAAGCTACAGTCAAGGGCCAAGTGCGTCGGCATTCTGGAGGCTTTCGCAGGGTTTGGTCTAAAGCCCATGGCACCTCGCGATGCGCGGATCGCCAGAGTGGTCAAGGCCGTAGAGAGGCAGCCCGAGGCCTTTGGCCGCATCCAAGAGGCCGCCAAGCTGGCATGCCTATCCCCATCAAGGTTTCGGGCCTGCATTCGTTCGCGTCATGACCTGGATTGGGGATTCGTCACGTCTAATCCCGGCTGTTCAGTCGAATCTTTGATCTGTTGACGGGTTACCTCGGCGCTGGTCAGGTCAGGAAGCGCTCCCACGGCCCACCCTTCCAATGCTGGTAGAGCTCATCCCAGTTTGCGATGGCATCCCGTAATGGCCTGACATTCTGCTGCAGGGTCGTGGGTGAGACCGGCTTCTGTTCCACCCCGAGGAAATCCTGGATTTCCCGGCACACCGAAGCAGCATCCTAGCACAGTGCCTCGTAAGTCACCTCGAGCAATGGGTGGCCGGCAAAATCTTCTTTCAGCCTGTCCCGTTGGCGGACGCGCTGCTCGAACAGCCTCTCCGCCTCCTTCGGATCGATGGTCAGCTTCCGGGCGGCACGCTCGTCGCTGGAAGTGATCAGCCACTTCCCACTGGCCTTGGCAGCAGTGAAGGACACCATGTAGGCCAGCAGGTTGTCGCGATACAGGTGAATGACCGCCACATCCTGCTGCGCTTTCAACCAATCCCGGATCGGCTGCATCTCCTGGGGTCGCAGATGTTCGGGGAAAACCTTGAATCCCAGGGCTTTCACGCTGCGCGGGCACTTGCTGAAGATCTTTTCCTGCACGAACTCCAGCGGATTTTCCGCCCGGGCAGCCTCCAGGGATTTCCTGTGCTCGAGGGCGGCGCCCGGATGACTGATCACGGCCCCGGCCGGGACCAGAAGATCTTCCGGGTACATGACCACGGAATCCCGGTGCAGGACTTCCCCCAGCAGTTCGACCTGCGGATGCGACAGGAACGCACTCTGCAGCATGTTGCTGCCCGAGCGGGCATGGCAGTGGAGGATGAATCGCCGGTACCCGCGATGATGCCCACGGAGCCTGGAGAGCCACGATCCGCGAAAGAGATCCTGCGCTTGTGCCGCAGGCAGCGGCTCTTGCCCGGAAGAGCTCCGGGAAGACCGGAACAAGCCGGACCAGATATTGCGCTCCTTGGCCAAGAAACCTCCTGCTCTGGATGAGTGCTGTCGAGATCAAGCCCACACCGGGATGCGGGCGCAAACCCCATCTGCTCCTGAACACCTCATGTCGCTCGCAAGGGCAGGGACGGTCGTCCGTGCAGTTACGCCAGACCATCGTCAACAGATGCCGCTAAAGTAGCGCGAGGAAAGCAACACTGGCAAACGCAACCCCGGCGAAGCAGTGGCGCGTTCATTGCCTCGGCAGGCAACATGTGTCCCCGTCGCGATACCAGTCTGCGACTGGTAAAGTCCCGCCGCATGAATACGCCGACCCTGCCAGATGAATCCCTGCCCGAAACCGCGCCTGACGATGAGCCGGATGACTCTCGAGTGCTGGTGATCCCCGAGGGGCTGGATTTCGGTGCACTCGAGCTCTCGCGCGACCGCAGGACCGGCGATCTTTCCTTTAACTGGGAGCCTGTCGAGCAGATTTGCGTGGCGAGTGGGCTGGACCTCGATGCGCTGATCGAGGAATCAGAGGAAAACCTCTCCGAGCTGATCCAGGCGTGGTACGAAGCCCACCTCGCGGCGGGAGGTGCCGCAGATCCCGTGCAGGAAACCCTTCTCCGCGAAGCCGAAGCGGAAGCCGCGCGCACATCCCCCCAGCGCGACCGTCGATGAAGCTGCCGGCGCTGCGTTTCGAGGCGGAAGCCTTCAGCATTCGCGGTGAGCGCATCATGGGCCGCCAGGCCGCGGGCGAGGCTTTCCTGCGGGCCATGGTGGCTTTGGCGGCAGAGGATCCCCTGATTGGCTTCGGTCCTCAAGGTGCGGTGACCAAGGCCTTTGGAGAGTCGGTGCAGGCGATATCCCCCAGCGCCCGCACAGCCTGGGTACCCTCCACGCGGCCCGAACTGCTGGCTGCAGTTGGAGGTGTCCATTTTCCCGATCCGGGCATCGCGGATCATGCCCGCACCCGCTTGCGCCATGGGCCCGCGGCCTGGTCCGTGACCGGGGTCACGCACACCATCTCCTCACAGGCCGCAATGCGCTTTCTGGCAGATATCCCACTGGCGCCCTTGATGCCTTGGGATGCCGTCATCTGTACTTCGCAGGCCGTCAAGACGGCGGTCGAGACCACGCTCGCGCTGCAGGAAGAATATCTCGCGTGGCGCTGCAAGGGCGCACAGCCGCCAGAGCGGCCGGCGTTGCCCGTGATTCCGCTCGGGGTGCACTGTGCAGACTTCGAGTTCACGCAAGAACAACGTCAGCTTGCGCGCACCCGCCTGCAGCTGGCGGATGATGAGGTGGCGTTTCTTTTTCTCGGTCGCATGAGCTTTCATGCCAAGGCCCACCCGCACCCCATGTACGTCGCCCTGGAGCAGGTGGCCCGCGAGACAGGCCGACGCATCACTCTCATCCAGTGCGGTTGGTTTGCCAACGAGTTCATTGGCAACGCGTTCAAACAGGGCGCCACCGACTTTGCCCCTTCCGTGCGGCATGTGTTTCTGGATGGACGCGATCCTGGCCAGCGTGACGAAGCCTGGTCGGCCTCCGATGTCTTCATTTCGCTGGTCGACAACATCCAGGAAACTTTTGGTCTGACGCCGCTCGAGGCGATGGCCGCAGGCAAGCCCGTGATCGTCACCGACTGGGACGGCTATCGCGAAACCGTTCCCCATGACGTTGCGGGACTGCGCATCCCGACCTGGATGGCTCCGGCGCCCGTCGGTGAGGCTTATGCCAATGGCTACGCCTCGGGCACCATCGATTACGATCGTTACATCGGCTTGGCTGCGCAGCACATCTCGGTCGACATGCGCGCACTGGTTGAGGCGGTGCGCTCTCTCGTGACCCGGCCGCAGCTGCGGGCGAGTCTCGGCGAAGGGGGACGTCGCACGGCGCGTGCGGACTTCGACTGGAGAATCGTGATTGCGCGTTACGGCGAGCTCTGGCGAGACTTGGGCAGACTTCGC
>Ga0315906_10009451_pt1 | contig 11589 bp, 11 predicted proteins | sample LakEriMetagenome_4_FD_203526 | JGI IMG/M metagenome (GOLD analysis project Ga0315906, IMG submission 203526) | Freshwater fungal communities from buoy surface, Lake Erie, Ohio, United States - Buoy 2 MA122 | ecosystem: Environmental > Aquatic > Freshwater > Lake > Lake biofilm | place: USA... | reverse complement strand
CGGCGACTTCCTTCCAAGTTACTTCTGTCCAATTAGAAGAATTGTCCTTAGCTACCGCCATAAGATACAAGGCGTCTTTGCCGTTGTTCTTCTTCGGCCTAACTCTAACAATCTTTCCCGGGTAGTGAACGCCAGAAACAAGATCAATGTTGGCCACTTGCCCTCCAACGGCTCTCGCCAGCGATCCATCACCGCCGTCATCAACGGACACTTCCTTGTAGTTAAGATCATCAAAACACAATGTGCCTGCTACTACAGAGCAAGCAACTCCTTCTGCAACGAATAAAGCTCTTAGCTTCTCAGCGATGTTCTCAGGAGTGATGTCTGCGGCGGCTGTGCCGATCCACTTGTTGACTTCGGCGTTGTACGCATTTACCCGGTCGTTCACCTTCTTCTGGTATTCAGGGTCAGTCGACGGGATGTCAGAGGTAGACAGCAAAGTCTGATACGAAGACGAAACCGTCTTGTAGCTCTTGCTTACCTTCGTTCCGTTCGTGTGCGTCAGGGTTACTGTGAAGTTCCTAGAGTACGCACCACCACGAAACCAGACAACCATTTTTCTGGTGTTAGAAACTTCTGCCCACTTATCGACCGCAGCGTACGAAGGCACTACAGTGTTGCCCGCTAGAAACAGGTACTTGCCCACGTTGACAATAGCAGACACACCACCAGAAACAAGGCTAGTTATAAGCGGGTCTGTTCCTAGAACAACAGGTACAATCTTCCGAGTGTCTTTGTTGAAGGCCCAAGCAAACACCGACTGGCCTAATGAATTAGTATCAGGCCTAGCCCTATAAACGATGTCGTACTCTACCCCACCAACAAAGAAAGTGAACACCTTGTGCCTAGCCGTATCTTCCAGCCATTTGGTATGCGTGGCTTCGACGTAACTGGCTACGACTTTCTCGTCTTGTAGAATAGACCCATGCCTACGGGCCAGCCCGCGCACAGGGTCAGAGATCATGTTGACTTGCTCGAAGTGCTGCCCCGGGCGTCTGTCCTGCGGCACCTGCTCCGAAACGCCTCGCACGACGCTGGCATAAGAGCCTGAGACTTTCGCCATGGTCTGCTCCTTTAGGTTCGACTATAGTTGCGGTTGAAGAAACCCATCCTCGCCATCTCGTACTGTACGGAAGGGCGATAAAGGAGGTTTACTTGTTGATTGCGGATATGTTCCGTGTTGAGAGCAGCGAGGGCCTCTCGGACATTCCTCTCGATAAGCCGGGTCTTTTGACCGTCAGCATCGTAGCTAATCTGGAACTCCATCACCGCGCATTGCGCGATGTAAGAAGCAGCGCTAGGCGGAAGGTCCTCGAATGGGATAGACCTAGTAACAGCGCACTTAACTTCTTGAGTGAACTTGTAGCTTGAATTCTCAGTGTTGTACAATCGCCTACCGCGCTGTACAAAAAGATTTTCTGGCTTGAGGGGGTCAACGCTGATAGCGTCGGCGGGTGTAAGAATGTACCCGTCGTCATCAGGAGAGAGTGTCACTACCTCCTTATTAAACCACCAGCCCTTAGCCTGCTCGCGCCACGAGGCGACCTTGAGGAAGCGAACGCCAGCAGCAACCATAGGATGATCGTCTTCGATAGCGTTGAGAGGGCTCTCGCCAAGGGTAGCGAGCATGTCGTTGATAACGTCAAGCTCTGTTAGAAACGCCATTGTGGCTCCTTATAACGAAAGAAACCCCTACCCACAATTAAGTAGGTAGGGGCATACTAGTATTACGGAATCCAAATAGAGCCCGCGTACTCTGCGCGGTTGGCAGTAGCGCCGAACGCCAGATGGCTGTCAACGAACCACATCTTGTAGTTCTTGTCATAGAACACGTCCGAAGTCAGCGGGATGGTTTCACCAGCCAGCAGAGCCCGGGCCGAGAACATCAGACCAACCAGCTTGGTAAAGTCGCCGTTGTAGGCGTTACCGTTAGCGGTGTTGGAAAGCTCGTGAGCCGTGATGTTCGTGTTCGGGATGTTCACGCTAGAGATAACGGGAACACCGAGCGCCTTGTAGATCGGCACGCCGGTCATGTCGTTACCGTCCGAAGTACGGAAGTTGCCGTTAACGATCTGGTCGGCGTCAGCCAGAGCATAGAACTGCTCGGGGCGGACAGCGAGGATCAGGTCGTCTTGAGCCGGGACGACGTCCTTGTTCTCAAAGAGAACGCAGAGATCGCGAATGGCCTTATAAAGCTTCGCCGGGTCCTGACGATCACCCGCGTTACCGAGAGTGACGACGTTACCGCCGAAGTGGCCGGCAGGCTTACCCGCTTGACCGTTGTTGAACTTCGAGTGCGCAAGCTGAGAAGCCTTCGCCGCCTGAATAAACAGGGCTTGGTCGAAGAACTTGCTGATCCGGCGACCGTGCTCAATACCGACTTCCTTACGCGCATCATAGCTCGTCTGGAAAGTTTCCAGCAGGGCCATAGTGTTCCGCGCGTTAATCAGGGTGTCGATAACGAGGTTCGCCTTGGAGAATTCCGCAACGGTGGCGTCCGGAGCTTGTCCGGGGATAACCTTCTGGAGGGACACTTCACCCACGGCGTAGTTCTGGATAGTGTTAGTACCCCGAACAGGACGGAGTGGAACCCAACCCTGCATAACCGAGCGGCGCTCGATAGTATGCTCCACAACACCGCCGTACTCAGCGATGATCTGGTTCATAGTGCCCGCAGCATCACCAACGGTACGAGCCGGGTTGGTGATCTGGGCAGCCGGAATATTGCCGGCGTCGTCAAAAAGAGGCATTTAGCGTCCTTGTATTTAGCGCCGGACCCTAGACCAGATGGCCTTGTACTCTGGCGAGTTGTTTAGATTGTCGGAGCCGATACGGCGGGCGAGCTTATTGACTTCTGCAACAGCTTCCCGTCGTGTCAGCGGGGCTTGAGGAGCGGGGCTCCCGTTAGCACTCGCGCCGTAACGCGAAGTGGCAGACGTGGGGTTGACGACAACGCCGCCAGCCTTCTCGTATTGGGCAGCAATCAGCATAGCCGCCGCGCGGGCCTGAATAGGTCCGGAGGTTAGCATAGCGTTGAGTTGCTGCTTCTCCTCAGGGGTTGCCTGAGTACGAGCCCACTCCTGAATAGCAGTCCACTGGGCTTCCCCTCCCACCGCAGTATGAACGGCGGAGGCAATGGCTTGTTTAGAGGCTAGGTCCGCCGCTTGGCTTTCCTTATACGCCTTTTCGGCCAGAGCGATGAACTTCTCGTAGCCCCGGGCCTTATCGCCCATACTCGACAGCAGCGCATCCAGCAGGGAGAAGTCCCCATTGATGGCAGCAGCGAAGGCCGGGTTAGTTTCGTCAATACCGAGCTTGCCTACGAAGTCCAGAGCCAAATCAAGGCCCGGGTCTCCGGTAGGCTCAAACTCGTAAACGGGAGTTTCTCCCTGCTTCTGTTCGCCTTCCGCAGCAGCCTTAGCAGCAGCGGCGGCTTCGTCCACTTTGGACTTCGGCTCAACGATCAGTTGTCCGGGATTGTCCTGCGTGGGATTAGTGGCAGCGTCTTGAAGCTGCTCACTTGCGGTTTGTAGTGCGCTTTCGGAAACGGCGTCCGTCAAGCTGGAACTCCTTGTGCTTGTGTCTTAGCAACCTCGCCTGCGATCTGTACGCCCTGTTCTTGGGCTAGCGCCATTGTCTGCTGCTCGATTGCAGCGCGACGTTCGGCTTCGATCTGCTCCGGTGTCTTCATGAATTCCCCGGTGTTAATCCGACGTGCGGCGGCGAAAGCCTTAGCAACAGCGTCAAGATTGAGAACACCAAGAAGTTCGGGCGGCATTGATTGCAGCCCGGCCATGTCAGCCAACCAGAGTTTAAGGTCTTCTAGGTCGCCGGTTCTAGATAGGGCATCTAGGCCCGTTACGATTGAGGGTCGGACCCGACTTTCGCCAAGCTTAAAACCGACCTTATCCATTAGCCAGTAGGCCATAGGAATTTGGAAGTCTACCGCCAACCGGGAATACGCGCCGCCGAGAGAAGTTTCCAACTCTGTAGCCTGCATACGGATTTCTTCGGCAGTAACACGTTCTGCGTCGCGGGTCACAGCGGACCCTAGCAGGAAGCCCCTACCAATGCGAGTGATGTACTCCTGCCCAACTGACATGACGATTTGAAGGTCGCCGCTTTTGTTGGACTGGATAATCGTAACGTCACCGTCTTGCCCGGGGATAGCCGCACCATTCTCACTGTCCCGGAAATCTTCCGGCCTTGTCATCCCACCGGGATTTACGAGCCAACGGAATTCCGAAGAGAGGATGGCTCCCATAACCTGTGCTTTTGAGAGCATGGACAGACCGGCAAAGTCGCCTTGGTAATCCTCGACTAGCCCTGTGCCGTAGTCGGCGTCATCGGACAAGTCCCATGTGAGAACGCGAAACGGAAGTTGATCCTCAGGCCACCTGCCGTTGAATTCAGCAGGCAGTTGGTGCTGGTCTACCCATTGGGTCATTCGATAGTCGCCATTGGCGTCTCGCTTGATCCAACGATAGAGGCAGACTTCACGATCCTCGTTGTTCTTGTACACACCGCCAACCCACTTAGAGCAGACCGCTTGTACTTCCGGGTCGAGTTCGTCGAACATAACCTTGTCGGCTTGGAGAATTTCCAAGATAGCTCCGCTCATAGAACGGCGGACGCAGTAGTTCCTAAGGCCGACAACTCGTGCCCCTTCGGGCTCAAGGATCAGAAGGGCATTACCCGTGACGATCAGGTGCTTTACCGCCTCATATAGCTTGGGTCGAATTGACATCCGATCAAGTTCTGCAATGGCTTTCTTCTCACCCATAGCCAGCATTTCAACCATCTCGGACTTGCCTACTCCTAGGGCCGTCAATGTGGCCTCTAGTTCAGCGTCAGCGTCCAGACGGAAGAATGGCCTACTAGGAGCAAACAGCGCCAGCATGATCTTGTTAGCAAGATGGTTTACCGCCTGTGCGCCTACCGCTTGAAAGTCGTGAGACAACTCGTGATGGTTCTGGTCGTAGCTCTCGTGTGGCAGCAGCTTCGGGATCGTGAAGGCCGCATACTTCTCACAGCGGTTTATGAACCCACACCGCTTGCCCTCCATTTGGAGCCAGCGGCCTGAGGCATCTCCTGCATAGGCCATTTGTACTCCTTAGAGGGTAATTCCCGATGTAGCCGTGCTGTTCGACATGAACGAAGCACGGACGGGCCTGCGCCTGCCTGTCTCCGGGTCGATCTCAGCTTGATCCTTAGTGTCAGAAGCGAGCGTAACTTCCACGCTATCCTGCTTCTTCTGCTCTGTCATCTCTTGCGCCTTAGCGAGAGCGGCCTGACGGCCAATCTCCATCTCCCGCGCTTGCTGACTAGCTTGGGCAGCATCGCGTTGATCCTGCGCCTGCTTATTAGCACTCTCTTTTGCAGCGAGACTTTGTTGCTCCATGTAAGCGAACTGCTTAGCACTAGCCTCGTCAGCACGACGGCCATTCTCAGCAATCAGAGCATTCTGGTTTGCAGCCGCCTCTTGCGTAAGGCGCATGTTTTCTGCGTACTGCGCTTCCTGACGCCTTGCGGACTCTTGGGCGACACGAGCATTCTCTGCAATCTGTGCGGCCTGCCTTTCAGCAGCGGCAGCAGCTTGGGCAGCAGCGTCCCTAGTAGCAGCAGCGGTAAGTTCGGCAGCCTTACGAGTTTCTTCGGCAGCAGCCGTTGTAGCGGCAGCAGTTTGATCCGCCGCTGCCTTAGTAGCTGCGGCTTGTTGCTTGGCCGCCTTCTTCCCACCAAAAAGGTTTCCCATTATTGGTCTTCCTGTGTTAGGTTAGTGCTGGGTCTTGAACTAGGATGATAGTCTCTGTCTTAAAACCCAACTTGTGATAAACAGAGGCGAGCGCGGCATCAGTCCGCGTCAGCGCCGTTCCGACGCACACGAGCTTCGCGCCCGCCTCCTCGCGCTTGCGTTCTAAAAACGAAGCGACGTTCTTGAAGTCACCGCCGGGTACCAGCCTAAGGATTATGACTTCGTTAAGAAGCACTACATCCTCTTTGGCATACCAAGGGGTGACTAATTCATATACGACCAAGAATGCATCATCAACGATGTAAGCGTTATCGCTTGCGTAGATGCTATCTAAGCACGTATCAATATCTATGAATTTGAACCAAGCTTTATGATCTGGCCAAGACCGCATCTTTCGTAGATGCTTTGTCATCACTACCTTAATTAGATAGTAGTCTTGTCTTGTTATTTTACGGATCAACTACTAATCCTCTTCGGACTAGCCTCAGGACGTGCTGTACTCCTAGAGCGAAGCCTGCTTCTAATTCTGTAGATGGAACTGGTTTACATAGAGCTTCTGATTGTTGTTCTAGAAGTTTATATACTTCTGGAGTTAGTCTTACCAATCTAGTTTGGGTATCTTCTGGCAATAGATGCTCCTGTGCCCGATGGTATCAAAATGCAGGAAGCCCCTACTCCTATGAGAAGAAGTAGGGACTGTCCATAACCGACCTTAGGTCTAGATCACCCCGCTCCGGCGGAGTAGGCAGATCGTAGAGCGCAGCAAAATCGCTAAGGGGATCGAAGCTCTCGTACATATCCACGAAGATTTCTCGTATCAACTGATAGAGCCTAGCTGCATCTGCGGCATGGGTTCCGTAGTCGTCATGGATCATAGCGAGGGACATTCCCTCAGCAGCAGCCGCTACAGTCACTAGAGTTAGATGACTGGCGTCGTAAGAGTGGATGAAGTTAGGAGCCACACCGTTCTTGTGACGGTTCGCGTCTGGCGTGTCCGTATCCACATTAATCCGAAGGAAGGCGTTACCGCACAGGTTGGTCCTAATGCGGTGGCTTGCCTGCTCGCTGTACGCTTGGCTTACTGGAAAGCCCGAAGGTACCGTCCAGCGTATAACCTCAGTCCCATTCCTGATGATAGTGCGGGCAGACGCTTGTAGCCAAGTCATAGCCGCTCGGGCCTTAACTACTACGTCCCCGATGCTATCCCACACAAAGTGCGAAAGGTACTGTGCCGCGCGGCTGTACTCCTCTTTCTCAAACTGCGGGGCGGACCCCATCTTGAGATAGTCTCCTACGATAAAGTCCGCGCAAGAGAACCGAGTTGATCCGTACGGCAAGGTCATTACGGAACGCTTCACCAGCTTCCGGTTAATGCCGTGAGCAAGCCACCTGTCCCTAAAGCCAGCTTCATCAGGTGCGGCCTGCCTAAGCCTTAGAGATGTGACATCAGCTACCATCTGGTAGATGTCATTCGGCTTGCTAGCTGGAACAAGGTTCGTCGCCTTGCCGCCAACCTCGTCCCGAAGCATGGCTGAGAAGTTTTGCAGACCGTTGCAAGAGCCGTCCATACCGATGGGAATTCTGCTCTCGAAGGTATGCGGGTTAGTCACCCACTCCGCGTACTCCATGCACCAAGCAAGGAACTGCAAAGGGCAGTCCGCCTCTGTCCAACCCTGATAGGTTATTGGGTCTGTGCCGAACTGCACAAGCAGGTCCCGGCGGTCATGTACCCACTTAACCCGGTCATCAAGGCTAACCTTGTCGTATCCCCACTTGTTAGCACCATGAATGCAGAACCACCGTTCAGCCTCGACAGTGTCTAAGGGCTTACCCACGGAGAAGTGCAAGAGAGCCTTCTGCATATCAGACCCTTGGGGAGACACTCCCGTAGTCTGCGCGTAGAGACGTCCCCGGAAGTCAGCAAAGTACACGAAGTAGATAGCAGGGAAATCCCTGAACTTATCTGCCACTGTGGTCGCTGTGTAGAACCTTCCGTACTTGGTGCCTCTAAGCTTCATCTGAGTGAACCACTCGGCCTTAGCCTTCTTCCAGTGGATAAACTCTTCTAGCTGCCCCGGCGACATATCGTCGCGGGTCATGTCCCCAAGAAGCCAAGACGGCTTATCAGGCGCGGGGAACTCGGCTTGAGACAGGATTTCTTCCATGTCGAAGTGCTTGGCTACCTGCCTGATAGCGTCCAGCATCGGGCCGTTAATCTTCCAAGCTACCCGCTGTAGCGCGTTGATTGCTCCAAGCGGCTTAGTCATGTCCGCTTCATAGAAACTGTCCCTCTCGCCGTAGCTACGGACAGCGAACGGTTGCATACGGCGCATGGCTTTTGTGTGAAAGCCTCCGTCGCTGATAGAGACCCAGTCTTTAGGCGGCTCTACACAGGGAAGGTAGTAGGGAGTAGTCTCGACGATATGCCCCTTGATCTGTCCGATAAGGTCCGTTAGTTCCTCCGTCAGACGGATGTGGATTGTCTGCCTGACTTGGTCAGCCCGGCCATTTCGCCCCGGCACAGCATCCTGCCTAGTCTCTACCATGCCTAGCTGCTCTAGCTGGTCCAGCAGATAACCGCCGACTTGATCGACGCCACCCGGCCCCCATTCAGGGAAGGGTACTCCGTTCTCTTTAGCCTGCATCTTAAAGACGGTCATGCGGTGCCGCTCTGACTTAGACATCCGCCTGCCAAGGTCATTGACAAGCGTATGGAAAAGAGCGGGGTCCGCCTGCTCGAATAGTCCTAGGAGAAGTTCGTGATAGCACGCCTTCCCAACCGCTGTTGCGACCTTGCGAGCCGCAGGCGGGTCACGATCATTCATCATCAGGTTCAGAGTGTTCCTGACAGCGAGATACGCGACCGCCTCCGGGTCAAGGGCTTCAAGCAGAACTGCGTGTGCCTTACGGCGACCCGCCTTTTTGACAGCGATATCCTCACGGACAAGCTCTGACAACGGCAGAACGAAACGCCTGTAGATGGCTTGGGCGTAAGGGTTGTTGTTCGCCCTACCGCCTTCCTCATTTCTGGTCATCATCCTCTCAGCGCGAGAGCGACCAAAAGCGTACATCTGCTGTTCTAGTTCTACTTGTGTAAGCACGTTGCTCCTTACGTGTCTGGTTCGAGTTTGTCGTACCTGCGGCCCTTCAACCTAGGCTCTCTAAGCAGGCCGTCTGAACTGTAGTCCATAGCCTCAACTTCGACGATCTGTCCGATCCAGTCGTCAAGTTCCCTATCAGCGTCTGACAGGCCGGTTCCAACCCTGAGGGTCTTCCCACGGAAGTCCACAATGAGAGAGCCTATCCGGCCTTCATGCTTGCCCTCTCCGGGCCAAGTCCCTACAACCCGCAGGTCGAAGGACAGCTTCCGCTTGATCTTGATGATCTCTCCGGTGGTCCCGCTCCCGCGCGTCCAAGTCCCCTCAGGGTCCCGGAGGATCAGGCCGTCAAACCCCCCTCGTAGGAGGAGCTCATTGCAGGCGGTCTGAGGGTCCCCGTAGTCGCCCGGATTGATCCGGGCAGTCACATGTACCCGGGGAGAACGAACGCCGCGTGTGAGGCCCATACGGACCCTGTAGGGGGTGGCGTCGAAGCCCCTGTGGAACTCTGCCTCCGGGATCACGTCATGGATGACGAGGATAAGGCTGTTGCTCTCAGTGAACCTCCGGAACGCCCCGCTGATCTCGTTAAAGGGCAGGTCGGGGTGCCAAGCCTCTCCGATAACCACCGTGCCGGCAAGCTGAGGGAAAGTACGCAACTCGCGTATGATCCCACCTAGAGCTTTGTTGGGCTCTCCGGTACGAGAGAATGCCTCTCCGGAGTCCACACGTATCACAGCACAGCATCCGTCGTACTTAGGCTGAGCCTCGTACATAACCGCCATGTCTTCAAGGCGAAGGCGACGAGACTTAACTACCTTATTAATCTCGACTGCTTTCTGGATGATGTACTCAGCCATTGGCGGCGTCGATAGCCTTCTGCACGGACTTAGCGTCAAAGTCCGACTGTTCGCAGATAAGGGCGAACAAGCTGGCTTGGAAGTCATCGCTGGCATCAGGGAACACATCCTTGATACCCTCGATCAACGCTTCGTCATACCCGAGTTGCCAATGAATGTGCTGGCGGGTCTGGATCACAATTTGCCCCGCCTCAGCGGACGGGGGAGTTTCTACAGGAGGCTTAGTGGCTTTAGCCGGGATATGGGCCGGTGTGTCAGTCATGCTTCTTTTCCTTGTGAACGCGCTTGTGTACGTATATCGCACAGCAAATTGCGCAGGCCCCGCTAAGCGCGTAAACCGCAGTAGCGAGCAGGGATTGAGTGTCTTCCATTACGTGCTTCCAAACAAGCACTTGTGAGAAGCCTATAGCTGTGGAGCAGCCGAAGGCGTATAGGTAGTTCCCGGCGTTCACACATCGGCTTTGAAAGCCTAGCATGAACACCTGAACGAAGCTAGCTGCCGCGAGAAGGAGCATCTGGCATCCTCACCTTAACCCGGTCGTCTTCACCGAGATTGCGGAGTTGCCAAGTCAGAAGGAACATCGCGTTGCACATGACGTGCGCTAGATGTGGCAGACCGCTTTCTTTGTCGTTGTCTTCTCCAGCCTTCCAAGCTTGAAGGTGACGCTCAAGGGAGCCGAGAGCATCCTTGTAAGGCATACCGGCTTCCCAATTCCGCTCTGCGTACTTCTCGGCACCAACCGTGAGAACATCAGTAAGCACGGCCAGAGCGTCCGGAGGAAGCAAGTCGTAACGCCTCTTCCCTTTGTTATACCTGAGCCCGCGCGTCGGGACTTCGGTTTTTGGTCGTGAAGTGCCCCCTATCCGGCGATCTTCTCCGGGAGGAAGGTCCGGGGCGTAGATTTGCTCCAGAACAGTAGGGCGTAGACTAAGGTCTTCCAAAGAAGGAAGCTCCGGTTCCCACTTGCTGTAGCTGGGGACTCCCCAAGGCGAGAAGAACTCCGCACACCCTCCGCACACCTTGGCGGAAGCCTTATGCCGACAATTAAGGCAAGACCGCCCCGACAAGCTGATTGCCTTAGCTGCCCCAGACGAGATACTGCCGCCCATTCTTATTCTCCAATGTGTCCAAGCTGGATCGTGAAGGTATCGTACAGCGAGAGCCGATCATCTTCCCGCTTGACATGGAAGCCCATCCATTGCGCAGGTACGCTATCGTATCCAGCAATTCCGCTGTACTCGATACCGCCCTTAGTTGCGCCGAAGAAAGCCCCGTTGACCACGAAGGTGCCGCTGTTGAAAGAGCAGACGTTATGCTTATCACCCATTCGGAAATACGTGATATGCGTCTTCTCTTGTTCGGCGCGCTTAATCTTGTGCGCCTTCATAGCAGCCTCGTTAGCAGCAACGCCAACACCGTGCTCGTACAGGATAGTCTGCCCGTAGATTTCGGCAGTAGTGTAGCTACCATTCGGAATGTCGAAGGTCACGTTGTAGTACCCCGCCCGCTTTGTCACAAGCTCCAAGAACTTGTAGAGCGGGTAAGACAGTTGCTGCTTACCGGGCTCAAACATATTGAGACCGTGATCGTCCCAATCGTGGTTGCCGGTTACAGCGATGACATCCAGTTGAATTCCGAGACGGGCGAGAGGCTCGATCACAAACTCGAACAAGCCAGAAGCCGCATCCCAAATCTGTTCTGCGGTTCCCGTGTCCGTAGCCCGGGCAGAATTCTTGTGCTTCTTGTCACTCTCGATAATGTCCCCGATGATACCGAGAACAATGCGCTCAACCCGGTAGCCAACGGCCATCTTCTGCTCGATCTGAAACAGGGCAGCACGTCCGTATTCAAACATACGCTTACGGGCAATCAGGG
>Ga0315906_10009447_pt1 | contig 11592 bp, 17 predicted proteins | sample LakEriMetagenome_4_FD_203526 | JGI IMG/M metagenome (GOLD analysis project Ga0315906, IMG submission 203526) | Freshwater fungal communities from buoy surface, Lake Erie, Ohio, United States - Buoy 2 MA122 | ecosystem: Environmental > Aquatic > Freshwater > Lake > Lake biofilm | place: USA... | reverse complement strand
TGCTCAACAGTAAGTGGTGGTTATTCAAATACCGCATCAGGAAATTACGCATCAATAAGTGGTGGGCGTTTAAATACAGCATCCTGTTATAGTTCATCAGTAGGTGGTGGTCGTAATAATAGTGCATCGGGGAATTGTTCAACAATAAGTGGTGGGTATTATAATATTGGTTGTGGTGGATTTTCAACAATAAGTGGGGGAACAAATAATACCTCATCTAATCAAAGTTCGGTTATTGCAGGTGGAGAATTTAATATATCTTCAGGATATGGTAGTTTTGTAGGAGGTGGTCGTCAAAATACAGCATCTAATTATAGTTCTTCTGTTGGAGGTGGCTATGGAAATACTGCATCAGGCATATATAGTGCAATAAGTGGTGGTACTTTTAATACAGCATCAAGTAGTTATTCTATAATAGGCGGTGGAAATAATAATACTATAAATCCATTCTCTACTTGTTCGGGTTATTCTGTTTGCGGAAATTCAATCGGTGGTGGTTCTAATAATACCATAAATTCTAATAGTTCTTATAATGGAAACGCAGGTGGAGTTACAATAAGTGGTGGGGCTAATAATACTACTAATTCAGGTTGTTATGGTTTTAATACCATAGGTGGAGGTCGTTGTAATATTGCATCTTGTGATTATTCAACAGTAGGTGGAGGTCTTTTAAATATAGCATCAGGTTGTTATTCAATTATCGGAGGTGGATATTGTAATTATACTACATCAAGTTATGGTAATTATTTAACAATAGGTGGGGGTAAAAATAATACTGCATCAAGTCAATACTGTGGATATACAACAGTAAGTGGTGGTTATAATAATACTGCATCAGGGTATTTAGGTGGTTCAACAGTAAGTGGTGGTATTTATAACATATCAACAGGTAGTTTTTCAACAATAAGTGGTGGTTGTGGAAATAGCAACACAGGTTTGAAATCAACTATAAGTGGAGGTTCTAATAATACTGTATCAGGTTATAATGGAGGTTCAACCGTAGGTGGTGGTATTTGTAATTCTTCTTGTGGTGATTATTCACTAATCGGTGGTGGTTGTTGTAATACTAATTGTGGACTATTTTCTACAATTAGTGGAGGTTCTAATAATTTTATTTTAAATGGTGGTTCAACGATAGGTGGTGGTAGATGTAATTCTACTTGTGATAATTATAGTGCAATATTAGGAGGCATTTGTAATACCACAAATGGTTATGATTGTTCTATGATAGTAGGTGCTTGTATTTCCGCCAATAGAGTTTTCACTACATTCGTTAATAATTTATCAATTATGAATATTCCAACATCAAGTGCAGGATTACCGAGTGGAGCAGTTTGGAGAAATGGAACTGTATTAGAAATTATACCTTAAATAATAATAAAAAACAAAAAAAAATGAGTATCAAAAGTTTACAAGCAAAAATAGGCACGACTGCCGATGGTGTTTTCGGAGCAGGAACTTTGAAAGCAGCAATGAATTTTTATAAAATGTCGCCAATCAGGGCAGCACATTTTTTTGGACAAACTTCACACGAAACGGGACACTTCGCAGCGTTCTCTGAAAATTTAAACTACTCGGCAAGTGGATTACTAAAAGTATTTCCTAAATATTTTACAGCATTAGCCGATGCACAAGCGTATGAACGTAAACCTGAAAAAATTGCTAATAGAGTTTATGGAAATCGTATGGGTAATGGGAATGAAGCAAGTGGAGAGGGGTTCAAATTTAGAGGCAGAGGTGCTTTACAATTAACGGGAAAATCAAATTATGAAAACTTTACTAAATTTTTGAATAAACCTGAAATTATGACTAATCCTGATTTAGTTGCTACTGAATACGCTTTTGAATCAGCAATATTCTTTTTTGAACGCAATGGTCTATGGACAATATGCGACAAAGGGATTGATGATGCAACAATTACGGCAGTTACTAAAAAGATAAATGGAGGAGTGAATGGACTTGCTGAACGTATTACTCTCACGAAGAAATATCATTCAATGATAGGTTAAAAAAAAATAAAAATATGAAATTACCAATAAGTTTTAAAGATTTTGCAAAAGACCCCGTTAAAGGTCTTTTGTTTATTGTATTATTAGCAGTAGGGTATCTCTACTATGATAATAAAGCGTCATATCAAAATATGATGACTGAATATAAAGAACAGGTTAGTGGTTGTGAAAACAAAGTTTCTGATTTAGAAAAAAAAGTTGAGATGCAAAATGCTAAACTTAAAAAATCAGATAGCACTATGGCTGTTGCTGTTGCGAGATTAGAAGTATTAAACGAAATAAATAAAATGAAATGAAAAAAGTTATTTTAGTTATAGTATTTGGTTCTATTGCATCATTTTTCACTTTAAAATGTAGTGATGGAGAAAATTCATCAAAAAATAATCAGGGTGATAGTTTATTAGTGGAAAGCAATTCAATTTTAGATTCTGCTATTGCAAACATAGATACATCTGCTACTGATACAAGCGATAATATGTCTAAATTTCAAGATTTGATAAAATCAACTGAAAATTCTGATAAAAAAGTTAAGGAAATAAAAGTAATGAAGAAAGAAAACACTTCATTAAAAAAAGAGTTGATTAAAACAAAAGAAGAACTTAATCAAGTAAAAAAAGTATTGGATAGCACTTTGAACGAATCCAAAAATAAAAAGGGTTTTTTAAAGACAGTTATTGACAACATAAAAGGCGAAAAAGATACAGTAAAGTGAATAACTTGATTAAAATAGTAATTTTTTTATCAATAACTTTATTATGTTCTTGTATAAACGATAATTTTAAATATCGGATTTTGGGCAAGGTTAAAACGGAACAAGGGTTAAGAGATGCTGTTTGGTATTCAGACACATTGGGTTTTGACTACGATACTGTATATTACAAAAATAGTGATGGAAGTGTTGTTAGGATAAGTCCACCTTATGAAATACAAATTTTAAAATAAATAAATAATATGAAAAATTTTTTTAGAGAATTAATCAGCGACACAAATAGTTTAAATGAAAAAACATTTGTTGGTCTTATGGCGTTCATTTTAGTAATTATAACCATCACTTGTGATATTATAACAGGTTTTATGGGTAGAGAAATGCCTATTCACGAATTTGTTTTTGATGGAATTATGTTTATAATTCTTGGTGCTTTTTTTGGAACTTCATTAGATAAATGGATTAATAGAAAAGGTGGAAACAAGAAAGATGATGCCAATTCTACTGACACTAATGTAGATAATAATAATACAAACACTCCTGATAATGTATAGTGAGGGTGGAATAGTAATGATATTTGGAGTATTAATCTCTTTTAGTTTTATAATGTTTCTTATTTGGTATGTAAACAAACAAATAGGAGGGCATTTAAAAGAAAAGGAATGGCTTACTCGTTTTGTAGCATTGCTATTAACTGCTTTACTTGGATTATTCATAGTTGATAAACTTGTTAGTTTTAAGATTCAACTTTTAAGTGATGAAATGAGTAATGGATTGTTTGAACTCGTAAAGAATATAGTATTGGTTATTTTTGGTTATCAGTTTAATGCAGGTAATAAGGAAAAAGATAGTAACTAATGAAAAATTTACCCAAAGAGGAACTATTAAGTAGATTGGAAGCGATAAATAGAAGCAATGCTATTATTTACTTTGATTTGAATGGTATTATTTTAGGCGTAAACAACATTTTTTTAGAATCAATGGGTTATAAGGAGGGCGACCACGAAAAAATTATTGGTAAACACCATAGTATTTTTCTTACTCCTGAATACGCAGACACAAATGAATATAAAGAGTTTTGGAAAAAATTAGGAAATGGTAATTCTCACGAAGGAGAGTTTGAAAGAATTAGAGCAGATGGAAAAACAATATACTTACAAGCGACTTACAATCCTATATTAAACGAAGAAGGCGTAGTTACTAAAATAATGAAAGTTGCCACCGATATAACAGCAACGGTAGTAGCGAAAAATGCAATTAAAGCAATAGATAAAAGTAATGCAATTATCTATTTTGATTGCGATGGTTATATATTAGGCGCAAATGCCATATTTTTAAAAGCAATGGGATATGATGAAAAAGATGAAGATAAAATTATTGGTAAGCATCATAGTATTTTCGTAAGTTATGAATATTCAAAATCGGAAGAATATAAAAATTTTTGGACAAAATTAAAAAAAGGAGAATTTTTTGAGGGTGAGTTTGAACGAAGAAAAGCAGATGGCACATCTATTTACTTAAAAGCCACCTACAACCCAATACTTAATAATGATTGCGTTTGCAAAAAAGTTATGAAAATTGCTAATGACGTTACTGATAAAGTTATTAGTAAGAGAAAAATTGATGAACTTTCAAAAAACTTACAAAATGAACTTAATAATTCTGAAAAATTAAGACAAGCGGTAGAGGTAGAGAAAAATATAGCGTTAAATGATTTAGATGCGACTATTAAAAAAAGTCAAAGCGAGTTGATAAAAGTTATTGTTAAATGCGCTTTAGCAGTTATAATTAGTGTTGGTCTAATAACTACTGTGATGTATATATTTGCTATGATTTCTGAAAATGATACACAAATTATTGGTTCAACTTGGAGTAATATGTTTAGCGTTTTATTGACAAATGCTTTCTCTATTGTCGGAACAATTATGGGTATTAAGTATGCAACACAAGAAAAAGATAAAAAATGATGAATAAAATATATATTTTAGTAATAGTAACTCTTTTTGCTATTTTGCTATTTAGAGAGGGTTGTAGTCAAAGAAAAACTGACGAACTTATTGCCGACATATCAAACTATAAAACGGAGGCACAAGTTTACAAAACAAAACTCGGTCTTGAAATTAGCACAAATAGAGGATTAGCATTGCAGTCGCAGGAACAAATGAAAACTTTACTTGCTTCAAATGACACATTAAGAGAGTGGATAAATGAGTTCAAAGAAATAAAAGGAGCAGTAACAGTAAGAGAAACAACAATAATAAAAGAAGTTGCAGTTCCTTTTGATAAAGTTATTCCTTGTGATTTCAAACCTTTCTCGGCTAATAAAGTGAATAAGGACTTTCAGTTTTACACAACTATATCAAATACAGGTTTAACAATAGATAGTTTAAAAATACCGAATGAATCAAAAATAGTTATTGGGGATAAGAGAGAAGGTTTTTTAAAACTTAAAACAAAATTAGTGGTTGATGTTAATAATTCTAATCCATATATAGTTACTTCAAACATAAGTGGTTATGTTTATGAACCAAAAAAGAAATGGTATGAAAAAATGTGGGTTAATTTTGCCATAGGTTTTGGAGCAGGTTATATTGGTAGTAAAGCAATAAATAAAAAATAAAAAAATGAGTTTTCCGTATTCAAGAGTAGTAGGCGCAGGGATACATATAGTATCTCTTTCTGACATTAACATTTTATGCGACACATCAGCAGGAGCAGTAAATCTAATTTTACCTAAAATTACCGATGCTATTAATTTCTCTCAAAGACAAGGAAATGGTATTGGAGGTTATGGTTCGGGAAATTTTAGTTTGAATGTTACTGACATTAGCAATAATGCTTCTGTTAATAACATTACTATTACAACAGCAGGAGGCGATTTTTACTCAAACAATTTAACTTCCGTATTAATTAATACTAATAGGGGTAATGTAAATTTACGACCTATATTTTCAAATATATGGAATGTATCTTTTACTCAATCGGCAGGTGGAAGTTCCCCTTTCAATGGTGGAGGTAGTTCTTGTGGTAGTTGTGGCGACACAATAAGAAGTGGAAATGATAACTGTTCTGCTTCAGGAAATTACACGACTGTTAGCGGTGGTAAAAAAAATACTACTTGCGATAGTTTTGCAACAATAAGTGGGGGTTATTGTAATACTTCTTCGGGAGCATATTCAACAATAAGTGGAGGAAAAACAAATACTTCATCGGCTTCTGCTTGTTTTTCAGCAATAGCAGGAGGACGAGAAAATAGTGCTTTAGAAAAATATTCAGCAGTTAGTGGGGGGTATTGTAATACTGCATCGGGGACTTATTCAACAATAGGAGGTGGTAAAAACAATACAGCATCAGGGTATTATTCCCCAACAATTAGTGGGGGAACAGATAACAAGGCATTAGAATCTTACGCAACAGTTGGTGGGGGTTGGTGTAATTATTCTAACTGTTTTGGCTCTACTATTGGTGGTGGTGTTTGTAATTTAGCATCAGGTATTTTAGGATTTGGTTCTTCAACTATTAGTGGAGGTCGTGAAAACACAGCGTCATCATTTTATACAACAATAGATGGTGGGCGTGAAAATACAGCATCTAACTCTTATTCTATTGTAGGTGGAGGAAAATCTAACATATCTTCAGGATGTCATTCAAGAGTTGGTGGTGGATTTTCTAATTTTACAACTTCTGATTTTGGTATAATAGATGGTGGATTTTGCAACACAGCAACAGGCATACACAATAAAATAAGTGGTGGTCGCCAAAATACAGCATCAGGCACATATTCAAAAATAGGTGGAGGTAAACTAAATTCAGCATCAGGTTTTTATTCAAAAGTAAGTATTGGTGTTTGTAATAATTCTATTGGTAGTTATTCTTCGGTAGGAAATGGTGCTTGTAATACTGCCTGTATTTATTCAAGTGTGTTAGGTGGATGTAATAATAATGCTACTGCTGCAAGTGGTTTTGTAAAGCAATTTGCTACCATAGTTAATGGAAAAGATAATACAGCATCAAATTGGTATTCAGGAGTTTTTCAAGGTAAGCAAAATACAGCGTCAGGTAAAATGTCCAACATTTCAAGTGGAAGCACAAATACTTCAAGTGGTGGCTATTCAGTTATAAATAATGGTTTACAAAATGCTGCTTCATCATCTTATTCTACAATAAGTAATGGATATAAAAATACTGCTTCAAATTATTATGCGACTGTAATTAATGGTAATTGTAATACTGCAAGTTCTAATTTTAATCTAATAGGAAATGGTTGTAAAAATTTATCATCAAATTGTTTTTCATCAATATTAAATGGTCGTGAAAATATTTCATCAGGTTGTAGTTCAGTTGTTTTAAATGGTAAATTAAACTGCGCTACAAGTTTTTACTCAACAATATCAAATGGTTATGGCAATAATGCAACTTCTGCTTATTCAACAGTTATAAATGGTTCTTTTAATACTGCAACAGGAAATAATGCGTTTATAGCAGGGGGAACAAACAATAATAATTGCAATAATGCTGATACATATATACTTGGAAGTAATATTTGTGCAGATAGAACTTGTGCTACGTTTGTTAATAACTTGTCAATAAAAGATATTCCTACTTCAAGTGTAGGATTACCGAGTGGTTCGGTTTGGAATGATTTAGGAACATTGAAAATCGTGTAGAATTTATTTAAAAAATAATTAAATTTAGGCAATGATAAATAGATTACCCCCATCGTCATACACAGGGCAAGGATTTAAGGGAGAAAGGGCATTAGCAATAGCATCAATTATATTGACTATCGTTTCAACTGCACTTCTTATTGATTTAACTTTGAAGCAAAGAAAACATTTAGAAAACGAACAAAATAAAAATAAATAAATAAATAATGGACTATTCAGACGCTTTAAAAAATGCTCCTAAATGGATTAAAACTGCTTGGGATGAGTATGTTAAAATGGGAGATGAGTATATGAAAAAATACCCATTTCTTTGGTTTGTATTAGGTGATGGAAAAGGAACACCACCATACAAGATGACAAAGAAAGATTCAAAATACAAAGACCCAACTCCTTATCCAAATGTTTTTTGTGGAAACTGTAAATTCTACTATGTTCAACCATTAAGGAAGGCAGGTATATGCTCATGGGTTAGAGGAAATGTAGATTATGATGCTTGGTGTAAGTTTTGGAAGGGATTATCAAAAAATGAAAAATCAAGTATTATGGGATTGAATATGCGTGATTATGCAGAACCAAATGTTAAAATAGGAAGTCCTATGTTTGCTGAATTACCTCCTTATCAAAAAAAATTAATTAAACCACAAAATAAATAATAACAAAAAAACCAAAAACCAAAAACTATGAAATACAATTTATTCATTGGTAGATACCAAAGCCCACACAAAGGACATCAAACAATTTTCAATCAATACTTAAACGAAGGTTTGCCTGTAATGATTGCTATTCGTGATATAGCGACAGACGAAAGTAATCCACTAACAGCAGAAGAAGTTAAAAGTATATGGGAAAAAATATATGAAGGAAATGATTTAGTAAAGGTTATCATTATTCCCGATATTGTATCGGTTAATTATGGTCGTGGAGTTGGATATGAAGTAAAAGAAATTCAAGTAAATAAAGATATTTCTAACATATCTGCTACTTATATCAGAAATCAAATTAAATCAGGAGAGAATGATTGGAAAGAACTTGTTGATGAGAAGGCACACGAAATATTGAGTAATCTCTTAAAAAAAACAAATAAATAAAAAAATGAAAAAAGGTTTATTAATTGCAGGTGGATTAATCGTTGCAGGAACAATAGGTTATCTACTTTATAGAAAATTTGGAAAATCAAGTTCATCTTCTTCTTTTGATGCTAACGCTGTTATCAAAGCAATGAAAGATTTGAATAATGATGATGTAGATGCAGAAATTACCTCTAAAGTATTTGAAAATGCAGTAAATGATAAAGCAATAACTAACAATGAAGTAAATAAATATATTACTATTGTAAAAAGGATTGCAAAAGAAAAAAGTGAAAAGTCATTAACGAAAGAAGAAAAGGATTTCCTTAATGATTTTATGAAAAAAACAAATAAATACAAAATTCAAAAGATTAGTTTAGTAAGTACAGATGGTAAAGCTGCTAATTTTGACGTTTACGCTAATGACAAACAAGTTGTGTTTGATTTAACTAAAAAAGGAAACAAACAGCAACTTGATAACAAGTTTAAGGATTTCTATTTACAACTTGATGAAACAAATAATGATTTTACTATCAGTTTTAAAAAAGGTAATGTAACTTATAATTCTTGGATGATTGATAAAAAAACCAACAAGATTAGTAAAATGTTTTCTTAATTATGGCGAATAAGCCATATAAAAAATAAGGCGAGAATTAACTCGCCTTTTTTATTTCGTATAAATCTATTGCTTCTCGTAAATTAATTTCTTTCTCAATCAACTTGTCGTAAATAATTTTAAGAGCCATTCTTTTTGATTCAGATACAATCTGCATTTCAGCATTTTTATTAAACTGATTATTTGCTATTGATTTAACTATTTCTTTAAATGAATTTCTTTCATCTGAATTTTTAGCGTTCAAAATATTGTTAGCACTCAATATTCTTTTTTTAGCCAACTCTTTTATGTCAAACTTTTCTTTTATTGTAAGATAACCTATTCCTGTTTTTATGCAATACTCGTAAAAACCGTTATTGAAATCATATTGCTCAATAATCCCTTCTTTTTTATACAATTCAAAATCTTTTACAAATGCCTTTAACCAATCCCACTTAATTCTTTCTTTATCTTCTTCGGTTATTACTTGTTCTTTTTTTATGTATTGAAGTTGCTTTATTGCTTCGGCTTTTATTGTTTCGTTATATGCGAGTAACCAATTATAAAATGTTCTTACTGATAATCCCATAAAATCACCTAACAACCCTCTAACTCCATTTCTAAAAGCAATACTGCACTCTGAAACGGTTAGATGACTGAAATCATTAAATATGTCTTTTATGACCATAATGATTAACTCCGATATGTTATCAATTTTAAATCCTGATTCAAAAATTGTTAGATTTATTGATGTCTTTAATTTTTCTCCTGCAAAGTTTGGGTCTAAATATTTAATTTGTTTTTCACCAAACTTTGATATTAAAATTTCTTTACTTGATTTTGAAATAGAACTATTCTTAATATCGCTTAATGTTAATTCACCATATACTAATGAATTATCAAGTATCTGTATTTGTTGATTACTTGTTGAATTGTTTGATTGTATAACTTGATTGTTCTGCATATATTTGTAAGGTTTTTTTCATAAAATGAAAATTAAGTTGTGTTGATTAGCCCTAATTCAAGTTAGGGCTTTTCTTTTTAATCTTTTTGAACCAATGTATTGAAGTCAAAACCATTGATTTTTTCATTTCCTTTCATAATCATATCCATCTTGCTCGGTGCTGATTTTTGTTCAGGTTTATATTTATTTCTGCCCATTCCTCTCCTGAAGCATCCAATAAATGCTTTTTTCCAATCAGCCATAGGTTTTCTTCCAACTTTCCAACCAACACTTTCGTAGTAGTCATAGATAGATGTTATTTCGTATTCAGGAACAAAAGACCATTCGGTTGTTCTGAAGTTATCAATAATTTCTTGTAGGGTAGGTTTTGTGAACTCGCTTTTTGTCTTTGTTTTTTTCTTAATGTTTTCAAGTATGTTTTTAAAATCTTGAGGGTTATTGAAGTTGTTGATATTGCTTTCAATTTGAAATTTTATAAAGTTACCCTCTGTCGTTGCTAAATCTAATGGTAATCTATTTTGATGTAGTAAAAACTTTTTCAGCCAAATTCTATCGGCTTGAACACTTGTAATATAAGTTTTCTCAAGTTTGTTAAGTGCAACAGAAATGGTTTTACTATCAATTCCAATATCAGTAGTCATTCTGTTGAAATTTATATCAAAGAAACCTGCGTCATCACAGTTCTCATAGATATAAATAAAAACTAATTTTTCAATAGGTTGTAGATTAAGGAAAAAGGTATCTTTCCACTTTTCAGGTTTGGTTACTCTAATCATTTTATTAAGTTTTAGTTGTAAAAAATTTGTTTTTCTATAATTCCGTGTTCTTCGTATGCAGCATTAAATTCAACTTTTCTCATATTGTATTTTGCATTACACACACTTTTTATTTGTGAAATTATCTCATCTGCAATTTCGCTTGAAGTAACAAAGCACCCGTGCATTTTTTCTCTCAAAAAGAATTGTCCATTACTGTTATCAAAATGTAGGTATTTGTATGAATCTTCAACTCTTATTACGCAATATCCATTTGGTATTTGTTGAGAATTTAATTGAAAGAAATCCATAATTCAATATTAACAATTTTATTCTTAAATTATTTTCTTTGACTTCAATTTATTTTTCAACTCTAAATAATCAGCGAAATAATCGTTAATAACTTTTATTGCTTCGTCAGAGCCAAAACAGCAAACTGCCTGATAACCAATACTGTTCAATCTGTCTAATACTACTTTTTGTTCGGGACTTAACTTTCCTTTTGTTTTTACGATTTTACCTGCGTTATCTCCTTTAAGAACAACCCTATTGTGTTCGGGTGCTTTTAGTTCAATAAAAAGTCCATTATATAAAATTTCTTTTGAATCTATGGACTTATACTTGGGAAACATAAAAGCAAAATCAGGACAACCTTTTAATGCACCCATTAAACTATGCTTATATCTTTCAAAAGCAGATTTTTTTGATTCGTTTGGGATATGAAAGGCAACGACATCGGGTAGTTTATCTTTTATATAATTAACTACCCTAATATGTTCTCTATCTTCAAAAGTTATGAACTTATCAAATGGATTTGGCATACTTCATT
>Ga0315906_10009444_pt1 | contig 11594 bp, 7 predicted proteins | sample LakEriMetagenome_4_FD_203526 | JGI IMG/M metagenome (GOLD analysis project Ga0315906, IMG submission 203526) | Freshwater fungal communities from buoy surface, Lake Erie, Ohio, United States - Buoy 2 MA122 | ecosystem: Environmental > Aquatic > Freshwater > Lake > Lake biofilm | place: USA: Lake... | reverse complement strand
CATCGCGTAGACCCTGCTGCCGACCCTCAACAGAACCTCCGCGAAGTGCGTCCTCGTAACTGGTCAAGATCGAGAACATGTCGACAGCCTCTCCATCTCTTGGAATGCTCTTCCAAACGCTGACTCCGGGGACCGACGCGTCCTCATAACTCGCATCGTTTACTCGCACACGTAAAGGGCTAGTCGATCCCTCGTAGGTCACGCTGCCATCCGCATTCAAGACATACGGAATTTCGCCTGAACGGGCACCGCCAAAGACATAGCGATCGTCTGCATCGCGCATATTGGCAAGATCGACGAGTGAGCGCTTGATTCCTGCAACTTCCTCGGCGAGCGTCTCGAGCACCGCTTGAGGCTGTGGATCGTTTGCACCTCGAAAGGCGATTTCCTTCAAGCGATCCATGACCTCGGCAGCAATCTCGAGCGCACGGGCTTGGGCGTCGGCACCGATCTTCACTCTCGTGACTGCCTTGGTGTCGGCCTCGAGAGTCTTCAAACGACTCTCGACGGCCTGGACACGACCGACAATGTCGGCCGCATCGGATGGTGTCGCATAATTATTGCCGGTGGCAATCTGACTCTGCAGCTGGGCCATATCCGCTGCGTTGTTAGCAAGCTTATCGGTCAATCCTTGAAAAATCATGGATGTCGAAACGCGCATAACTACTTTCCTTACAAACGCTGCAGTAACGAATCAAACAGACGATTCGCAACTTGAATGACTTGGGCATTAGCCTGATATGCCTGCTGATATCTCAGCAAGTCAGCCAACTCCTCATCGAGGTTGACCCCCGATATCTGCTCGCGACCTTCTCGCGCGTGGTCGAAGACAACTTGTTGGGCATCCTTGGCTATTTCCGCCTGAACGGTGATCGCACCGACACGATTTACGAGGTTTTCGTACTCCTGCTGTACCGTCTGCTTCGACGCCAACATGGAGCGATTACCCTGCAGATTAGCAAGCGCGGCCGCAATCCGGTTATCGCCGAGCGGTTCGTCGGTAGGCTGAATGGTGTATTCGTCAAGATCCGCCGGAATTCCACTCAGAGAGACGGTCCAGTTGCCATATTGAATGGCGCGTGTCGTGGTGTCGAACACGCCTGCAGCGACCTCCGTGCCGGTACCGACATCGACCAACGAATAATTACCACTCTCGAAACGAAGCTTGTACTCGCGCGCGTCCGACGCCAAGGTCGTGGAGCCCCCACTGGCCTCGTAAGAACCGGACAAATAAACCGAAGCGGCGAATCCCTGGTTGTTAACGCCAAATACAAGCAGATCTTCAGCCAGCGCATTGCTCATCACAAACCCACTGCGCAAACCCAGACTGCGCAATACGCTTGCCGACTCAGTAGCCGGTACGCTAACACTCACGTTGGCATCGTTGAAATAGGTCTGCTCAGCAAGTCCGACGTTGTTATTGCCGATCACGATCGGCTCACCGGCAGCGCCCTCACTATTGGTGATAATCAAGGCGTCAGCGGATGAAACGGAAGCCGTCACACCTGACTCGGTAGCGTTGACGGTATCGCGAAGATATTGTGCGGGCGTTCGGCCTGCTAACTGCGCAGCCGACACCGTAAAAGCAACACCGCCGATCGTGATCGAGGATGTATTGCTCAAGCTTGCCGAAGGGACGACGATTTCTTGATAGGACTTGAAAACCAACCCTCCGTCGGTCGTCGTCTCGGCAATCGCGTTCGTAGTGCCCTTATGGGAGTTGATCGCGGAAGCAAGGCCAGTCAGCGTGACGGGCGTCGGAACCGTAATGGACACGGTCTCGCCATTGATTTTCAAATCGACGTTATCGCCGGACGTAAAACCGGCTAGATCTACGACACCGCCGAAAATCTTGGCTGGCGTCAAAACACGATTACCATCAATGTCTAATTGTGATCCGGACGCTTGACTGACACCGAAGACAAAATTCTGATCGAGATATCCGTCTGTACCAGACTTGTTTAAGTAATCATCAGAATAGGTCGCGTCAGTATGAAACCCGTTTGCTGCGCGAACGACGCTGGCCGCCATCGCAGGCCCGGCCAGCTGACGACCATCTCGTGTAAAGATGGCAAGTTCCCCGCCCGCTGCAGAAGTGCTGAGCGCCACCTTCGAGTAGCCTGCAGGTATCACTGCGATGGGCGTCGCATTTGAGGTAACGAGCGTATCTTCGCGGAGTGGAACGTTGCGAGTGAAGGCCTGCTCGCCGAGCGAAACCGACTTAGGCAGTAGGTCACCAATCGATCGGAACGCCTCTGCAGCGCGTACCTCACTCAGTCGGATGTCTGCAGAGGTCGTTCCAAAGTTACGAAGCGCAGCCTTTGTTACCAACTTGGCGGCACTGGCAACCTCCGCACCTTCCTTGATTAACGTGCGAAAAGTCGTCGCCGGATGACTTTCCGGTGAAATCCGGTAGGTGTCACCATCGCGTGGTGTTCCTTGAATCGAGAATTTCAACCCCTCCAAAACGAGGTTGTTGGCGCCTTGAACACTACTGCCAGTCTTAAGATCGCGTAGCGTCCAAAGATTTCTAGAGGCGTCGAAGCGCATCTCATAGCTGCGCGCATCAACTATATTAGAGTCGACAACTTCAACACCGAGACGCGACGCGCCCGCGTTGGCGCGACCATCCACCACGAAATTCGGCCCAACATAGAAGACGTCTTGCCCAGGTCGCCCTAGCGAGTCGAGTCCCTGGCGATGCAGTTTATTGACCTCCCGACCAAAAGCGAGCGCCAGCTCATCCAACTTATCCGCGGTCGGGCCAAGAGCCTGTCCTCGAAAATTGATCAAACCGCCGAGCGTACCGGTTCGGACGTTCGCTAGAACGACGGGCTGGCTAGCCGCGTCGAGTACGAAGTCAGCCTTGCCAAAGTCATAGGGGTCAAAGGTCACCGTCATCGTACGAGCATGCCCATTCTCGACGAGAGCGACGCCCGACGCACTTTCGCCGGCAAAAACGGTAGCAGTGCCACTCGGCCCCAACTCGACCGTCACGCCGAGACGCTCGGCAAGTGCCTTCAAAGCAGCGTCGCGGCGATCCAGCAACTGCATCGGTTGCTCGCTATCGGACGCCCTTTTCACCAATTGAATGTTGAGCGACGCGATTTCATCAAGAAACGTATTGATTTCGCCTACTGCTTGATCAACCTGAGTTCGCGTCGTGCCATCCAGAGTCTCGACGGCAGTACTCAAGCCACGGAATCGCGCGGACAGCCCCTCAGCAGCCGCCAAGAAACCGGCCCGACTGCCAGGCGATGCCGGCGCTGCCTCTAGATCACGTGCGGCATCGAAAAACGCCTGGAAGGCACCGTGCAAACCTGCCTCAGAGCTGCCGATAGAATCCTGCAGACTTTGAAGCTCTTTCAGCAACGCCTCTTCACCCTTTAAAGATGAGCTCGCGCGTTGCAGATTTTCCTCAGCGAATCGATCGTAGAGTCGCTGGACTTCGGTAAATCGTACCCCGTTACCGAGACTGACTCGCGAGAGATTATCCTGACCCGCCGACTCAAGCACCGCCCGTTGACGAACGTAACCTTCGGTCTGCAGATTCGCAATGTTATTGCTGGTAGTCGCCAGCGCGCGTTGATATGCACCAAGACCCGAGACACCGATACTGACTATATCGACCATGTCAGCGCTCCTTCAACCTGAAGCTGCGCTGCTGCAAAACAACCGAAGTCGGTGCGGCTTCCGCCTCGGCTTCCACCCTTTGACCGCTCTGACGAGCGAGCTGTTCCTCGATGAACGGTGCCAAACCGATACCGCCCGCCTTCGACATGCCGAGGGCGATCTGCTGATCAAACATCTGTTCGTAGGTCTCCATCGCCTCTGAGCCAAGCAGATCGCTACGCGAAACAGTCTTGCGCATCTCTTTGAGCATCATATTGATGAACAGCGACTCAAACTGCTCTGCGACCGACGACTGAGCTTCGGACGGTCGTTGCCCGGCCTGCGCACGCAAACCTGCGAGCGAGCCAAAGTCATACCAGTTCGATGTCGCTTTGACGTCCATAGCGATCAGATGACGATTAACTCAGCCTGCAATGCACCCGCGCGCTGCAGGGCTTCCAAAATGGAAATCAATGCGGTCGGCGAGGCACCGATTTCATTGACGGCATTGACGATTTGACGAAGCTCGGCACCCGGCTTGAAGAGAACCATGTTCTTCTTGTCTTCCGTTACCGTGATCTGTGCGTTCTGTACCGGTGCCGTCTGCGCATTATTGGGCGCAAACGGTCCTGGTTGACTAACTTCGTTTGTAGCATCGACAGTCACTGAAATATCGCCTTGACTGACCGCCGCTGCTTTCACGATCACGTTGCGACTGATGACAACGGTGCCGGTTCGTGAGTTGACTACCACCCTTGCCGGAGGCTCAGCCGCATCAACATCTAATTCCTCGAGCAAGCCCACGAAGGCCACTCGAGCGTCTGGCGCCATAGGCGCACGAACCTTGATGGAGACCGCATCGACGGCAGCCGCGGTGCCGTCGCCGAACTGGGCGTTAATCGCCTGCATGACACGGGCGCTCGTTGCAAAATCCGGTGCTGTCAAATTCAGCGTGACAAACTCACCGACGTTGAGCGGCCCTTCGACCTCCCGCTCGACCAAAGCGCCGCCCGGAATACGTGCCGAGGTCGCGACGCCGACAGAAACAGAACTGCCAGCTGCGTCAGCGGTAAAACCGGAGGCCGCGAGCGGTCCTTGCGAGACAGCGTAGGTTTGACCATCCGGACCGCGCATCCGCGTCATCAACAAAACACCCCCACGCAGACTTTTCGCTTTTGCGATAGCCGCAACGTTGACGTCGATTTTTTGCCCGGGTTTGGCAAATGCAGGTAGTTCCGCAGTCACCATAACGGCCGCGACGTTCTCGACTTTGAAGTCTTTCACCGAAACTGGGTCGAGGTCGTAACTCGACAGGGGCCCGTCCACCGAGGTACCCATCCGTGCCAAAGTTTCACGCAGCGTCTGAATGGTGAATGAGATGTCTTTGCCATCACCGGTTCCCTGCAATCCGACCACGAGGCCATAGCCAAGCAGCTGGTTGGGTCTGGCAGCAGAGAGCGCCGAGATATCCTTGATTCGCGTCGCCTGCGCCTGCGGAGTCAGTAGAGCTGCGAACACCGTCACCACTAGAACTACGAGCGCGCCAAAAGGTTGATTGAAGCTCTTCATGGAACTCTCCTAAAACGGCCAAACGCGCAGCAGAGCGCGGTTCATCCAGCCTGCACGACTGGCGTCTGCCAACTCGCCTTTGGCAGCAAAGCTGATATCCGCATCAGCCAAGCGACGCGAGCGAACCGTGTTGTCCGGCTGAATGTCAGACGGACGCACCAAACCGGTCAAACGGATAATCTGCGCGCCTCGCGTCAGCTCCATCCGCTTGTAACCACGAATCGCCAGCAATCCGTTCGGCAACACTTCCGTCACGACAGCCGTGACTTCCCCTGCGATTCTTCCCTGCTGCGCTGCGCTACCCTCTCCGGATGAGTCAATGGCGCTTTCGCTCGGACTAATGTCTACCGGCCACGGTAAACCTGCATTCCCAAACCGTCGGTTGATTTCCCCCAAAGCACCCGCCGTTAGTGCCGTCGTGGCGGAATTACGTGAGGCGTTACTCGAGGCTGATGTCGATGCTGAGACCTGTTCATCAACCAAAATCGTGATCAAATCGCCTGGGCGTCTGGCACGATCTTGCCCAAGCAAACTGTCTTGGCCTGCCTTCGAAAAAATGGAACCGTCAGCCGTTGTCTCGATCGGCGAACCCGCAGGAATATAGACGCGCTCAGGTGGAAAATCCCGAGCGCCGATCTCGGCGCATCCGGCGAGCGTGACCGCAACGAGCAATATCATCACTTTAAGCACGAGGGGCTTCATGACGATCACAGGTTGTTATTTGCGTATTGCAACATACTGTTGACCGAGTCGATCGCTTTCGAATTCACTTCGTAGGCGCGCTGCGTCTCAATCATGTTGACCATTTCCTCGACGACGTTGACGTTGGAGCTCTCAAGGGCACCCTGAATCAACTGTCCATTTCCCTGCTGCGTCGGAATACCTACCTGAGGCGGGCCGCTCGAACTCGTTTCCCGAAAGAGATTTTCACCAATCGCCTGAAGACCCGACGGGTTGAGGAATCGAGCAACCTGAATCTGGCCGATGGTCTGGGCCGCTGCTTCACCAAAGGTTTGGATCGACACGGTGCCATCAGCACCAATCGTCACCGTTTGGGCATTTTGAGGAATAGCTAGTTCCGGCTGTAGACGATAGCCACTGGAGTTGACAAGCACGCCTTCCGCAGAGATTTTGAAACCGCCATCGCGGCTGTAAGCCAACGTACCATCCGGTTGCAAGATCTGAAAAAAACCTTCTCCGCTGATCGCCACATCAAAAGCATTCTGGGTTTGGATGATGTTGCCCTGCGCGTGCAGCTTTTCCGTTGCAACGACGCGAGTTCCCGTGCCCAGCAGTAAGCCGGTCGGTGCCGCCGTGTCTGCCGACGTCTGTGCGCCACCCTGCTTAACATTTTGGTAAAGGAGATCTTCGAAGGTCGCTCTATCGCGCTTGAATCCGGTGGTGTTGACGTTGGCAAGGTTGTTCGCAATAACCGTCATGCGAGTCTGTTGTGCATCAAGACCGGTTTTTGCGACCCAAAGTGCGGCTTCCATTAGCGTATCTCCCGAAAAGCGTTACTGGTTCAAGCGCGCCATAGACTGGCTACGCTCTGCGAGATCGCTCGCTTGTTTCAAAACCTTGACTTGCATCTCGTATCGACGGCTCATGCTGATCATGTCGACCATCGTCGAGAAGAGATTAGTATTGCTACCCTCGAGCGCTCCCGATTGCACCCCGGGGTTTTCCGCAACCGGAAACGGCTGGCCCGTCGCGTTGGTATACAGACCGTCAGTACGCAAACGAATATCATCAACCTGGGGTTCGACAATCTGCATCCGCCCGAGCGGTAAAAAAATGGCAGCCTGTTCACCCGGTTGTTTTGTAAAGATCGTGCCGTCCGTGCCGACTTTGACTTCGACAAGTGCGGGTATCTGCAATGGCGAGCCGCCATCATCAAGCACTGCTTCGCCCGACCCGATACGAAGTGTCCCCTCGGCGTCAACATTCAGATCACCGCGACGGGTGTAGGCGACGCTACCGTCTGCCCCCTGCACGGCGAGCAGCTGAGTTCCACCAATGGCCACATCCAACGAACGCCCGGTATTCATGACGGTGCCGGGCTTCATATCGACACCGTTACCAGGCGTAACGACCGGTACGAACCTCGACTCGAAACCATCGCCGTCGTAGCGGAAGGTTTTCAAAGTTGCAGCGAAGGATCGCTTGAACCCTACGGTTGAAACGTTCGCAATCTCGTTAGAGATCTGCTGCATTCGATGGGCGACTGAGTTCTGCCCACTCAAACTTGTAAAAACCAGCTTATCCACGACTTAGACCCTCATTAGCCCCGAATATTGACGATCGTGCTCGTCAGATTGGTAGCGGTTTCAATCGCCTTGGCATTCGCCTGGAAGTTTCTCTGAGCGGTGATCAACTGCACCAACTCCTCGGTCAAATCGACGTTGGCACGCTCGAGCGCACCACCCTGAATCGAACCGAAACCGTCAGACCCAGCTTCGCCGACCGACGGCGGACCCGAGTTAGACGTTGCGACATAGTTGGCGCTGCCGATCTGCTTGAGACCGTTCGGGCTCGCGAAGTTCGCCAAGATGATCTTACCGAGCGCCTGCTGTTGTCCGTTAGTGTAGTTCGCACGAACGACACCGGCCGTATCGATGCTAATTCCGTCGAGTCGACCGGAGGCGAAACCGTCCTGTGAAAGCGACAACACCGAGAACGGCTGAGAAAACTGTGTCGAGAACTTACCGTAGTCGACGTTCAGGACGATCAAATCGGCGCCGTTCTGCGGATCGAACGGCGTGTACTTGGCGCCTTCCTTTGGTGAAATCAGCTTACCAGCCGTGTCAAAGGTCAACTGGCCCTTGGTCAGATAAATCGGCGCATAATTCGGCAGATTATCCGGCTTCTTTGTCGTTTCGTTGCCGTCCTTGTCGATGTACAAGAGGTTGCCGTCGACGTCCTTCGCCTGTACGAGCACCGTCACCTTCGGCACGGAGCCGCGCACCTGCGTCGTCGTGTTGAGACCGAAGTTTGGATGACCGTTCACGTTGATGAACGACTCTTCTAAGGTCGTGCCCGAAGTGAACGTAAATCGTGATGCATCAGGATCGTATACAACTTGCACGCCGCTAATCGTACGGCCGTCCGACGCGGCGATATTATTGATACGATCCTCGAGAGCCTGTGCGAATGTCGTGCCTGTATAGGCTCCCGGCGGAATTCGGATTGTTCCGTCGATACCGTCTACCGTGACGTTAACGATGTTGTCATTAGCCGTCACCGAGAAGGTTCCTGAAATGTCGATACCAGACTTGCCACCGGTAGTCACAGCCGCCTTGGCAGCGAGTCCAGTGCCTGCGCTTCTGTTGATCTCCGTCTCATAGTCGTCGGAAATTCCAAAAAGATTTCCCGCGCGCTCGTTGTCCGCTGCAGTCACTCGAATCAGCGAGTTTTCTCCAGTAGTACCCGACGAAAATACGAACTTTCGCTGATCCTTCAAATATTCTACCTTCACACCATAGCGACGCTGGTCTTCGTTAACTACTTCGTTGCCGTTCGGTAAAGTTTCTCCGGCTCGCAAAAATCCCTGAGTTGTGCCAGCACCGACCAACGTATAGTCACTGGTTGCCGGGAAACCGAGAGTCTCATTTGGGTCGTTTGTAGTATTGTCCGCACTCAACGGACCCGTCACCTTCAAGCTTTGTATCTTGAAAGCATTATCGAACGGCTTGAACGTGAAGGAACGGGCTCTAGGGTCATAACCAACTTTGATGACGCCGGCGCCGATGTTGTCGTCGATCTGTTTTTGTAATGCCTTGATGATATCGTTGTCCGCGTTCGACGCATTCGGACTGTAAAACTGGTTTGCCGGGAGTCGCAACTTGATACCCGCCTCAAGAGCGGATGCGATCGTTTTACTGGTACCCACCAGCGCGCTGTTTCGCCCATTCTGTGGGTTCGTGCCTGTTGCCGTGTTGGACGGATCAACATATAAGTTAGTGAGTGGCGGTGTATTTGAACCGAGCGCATCAAGATCAATCTCAGCAAACAATCTAAAATCCTGATTCGATGTGTCGATTGCAATATATTTATCGTCGCCAAAACTATTGTTGATAGCCTTAGTCATTTCTGCCGCTAATTCAGTTCCCGACAAAGTTTGTCCGCGCAGAGCGTCTGGTAAACTTACAGTGATAGGATCGGAATCATCCACTGAAATGGTCAGCATACTGCGATTGCTAAGGCCGCTTGACTTCTCAACGGTGGAACCGATTGTTATCGGTGTTGTGCTCGAGAAATCGGTGCCAACGAAGCCGCCTTTCTGTCCCAGCATCGTATTGTTGACCACGACTGAAAACGTCTGATCACCGTTAATATCGTAAAATGTCAATGACCCATCAAGTGCCTTACCGGTGTAGCCCAGGCCTAATTCTGTGAGGGCTGCGGCGACCGTCTGTGCGGCAGTGCCGCCGGTAACGGGTGTATCCGTAGTCGATGCAAGCAGAGTGTCGATGTCTTGCGCCTTTACCGTTTTCGAAACAGACGGCGTATTAGTAGTGCCTGCATTTTGCTTATGAACGGTAATTGTTCGCGATACTGAAACGCCGCCCACAACCTTAGTCAGTACGATGGAATACTCTTGAGCAGGTGCCGTCGCTCCAGCCGTCGAGATCGCGTTCGTCCAGGTACCGCTCGCGGTCGTCGAGATTTCCGAGGCGCCGATACGGATCGAGTTGCCGTCTGTACTACCAAAATCAAATCCGGTCGCGCGGTCGATGAACCCACCACTCAACTTTGCGGGTGTCGAATCGACTTTATTGGTCTGATCGTTGAGAAAGTAAAGAGGATGCGGCGCAGTTGCGTTGAAGGTCGGATCGAACTCGGTCGGATCGATCGTCTGCTGGCCGAACTTATCGAGGTAAAGCGGCTCGCCCTTGTCTGTGTTGGCAGACAGCAACGCCGGCTCAATTTCACGATCACCCACATAGATGTACGTCTGCCACTTGTTGGTCGGATCTTCGATCGTCGCGTTTGAACTCTTGACGTAATAGATCGTTGCGATGGACGGGTTACCTAACGAATCGAACACCGTAATCGAGGTCGATCGGTTGAAGGTGTTCGGATCGTTTCGATCAAATCGGTAGACAGCAGCGCCAGATTTATACTGGTCTTGCTGAGGAATGATTTCAGCGTCGGCAGGCAAGTTCACACCGAGGTCGATCTTCGACGAGGCTTTCGGCAGACCCGAGGTTGTGGGCAGCTGCAGTGACTTAGCCGAATCGAGGCCAGTCGCGACCACGGATCCGTCGTCGTTGACCGGGAAGACTTGAACAAACTGACCGGATGAGTCGACGACATATCGATCGTTGTTGACCCGGAAAGAGCCGTTTCGAGTGTAGACCGTTTGGTTTGAGGTCAAATTTGGCTTCAGCACGAAGAAGCCTTGCCCCTGGATCGCCATATCGAGGGAGTTCTGCGAGGAGGCAACGTTGCCCTGCGAAAATTCCTGCGCAACGCCTTTCAGCAACACGCCCTGACCAATCGAGCTCGAAGCATTCTGCAACGGCGAGGTCGCGAAGATATCACCGAACTCAGCACGCGACTTCTTGAAGCCGATGGTGCCGACGTTAGCAATGTTGTTACTCACGATGCCTAGTTCGGCTGTCGCGGCATTCAAGCCTGTCAATGAGGTGTAGTACGACATTCTTAGATCTCCGGATTGGTGCTTCCGCTTAAAACGTTTTTGAATTCAATTTCAACGCATGGTGGTGACTTGCGATAACGGAACTGCCGCACCGTTTTGCAAGTTCAAAACCACATCTTGTCCATTCATAGTTACGCTATTCACGGGTGTGTAGAGCAGCGCCCGCGCCGACTCACTTTTCCCAGCGCGTGTTACGACGACGTCGACTTTGTATTGTCCCGGCAGCGCGTTCACACCGCCTGGTAAGGCTCCATCCCATGAAAAGGGATAGTCGCCCTTACCAGCAGGGCCAAGCTCGAAAGTCTCCATCACCTGCCCGATGGCATTACGTACATAAACCACTGCGCCATCAACAGGCTCAGTCAAACGAACTACGCCATCGAGTGGCACACCGTCCTGCAAGTCGCCGTAATTCCCCTCGGATAAGACCTGCCGACCGATCAAGGAACCGCTAGAGAGCATGCGACTCGATACGAACTGATCACTCAGTGACTGCAGCTGCTTGGACATTTCGCCAATAGATGAGACCGTCGAGAACTGCGCCATCTGCCCCAAGAATTCGCCATTCTCCATAGGCTTCATCGGGTCCTGGTTTTTCAACTGAGCCGTCATCAGCTTCAGAAAGTCCTCTTGCCCGAGCGTTCCCGAGCGTTGTACTTCCTGCTGCTTCTCGGACTCATAACTCAGCACGCCTGGCGGTAGCGCTTGGCGACTTGAGTTAGGAATGATGGTGCTGGTCATCGCGTTGATT
>Ga0315906_10009443_pt1 | contig 11594 bp, 12 predicted proteins | sample LakEriMetagenome_4_FD_203526 | JGI IMG/M metagenome (GOLD analysis project Ga0315906, IMG submission 203526) | Freshwater fungal communities from buoy surface, Lake Erie, Ohio, United States - Buoy 2 MA122 | ecosystem: Environmental > Aquatic > Freshwater > Lake > Lake biofilm | place: USA... | reverse complement strand
GTTCAAGGTGGTGCTACCAAAAAGGTAACCGGGCTTATCCTTCGCAACCCTGCCGGTGCTGCTGGTGGAGACCTGACTGGGACTTATCCAAACCCAACCTTAGCTTCGATCACCACGACTCAGGTGAACGTGGGATCTGGATCGGCTATTCCGGTGTTGTCGGTTGACTCTAAGGGTCGTGTTGTCACACTTGTCACTACGGCTAATCCAGCCCTGACCACGAACCAGATTGCTGGTCTATCCACAAGTGCTCCATCTCCACTGTCGGTAACCGCGTTTGCCGGGGTATCCACAAGCGCATCTCGATCTGATCATCAGCACATTCTTCCGACTCCTGTGCAAATTGGTGCGGTTGGAGTTGGTTCTGCTGCGAGCGGAGATCTGTCTGGAAGCTATCCGAATCCGTCTCTTGCAACCATTACGACCCCTCAGTCTTTTGGGTCAGGAACCCAGATACCGGTTGTCACGATTGATGGAAAAGGGCGCGTCACCAGTTTGACTGGTGTCAATGTTGCTGCGTCCACTCTTGCAATCACAGAGCTTACTGGTGACGTCATTGCCGCGGGGCCAGGATCTGTGCCAGCTTCTTTGGCGGCTATCACAACGGCTCAGTCTAACGTGGGTAGCAGTTCGTCAATTCCTGTACTTAGCATCGACGCCAAGGGGCGCGTGACTTCGATTTCAACTGCTGCTATCTCCAGTCTTGAAGGTGGCACGGTAAAAAGCGTTTCCGCTGGAACAGGGCTTTCTGGTGGCACGATTACGGTTGCTGGCACGATTAGCATTGCTTCGGTTACCACCGCTCAGAGCAACGTGGGTAGTGCAACTGAGATTCCGGTCATTTCGATCAATGCTCAAGGCCAAGTGACTGAATTGACAACGGTGGCAATTTCCACCCTAACCACATCTGAGCCTGCTGCACTTGCGACTGCTCCAGTGGTTGGCCTTTCGGGCTACGCTGCTCGTGCTGACCATCAGCACATATTTCCGACTGCGGCAGAAATTGGGGCACTAGGTGCTACCGCAACGGCTGGAGGTGATTTGGCCGGATCGTTCCCAATCCCAACTTTGGCTGCAATCACCACAGCTCAAAGCAATGTTGGATCTGCTAGTATTGTTCCGGTTTTAAGCGTTGATGCGAAGGGACGTGTAACCGCGTTGTCCACTGTTGCTATTGCCGCTGCAACAACTTCTGCGATCACTGCGTTAACTGGAGATGTAACCGCAACTGGTCCCGGATCAGCCAGTGCATCTTTGACGGCAATCACCACCGCACAAGCTAACGCTGGATCTGCAAACGCAATTCCGGTGTTGAGCATCGATGCCAAGGGGCGTGTTACTAGCCTCTCAACGGTTGCGTTCTCAGCACTGACGACTAATCAGATAGCTGGGCTTGCCACCACGGCACCCGCAGTTCTTGCTACCACTGCTGTTGTTGGTATATCCAACTTTGCTGCCAGAGCAGACCATCAGCATTTGTTGCCAACTGGGTTGACTCCATATTCGGTTTCTGCTGACAAAACGGCTTCCAGCACATTGGCACTCTCGGATGCTCAAACCATCTATCCGATCAACTCTGCAACTGGAGTAAACTTAAACATTCCAACAAACGCTTCTGTTGCGCTTCCGATTGGCTCAGTTGTTAACGTGCTTCAGAAGGGTGCTGGAAGGATTAACTTTCAAGCTGCGAATGGTGTTACCGTGTTGTCTCCGTTGTCTCAGACTTCAAGTGCTGGTCAATACTACAACAACATACTGTCAAAAATTGCAACAGACACTTGGCACATTGATGGCAACCTGCTTGGAACCGATCCCAATTACTCTCAGGTGTCCACCCTGTTGCATTTTAACGGCACAAACGGAACGCAGGTATTTACCGACAATGGCCCAAGCACGCTGACGTTTACAGCAAACAATGCAAATCCTGTTCTTACAACGGCAGACTTTAAGTTTGGAACAGCATCGCTATCTACTCCGGGCACAACAGGAAGTTATATTTCATGCACAAATGGTGCTCCGTTTGCTTTTGGAACGTCTGATTTTACCATTGAGTTTTGGATAAACAGAGCAAATGCTGCATGTTATGTTTTTGGAAATATAACAACATCAGCCGCAACAAATTACACTGGTACAATTAGTGGAACTGGAGCATTTGCATTTCAAACTGGAACTGCTTCATTTTCATTTTCTGGAACAACAGCAATTCCGCTTAACACATGGACTCATGTGGCAATGACTCGGTCTGGTTCTACAATTAGGACATTTATTAATGGTGTTGTTGATGTTACAACTACCACATCAATAAATCTTTCCACTCAAAGCACATTTGTTATAGGAGCACCTGGAACAATAACTGGATTGCAGGGGTTCTCAGGAAAGATTGACGAGTTCCGAATTACCAACGGGTTTGCCAGGTACACGCAGGCATTTAACGTCGCCACTGCTGAGTTCTCCAATTCTTAATCTATGGCCAACATCAAAATCTCTGAACTTCCAGCCGCGGCTTCCGTAGCAACAACGGACGTGCTGGTGGTTAACCAGGGCGTTAATACCCGGAAGGCGACGGTCTCTCAGGCTTTGGCCGGCGTGCTCACGACCTCCCAGATTGCCGGGCTCGCGACTACTGCTCCTGCTGCACTGGCAACAGCCCCTGTGGTTGGACTGAGCACGTTTGCGGCTCGTGCTGATCATCAGCATCAGTACAACCCCACTTCTGTTCAGATTTTTACAACTTCTGGCAACTACACCATTCCCGCCGGTGCGTTTGCAATTGGAATGGAGTTGCTTGGAGCAGGTGGAGGTGGTGGATCTGGCCGAAAAAATGCATCTTCAACTGTTGTGCGATGCGGTGGTGGCGGCGGTGCTGGTGGAAGTTACTTTTCCACAATTGTTCCAGTAAGCGCAATTGGTGGTGCTGGTGCTGTGATATCAATTGGAATTGGAGCTGGTGGCACTGGTGCATTGGGCGTAACATCTGATGCCGACGGAAATCCTGGCGGCCCTGGAGCAAACACTACTTTTGGAGCTTTTTTTATCGCATTTGGTGGCGGTGGAGGTTCTGGAGGAACAGCTACAGGAGGGGCTGCTGGATCTGCTGTTTTGGCAGCAAATTCCGGTGGTGCAGCAGCCACAAATGGAGGCGCCGGAGGAGTTGGATTTCCGATTTCAACATACGCGGCCACAATGCGCGGAGGTGCTGGCGGCGGTGCTGGTGGTGGAATCAGCAGTGGAAATGCCCAGTTTGCAGGTGGGGCAGGTGGTCGATCTAGCGTTTTGAATCTTGCTGGAGGAACTGGAGGAACAGCTACTGGTGCTTCTGGGACTGCTGGAACTGCAAACTCAAATGCAGCAGTTGGGATATTTGCGGCTGGATCTGGCGGAGGTGGTGGCGGAGCAAGTGTTGGTGTCAGCGGGGGCAACGGTGCAGTTGGTGGTTTTCCAGCCAGTGGCGGTGGTGGAGGTGCGGCAACTCAACTTGGCGTACAATCTGGAAACGGCGGCAACGGTGCAGACGGCATGGCAATCATCACAGCTTACTTCTAAGCATGAAATACGCAGTAATCAGTTTCGAAACAAACATCGTGGAGAACGTCGTCATCTGGGATGGCGTGACTCCATGGAATCCTCCTGCCGGATACTATGCTGAGCCAATTGGAGACTCTGGCGCATGGATCGGCTGGAGCTACATCAACGGTCAATTTGTGCCGCCACAAGAGGACTAGAAATTTTTAAGAATGAACTACGCAATGATTAACTCTGCCACCAACATTGTTGAGGGCTGCATTGAGTGTGACGCGCCCCTTCCATGGAGTCCTCCTGAACAAGGGTACTACATTGACCCGGCCTATTACGTTCAGGACACTGGCGACTCTGGTGCCCAAATTGGCTGGAGTTACATCAACGGTCAGTTTGTGCCACCCGCTTCAAATGGCTAAGAAACAAGTTAACCTCTCCGTCAAAAAGGGCGAGAAACTGCCTGTGTCCAAAGGTGCAGGGCTTACCGCTAAGGGACGCGCCAAATACAACCGTGAGACTGGCAGCAACCTCAAGGCTCCTGCGCCTAACCCTAAGACCAAGGCTGATGCAGCCCGCAAGAAGTCATTCTGTGCCCGCATGAGCGGGATGCCTGGTCCTATGAAGGACAAGAACGGTAATCCCACTCGGAAAGCTGCCAGCTTAAAACGCTGGAACTGCCGCTAATTTATGGAAAAGTTCATCTCGCACATGCTCGATCAGGTGGCAGGTCAAGGCTTGTCAATGGCGTTCACCATCATTGCCGTGTGGTATTTGTACGGCAAGATCGTCGAGTGCGAAAAGGATCGCAAAGCTCTTTGGGAGCGTCTTCTTAACCACAGCAGTAGCCATGAAACAAACCATTAAAACCTACGTCAAGCAACCTTCAACCTGGTTGGGCCTTGCTAAACTCGGTGCTGCGCTGGGCATCTACTCAAGCGGCGCGGCTGGCGCGATTAGCAGCGCAGTCATTGCAATCTTCGGGCTCGTCGATGTCGTCCGCAATGAGCGTGGTTCCGGCCAATCCTAACTTTGAAAGGTCGCTAGAGTTTGTCCTCGATGCCGAGGGCGGATTTGTAAACCACCCGCACGATCGTGGTGGCAAGACTAACCGCGGTATTCTCCAGCGTGAGTACGACGTCTACCGGGACAACCGGCAGGAAGATCGTCGCTGCGTGAAGGAGATCAGCCAAGAAGAGCTGGAGGATATCTACTACAACGACTATTGGGTTCGCGGGAAGTGCTACAAGTTCCCGTATCCTCTGTGCCTAATTCACTTTGACGGTTGCGTCAACACTGGCGTGGGTCAGGCCGGAAAGTTCCTGCAACGTGCCGTGGGGGCTCAGGATGACGGGATCATCGGCAACAAGACCATTATAGCATACGAGAAGAAGGTCGATGACGTTGGCCTTGAGCCCATCTGTGACTCGATCATGCAGCAGCGGCAGGACTTCTATAAGCTACTGGTCAAGTTGGATGACACGCAGAAATCGTTCAGTAAAGGCTGGAGTAATCGCCTCACAAACCTTAAAGAATACATAGCATGAGCAAGCTCACCATCGCACTTGGCTCCTTTATGGGAGGAACTGGAAAGCAGTATTGCCCGGACTGTGGCTGCGACATGAGGTCGAACGGCACCTGTTCTGAGTGTGGCTACGGTGAAGATGAAGCCGAGTCGGAGGACGAAGACGAGGGTGAAGATGAGGGCATGGACACGCAGGTCATCATGGACATTCGGGACGACCTCCAGCGTGTTGTTGAGAAACTCGGTAGGCTCCTTTCCCAAGACTAATGCCTGAAGACAGCCAGATTGCAGTGGATACCGACAACAACTTTGTCGGGTTTGCATCGCGCCTTGATCCCTCCAATCTGAAGCCTGGATACGCGCAGTCCTCAAGGAACATGAGGCTGCAACGGGGCATCGCCCAGCCCCGGAAGGGTTGCGAGCGGATGACCGACGATACGCTCAACCAGAACATGCAGTCTGGTTCCGGGTACTATGTGAACGCTGCCGGTGAGGACAATGTGGTGATGGTGTTTCACGATGGGATCGTCCTGTTTAACACGCAGACACAGCAGGTCTCACAGAAGTACACGTTTCCAACTGGAAGGTACTGCCCGATTGGGCAAACGAGCAAGCAGACTTACAACAAGGGAACCTATGTTGTAGCGCCAATAACAATACCGCCAACAATACCTGTTACTCACTACACAGCATTTGCCGTAGTGCCAACAACCATTGGGGTAAGTATTGGAGATGCGATAACAGTAGGATTTACATCCTTAAATGCTGAGTTATTTTACACAAACTTTAACGTTTTAGATGTAACTCAAAATAACATCGTATTTTACGATAATGTTCAAAATGAGTTTCCAAACTACATAACAACAAACATATCGCTAACTGTTAACTCGTTTTCGTTTGAGCCAGAACTTGTTCAGGCGCTCGATAAGCTGTACATCTTCCGTGGACTTGCTGGGCCAGAGATTGTTGCTACAATTACCAATCCATCAATTGCTGGATTTGCTACAGTAACAATAACCGTTAACACTGCAACAGCACATGGATTGCGGGTTGGATCAGAAGTAAATGTAGTTGATACAAGTCCATATCCATACACGCATGGTTACTGGCATAAAAACGTAATTGTTACTTCTGTGGCTAGCCCCACGCAGTTTACGTTTTTATTTACAAATCCAACCAATCAAAACATTCAAGCCCACACAAATCTTGCTGGCTTTAAGGTTCAGCAAGCCAACCCTCCGTTGGTGTGGGATGGAGTGTCAGCATCGCTCAGTTATGTTGACCAGACCGGCGTTAATGGTGGTGGTACTTATCCGCTGCCTCCAGGCGAGTTTGGATTGTACTTCCAGAACCGGATCGTTGTTAAGACTTCTAAAACAGAGATTACAGCCACCGACATTCTCAGTGACAGGTACGACCCACTGAACGTCTACGTCATCAACCAGGGCGGCAACGACAGCATTGTTGGCGCTCTCCCGTGGATCGAGAACCAGTTTTTGCTCTTCATGTCCAAGAGCATCTATGTCGCGTTCATTGATCCGCGGTTTGATCCGACTGAGCCAGACAGGTCGCAGATTACGGTCATCACTACAGAAGTAGGATGCCTTGCAAGGCACAGTATCGTGCCGGCTGGTCAGTTTGTGTTCTTCTTTAGCGGTAAGGGCGTGCACATGCTTACCCCCCAGCTTGATCTGAAGCTGCTAGGCAACACGCTGCCACTCAGTGAGCCAATCGACGACTACTTTGATAACGTAAACTTTGATTATGCGAAAAGCGTTACGGCTAGCTATTTTGACAATCGCTTTTTTATTGCTTTTCCAGTTGGCTCCTCGATCAACAATAACTCGATATTAGTGTACAACACGCTAAACCAAGCGTGGGAGACCATAGACACTTACCCGTCTGGGATGTCTATTGATAACTTTGTTCCTGCTCTGTACAACAATAAGCGCAGGCTGTTTATTGTCTCAAACATCGGGAATGCATTCTTGGTTTCGGTTACACCGCTTGGGTCAACAACTCCGGTAAATGTGCTTTACGGAAAGTACGGTGGCATCTTCTTGGCCGAACAACTTGATGGTGGTGACGAGTTTTTGGGAGTCACAGGCACACCACTGCTTCCGTTCTCGTTACCAGCCACACTTAGTGCAGCCTCTTATGTTGTTGTGCCTGTAACGGCAAGTATCCGATCTCGAGAGTACACGTTTGATAGCCAGCTCACAAAACGGTTTAGCCGGGCTGAGTTTCAGTTTAATAACACTGCTGGTGATGACGTGTCTATTTTGGTGACCGTGCACGACCCTGACGTTACGGAAGAGGTCATGCGGTACGTCTTTACCGGCTCCGCTCAGATTGACGGCACACTCAGGCCGCGGATAGCCATGCGTGGTGTTGCTATCGACACTGAGGTCGTTTTTAACCTAGGCAGACCAGCCTTGAAGAGCACTAGCATGTATGCTATTAACTCGAACCGGGCAATGATCACGGAAGAATAATATGGCTCAGATTCAAGCTGGAACAACTTACGTTGATGGTGCGCAGGTAACCGCTGCCAACCTAAACGCGCACGTTAACAATGCGGTGCTCGTGCCTGGTGCAATTAGCGATCGAACTGCGGTAGACTCCTGCACGACTTCTGATAGTGTGCTTGTCCTTCAGTCTGGCACGCTCAAAAGGGCTACACTAGCACAGGTGCAGACCTCGATTGCGCCTGATCTGAGCGCATACGTCAACAAGAACGGTTCGGTGGCTATGACCGGTGAGTTGACGTTGTCTAGCTCAACTCCCGAAGCAGTCTTGTCTGCTGCCTCCAAGGGGTACGTTGACACTGGGCTAGCCACCAAGCAGAACACGATTGGCTACACGCCGGCCAACAAGGCAGGAGACACGTTTACGGGACCAGTAGTGTTGAACGCTGATCCCTCTGTGGCTTTCGAAGCTGCTACCAAGCAGTACGTTGACGCTGCCGCTGCTACAAAAGCTAGCCTAACCGGGGCTACGTTTACTGGTTCTGTGTTTTTGCCGTGGAGCCCTGTACAACCTAATCCGGCGCTTCAGGAGGCTGTTAATAAGTCATATGTAGACACATTTACCATCTCCAGAGGTGGTGCTACAGTTGCGGGGACATACGTCTTTTCAGGCAAGCTGCAAACTGAGTCTGCGCCAACGGTTGCTAACGATGTCGTTACGAGAGGTTACCTTGAGAGTGTATTTGACTCCATCACTCAGCCTGTAGCTTCTGCGTACTTTTACACGGCAGTCGTTCCATCAACGACGGTTGACAACAGCAGGTTCCTTGCGGTTACCGCCACAAGGACTGCCGGCTCGTCCACGATGACGATTAATTACGGTGGCCTTGCTGCCAGGTACTATGATCCTGCTGCTCCGTTCTTTTTGCAGTATCAGTACGTTGGCATCAACACTGGCACCGCTGGTGTGACTGGCAGGCTTTACCAGATTACGTCCACCAATCTTGCGGCTAGGACGTTCACCATTACGACTCCTGAAACCACTGCATTTAGTGGCGGTATCCAGCTTTCGTTGGTTTATGATTCCACTAATTTGAAGACCGGCGAGTACGGATTTAACGTAAAGAGCATATACATGGATATAACTGCATATTCTAAGTTTTATGTTAATTACATCAGGGACATCATTTCTGGAGAAAGTGCACCAGCAAGTCCGACAAACACGCCAGTTAGGTGTAATCAGGTTTCTGGTAGCGGGAACTTATATCAAGTATCTTCGTCGTTTACTCTTTCAATGAGGGATGTTGGAAGGACTGATTATATTTACAATCAAGATATTGCAGAAGGATTTGGTTCCAATTCTTTAGGCAACCATATTGGTTATTTTTACAATTTTGCAGATGGTATTTCATATCCCCTTTGGGCAGCTTCCTTCTTAATTACCGCACAATTGCCACCGGCTTAATCGTGAAAAAACTTACGCCTGAACTGTGGAATAAGATAGTCGAGGCGTTTTACCAAAAATCACTCAACCACCTAAACATGGTTGGGCACTCAACAAAAAGTGAAGTTGAAAACTACCTGTCATTTTACGGAGTCCATAACTCCATTTATTGGAGCGAACAGGACGGTGAGATACGGGGCGTTTCAACGGCACATCCCGGCAAGCGAGATTTTGATTGGAATTGGTCAGATGAAGATGGAATATGGACTGCTCATGTAGTATGGGCGGACAACGTAAAAGCTCACGCTGACGTGTTAAAACAATTTTTGCAAACCAAGCATCCAGTTAAAGAGCTTTACACCTGGAGAAAGGAGCAACCAGTTCCGTTAACTGTTAAGAAGTTAGAAAGGATTTTGTCTTATGGGCGGCGGTAAATCTACAACCATTCAAGCACCCGCGGCTCCGAACTATCAGGAGTCGATGCGAGACATCCTGAAAGCACAGGTGGAGATGGCTCCGCAGGTGTACGAGCAGGAAGCCATTTACCAGCCCAAGTATGCTGAACTACAGGCAAAGACTCAGGCTTATCTCGGTGAGCAAGCGTTGCAGCAAGCCGCCAAGATGTACCCGCAGGTGGCTGAGATTGAAGCTGGCTATAATGCTGCTAATCGTGCTGCTGAACTTCAGCAACTGCAAAAGACCCTTCCTCAGTACCAACAGGCATTTGCCGCACTGACTCCTGGTTATCAGGAAGCCCTCGGTTCCGCTGGGCAGCTAGCAGAACAGTCCTTTGCCAGATCACTAGAGACTCCGCAGCTTACGGCTTTTGAGCGAGGTGTTGGTGGCCCTCAGATGCAATCTGGCCTTAACCGCATCAACCAAGGGATCGTTAACCAGTATGTGGGTACGATGCCAGGGATGGGCGACTATGCCAACTTCTTGGCCGAGAGTTCACGAAGAGAACTGGAAGCTGGGAAAAGCCTTACTGAGGAAGAGCAACGGCTTGCTGATCAAGCTGCCCGGTCTGCGTTTGCCGCTCGAGGCACAACCCTTGGCAATCAGGCTATCGGTGCAGAGATCTTAAACCGTTCTCAGGTAGCTAACCAACGCTATCAGGAACGTCTTGGCAGGGCTCAGTCGGCAGCCAACCAGATTCAGGCTATCTACCAACCCGCTTTGGCTGAAGCTACCGCACGCCAACAAGCCGACTTGCAGTACGGACTTGGCGCACAACAGCAAGCCTTCCAGCAAGCAATGCAGCGTGGCCAAGCAGAGCAACAACGGGCGCTGGCTGGCACACAGATTCAGGCTGGTCAAGCACAACTCGGAGCAGGAGCGATGGGACAGCTTCAGGCGGCTCAGGCTCCTGTGCTGCAAGCCTTCTACAAACAGCCCATCCTTCAGGGGCAGGTTGGCTCTGCACAACAGATGGGCTTCAACATGGGCCAGGCTGCGGGACCGCAGCTATTCAACCCGGAGAGTCAGACCGGCATGGGTAGCATTTATGGTGCGTACAATGCGCAGATGAACTTGGCTGGTGCCAACGCTCAGGCGAATGCCAGTAAACAGGCTGGTAAGTCTAGCATGATTGGGTCTTTGGGGGGTGCTGCGCTGGGTGCTGGCGGAATGATTGGCGCAGCAGTAATACTGTAATGACTGCTGAACAAATTATATTACTTGCACTTAAACATGCAAAACGTCCTGCTGTTCTTTGGAGTGGCGGCAAGGATAGCACTGTGCTGCTCGATCTCGCCAGAAAGGCCCGGCCTGACATTGAGGTAATTCACTTCAAGCTGCCGTTTCTATCGCACAAGTACGCCTTTCATCACCTTGTACAAGAGAATCTAGGGCTGACTGTTCACGATTGGGTTCCTGTGTCTGTGGCGTTAACACACGGGAACAACCGCATAGACGTGTGCGAGACCTACTCGCTCGGGCAGGGAAGCCTGAAGGTCATGCGCGGCACCGAGCCGCGGGAAGCCGGGATGCCTTGGGTATGCGGCAGAGAGTGGCTCAACCGTCCCAAGGGGCACATCGTTTCTGACTTTGACGTGCTTCTGTGTGGGCACAAAAGTAGCGACGAAGATCCTTTAACTGGAACTGTTCCGCTTGAGATAGACAAAAAGATTTTGGGGCCAAACACAGAGATGTGGTTCCCGCTGCGCAACTGGACCGACCAGGACATCTCTTCGCACATCAAGACCAACGACGTGGCCTTTGACACGAACAGGTACGATGAGAACGTGGTTAGCAAGTTAGACAAGCACATGAACTCTGACTACGTTCATGCCTGTTTCAACTGCGTGGACAAGCGACTTGGCAAGTTTGTGGATTGCCCAAAGTTTGGCATCCAAGTAGAGAACGTGCATGAGCATGTATTGCACGACCAACCCGTCGCAGAGTATTGCAACATCCGATCTGGATTGCAGAACCTGCGGAGCATGTTGCAGCCACAAATGGAGTTGGCCGGTGCTTCGCCGGGACAGGGCTGACGCTACAGGTATACCACCAGAGTTAATTCGAGATGACTATCCGCTTCTTAAAACTTGCAACAATAGGTGTGCTGCTCTGTCTGGAGTTGTTGGCGAGTCAGTTTCGTGTACAATTTACGAAAACCGTCCACAGGCTTGCAGGCAATTCAAAG
>Ga0315906_10009442_pt1 | contig 11595 bp, 3 predicted proteins | sample LakEriMetagenome_4_FD_203526 | JGI IMG/M metagenome (GOLD analysis project Ga0315906, IMG submission 203526) | Freshwater fungal communities from buoy surface, Lake Erie, Ohio, United States - Buoy 2 MA122 | ecosystem: Environmental > Aquatic > Freshwater > Lake > Lake biofilm | place: USA: Lake... | reverse complement strand
GCCGGCATCCGCCGTAGGAACTTATTTTGTCGGCAGATTTCGTTAGATTGCTATCTTATTCTTCCGTTTTGATTAAGTCTCAACGATTACTCGCGGTAACTATTTCGTTTTTTTTGAGCTGGGCCAGCAGCAGCCCCGCCCAAATCGTTTTTAACGAGGTGGGTTCGGCAAATCTTACTGATTTCGCAGATGAAGACGGCGATTATGGCGACTGGATAGAATTGCTTTGCTCTGAATCTGAGGTAAACGCAGCGGATTTTTACATCAGCAACCGACGGGATTCTCTTTTCCAGTGGCAGCTTCCCAATGATGAATTGAATGCAAATGATATACGTCTGGTATTCGCTTCCGGTAAGGATAGAAAACCGGTTGTAGATCATTTCGAAGCGGCTGTCTTAGCGGGAGATAACTGGAGTTATATTGTCCCAACAGATGCTACGGTGGATACACAATGGATATTACCCTCTTTCGAGGATGAAAGTTGGTTGGCAGGACCTGGAGGTATCGGCTACGGAGATGAAGATGACGGCACCTCTGTGCCTCCTTGTACTTCCATTTATATGCGGAAAAGGTTCTCTCTTTCAGCGCCCTCTCAGGTTGTGAGCGCGGATTTATTTATGGATTATGATGATGGCTTCGTGGCGTTTATCAATGGGGTGGAAGTAGCGCGTTCAAATATGGGCAGTCCGGGTTCACCCGTGAGTTTTAACCAGTTTGCGACTGATTTAAGGGAAGCACTGCTCTACCAAGGAGGCACTCGGGAGAAATTTGAAATTGACCCGGAAATGCTCGCTTCAATTTTAGTAGAAGGCGAGAATGTACTCGCGGTGCAGGCTCATAATTATAATGTGGGAAGCAGTGATTTGAGTAGTATTCCTGACCTCATCCTAGGGGTGGCGGAGGAAGTTGTCCAAACGAACGATGCCCCGGCATGGTACAATGAACCTATTTTAACGCAATGGCATAGCAATTTCAAGCTGAGTAGCGGCGAATGGATTTATCTCGCCAATGGTCTAGGACTTCTGCTAGATTCGGTGCAAATACCCTTGTTGGAACCCGGCCATGCTCTCCGTCGGAACTTGAGCGATTGGTGTATTAGTCCGGAACCAGATCCGGGTTGGGAGAATGTCGGTGACTGTTACTCAGGCTACGCTCCGGAAGTTATATTTTCTCAGCCGGCCGGTATTTACAGCGGAGCCGTAACGGTGGAATTGAGCAGCATACTTCCCGAGGCAGAGATCAGGTATACGCTTAATGGAAGTATACCCACAGATACCAGCGCACTATTTGGGGAGGCTATAGTGTTATACGAAAGTGCAGTTCTTTCTGCAAGGGTATTTCCTCAAGGAGCCCTATTGCCCTCCGCCGTGAGGAAGAACAGTTATTTACTTAATGAAGCGGGACTGAATATTCCGGTTATAAGTATTTCAACCAATCCTGAGAATCTGTGGAGCGACAGTATCGGTATTTATGTGTATGGCACAGATTACCAGGATTGGTGGCCCTATTATGGAGCTAATTTTTGGGAAGACTGGGAAAGAATGTCGTATATAGAATACTTCGACGGAGATAGCGTGCAACAATTTGAAGGAAGTATAGGTCTCAAGATTTTTGGTGGAGCGTCGCGGACGCAATATCAAAAAGGGTTGCGCATAAAATGTCGCGATGAATATGGAATGGAGGAGATAGATTATCCGCTTATACCAGGTAAACCGCACATTGACACCTTCCGGAATTTTAATCTGAGAAATGGAAGTCAAGATTTTTATGGTTCCCGAATGCGCGATGCGTATATGCACGAAGTAATGCGTGGCACTCACGTCGATGTAATGGGGTATCGCCATGTGGTTGTTTTTATTAATGGCGAATACTGGGGCCATCACGAATTGCGTGAAACTATGAATAGCGACTACGTTGAGGACAACCACGATGTGGATGCCGATAGTGTAACTATAATTGCGAATGGCTACGACAATGGGGAAATTCTTTTTCAGGCTTTAGACGGGCAACTCGAGAATTACTATGCCATGTGGGACCCTCTGGTGAATGGAGATCCTACGTCTGATGGGTTTTATGGTATAGCGGATTCCCTGCTTGATCTCAGGAATTTCGCGGATTACACTATTGCCGAAACCTATTTTGGCAATGGCGACTGGAGTTCCGGATATCCCAATAATATGAAGTGCTGGGGAGCTCCGGGAAAGAAATGGAAGCACATGCTTTGGGACCTGGATTTTGGGCTTGGTCTATATAACAATAATCCCTACGCCAATTATCTGGCAGATGCACATAACGACTGGTTCCATTTCGATCGTCTGTGTAATGCTATGTTTCAAAACCAGCCTTTCAGGTACTATTTTATAAATCGTTACGCAGATCTTATTAATACTATTTATCAGCAGGAAAATATGGTTGCCGTTGGCAGCATGATGCGTGCTGAACTCGAACCGGCCATCGCACGACACCACGAGCGTTGGGGAGGTGATTACTGGTCGTTTTACAACGCTATGGAGGCCATGTTTTCCTATAACCAAACACGCATTCAGGCGGCGAGAGATATTGTGCAGAACCACTTTGCTCTGCCCGGGCAGGTTGATGTAACACTGGAAGTATTTCCTCCGGGTGCAGGCCGTATCCATATTTCTACTATAGAGCCTTCGGAAGAGGAATATCCGTGGACTGGTGTTTATTTTAATGGCGTTCCGATACGAATTACCGCTATCCCAAATCCCGGCTATGAATTTATGTATTGGCTTCCCAACGCATTGTTTGCGGATACTGTCGCGACTTCTGATACTTCCCTCGTAATGGAATATCCATGTCTCTTTTCTGCGGTCTTTCAGGGAGAGCCCGCAACCTCGGGCATTCTCGTTTCGGAACTTATGTATCATCCTGATTCTTCTCAAACCGCAGGAGAGTGGTTGGAGTTGTATAACCCCTTGGAGGTTTCTGTGAATTTGAGCGGTTTGTATTTTAAAGATGCTGATTATTTTAATCGCTATGAATTTCCTTTTAATGCAGTACTGGAGCCAGGAGGCTACCTAATCTTAGCGCGTGACTCGGTAAGGTTTAGGCAAGAGTTTCCGGAAGCGGATAATGTGTATGGTCCACTCGAATTTGGGTTTTCGAATGCCGGTGAGCGTTTGGCACTTTTTAATTACGTAGGAGATACAATTGCCTATGTGGTATATGACGACGAGTTTCCCTGGCCTATATGTCCTGATGGTTGTGGTCGAAGTTTGGAAGCGAATGTTCCTTCCGCTTTCATGTCTGGACCGGATGTCTGGGTTACGGGATGTCTGGGTGGATCACCCGCAACCGCCTATTATCCCTGCGTTTGGGAGGTAGTTGTTTCGGAAATAAATTATAATTCTCCACCGGAATTGAATCCCGGGGATTGGCTCGAACTCTTTAATCCGGGTCTTGAAGCACTTGATATGAGTAATTGGCAGCTGTGCGATGGCGGAGCTGGATTATGCTACGTCTTTGCTACGTCTTTTGTGCTTGAAGGCGGTGAGCATGCCCTATTAATTAGTGATCCTAATGAGTTTACTGAAGTGTTCCCGAATGAGACGTTTGCGGGTACCCTTCCCTTTAATCTTAGTTCCGGGGAAGAAAGAATTGCTATTTATGATGCAGAGGGAAGATTGCGTTTCAGTATGATGTATTCCGGAAATGGTTTTTGGCCTGCGGAGGCAAATGGTTTTGGTAAGACCTTGGAAATGCTGAATGCAGCGGGTGATTTTTGTAGCCCGGAGAATTGGTTTGCCGGATGTTACGGAGGATCTCCGGGAGGTATCTATAATCCTGCTTGTCCGGAGCCAGAGATAACTTCCATCATTCCAGATTTTAAGGAGGAACTATTGGTATATCCGAATCCTGCATGTGAATTTGTTGTAATACAAGGTCTTGATCCCGGCGTTTCCGTTGGGATTTTAGATTTGCAGGCTCGGTTAGTATTTGAAGCAATTCCTGAGGCAGATCGACTTTTTCTTCCTGCAGACATTTCTGATGGAATGTACCTTTTGGTATTTCAAAAGAATGGTGTTCAGACAAGCGCTGCAATTGCCATTTCGCGAAGAAATTGAACTATTCTTCCGATTACGCGAATACTAGTTAATAGGCTGGTGATCTGATAGTTTATTGCGGGCGCACGCCGGTTCGCAATGCCAGGAGGTAACCGCTCTGGCTAATCACTGCTTCCTTTTGTTGTGAAGTGAGTAGTTGTATTTTTCAAAGAGACTTGTTTTCAGGGGTTTTTCAAATCACGTATATATTCGCTGACATAGGTCAACGTAGCATATCGAAAGTGCCGTGGAGCTGGAAGGATTCATTAATTGCTCCTAACGTATGCTAAGTTAGCCATTGCTAGCAATAAAAAACCGGGAGCTTTCGGCAAAGGTCCCGGTTTTTTATTTTGAGGAGCTCTCTTTTAGGGTACGCTCGTCCTATTAATTAAAAGTCCAAAATCTTGAATTCAGTTCTGCGATTTTCTTCGTGCTCTTCATCAGAACATTCCACGCCATCTTTGCACTTGTTAATCAATTTTGTTTCGCCGTATCCTTTGCTTATCAGTCGACTGTTATCTATTCCATTGGCAGAGAGGTAATCTACAACGGCTTTAGCTCGACGGGTGCTGAGGTTAAGATTATATCTGTCTCGACCGCGGCAATCCGTATGCGATGAAAGTTCGATCTTCATGGTAGGATTGTCGAGGAGTATTTTCACCAATCGGTCGAGTTGTGCGGCAGCATCTGGTCGAATCTCGGCCTTGTCATAATCGTAATTGATGTTGTCGATTTTAACGATTGTACCGATTTTTGGCTTGAATAGTTTGAAGTCATTGAAAATGGTATCTCTTCGGCCAATAGTAGAAGCTGATTCTTTTAATGGAAGGTATTCCTGATAGCTCGCCTGTACCGAGTATTTTCGTTCAATGTCTAGCAGGAGTTCATATCTGCCCTCAGCGTTGGTAGTTACACTCTCAATTTCAGAGCCAAATTCATCTAATAGGCTTACCGTAGCTCCTCCGATCGGTTGGTTCGTATCGGCGAGATATACTTTTCCAGTGGCTACGATTTTTATTGGAGTTAGGTAGAGGTCTGCGTTTTCAATAATTGATGAGATTCCTAATGGATGCACTTCGATTTCATCCGGGTTATAGTCAATAAGGGTTCCGCCAATTACAATATTCTCAGCGTAGGGAACCTCTATCTGATAAAAACCATCATCCCTAGTCTGGCCAATCACGATCCCCTTACTTTCTCCATTCAGACTCTTTAAGACTACACTAACGTTAGCTAAAGGCAGGCCAGAAACGGCATCCCTTGCCGTGCCGCGAATAAGTGCATTTTTAGGTCGGTCAATTTGCAATTCGAAAATATCGTCATCGCCCACACCACCAGGCCTGTTCGATGAGAAAAATCCTTTGTTTTTTCCTTCAAAAAGAAAAATTCCGAAATCATCGTAGCTGCTGTTTACAGGGTAACCCAAATTGAAGACATTTAATACGGAAGGACCATCCATTACAGCCTGAAAGATATCAAGCCCCCCTAGTCCAGGCTGCCCTTTGGAGGAAAAATAAAGATATCCTTCGCTTAAGAAAGGGAACATTTCATCGCCGGGAGTATTAATTTTGAAACCCATATTTTCAGGTGTGCCCCAGGTATCCCCATCACGTTCACAAATCCATAAATCTGTACCGCCCCAACCTCCAGGACAATCTGAAGCAAAAATCATTCGCTTGCCGTCAGGAGAAATTACAGGGTGGCCATAGGAGTGTTGTCGACGACAGAAGGGGAGCTTTTTCGGAGTGCCAAAGCCGGTGCTATCCCAAGCAACTTCATAGATGGCTAAGTTCAGATCACCTGTTTCGCTTTTTTCTTCTATTGCCTTCCCCTGCACACTGTTTTTGGTGATGAAAAATACCTGGTATACAGGGTCGTAGAACGCTGTTCCTTCATGGTATCTGGAATTCAGCCCTCTATTTAGAACTTTAGCAGGAGCCAATGTGCTATCATAGTTTAAAGGAGCTTTGAATAGATTGAGATAGCTTTGGTTATTCCAGCTGTATTTTCTGTGTGAACCCTTTCCCTCTTCCCTGGAAGAGGCAAAATACATTTCGTCGCCAGGGCCCAGGGTTAAAGCGAAATCGGAATAGGGGGAGTTCACCGTAGAAACATTTTTAATGTCAAATCGGCTTGAGTCCCTCAGAAAATCGTCCCATAAATAGGGGTTTTGGATGTACTCTTGAACAAACACATTACCGGGAACCTTTTCTGCATATCTCTGGTAGACCTTACCGGCTTCTTCATACTGGCCTAAGGACTTCAAGGCATCGGCATACTCAAGGAGCATTTCCGGGGAAGCGAGGTCTCTTTCGAAGAGATATTTAAGGTGCATGATGGCACTATTGTTGTTGCCTACGTTCCTGCAACAAATGCTCGCTCTTATAACGGCAAGAGTGTCTTCCGGATATTTGGCAATAATATCTTCGTAGATCTCCAGAGCGTCATGAAAGTTATATTCGGTAAAGTAGCGATCGGCCATTGTATGTTTGGCTTTTTGCGCGTTTACATCCAGGTTGCCAAGCAGCAATAGCATCCAGACTGCCGTTAGAAGCATAGATCTTGTCATTGGCATGTTTATTATGTTTCTCATAACGAGCGTCAAACTTAAAAGTATCGGGGTGAAATATCTGCTCCGGGTTTGCGGCCGAGATCAATGCCAAGCATTATTTCGTGCGAGCCATTGGAGTATTCAGCTATATCGGATAGCGTAAAGTCATAGGCATAGCCAAAGCGAAATTTATTTTTGAATTCATATTGCAATAAAGCTCCTACGGCATCTTCCCATCGATACACAATTTGTCGTAAAAAAGGAAATTTGCTGTAAAATCGAAGCCTGGCGGAGCTCCCTGCACGGCTTTTGCCAGGAGGGATGGCTTAAATTTCAGATAGGGATTAATATCAAAGACATATCCTGCGATAATAAAGAAATGTTGTTTTTCTGTATTGTCGGCAAAATCGGGTAAACGACCCTCCATGAGCTTATTTTTAAGGAGTTTCGGGGCAGAAATTCCAACCTGAAATCGCTCTGAATACCAAAGCATTCCAAATCCAAAGTTGGGAAGTGTCTTACTTTCGATATTCTGCGTAAAAGCGACGTCTCCATCTTGATTTGGGTTGAGGCTGAGTAAATTGGCCTGAAACAGATTCATGCCGCCCTTCAACCCGAAAGCCAATTTCGATTTATCGAGGAAAATACGGTACGAAACGTCGGCATAAAATCCCGTTTGCTTAACAGGGCCATGCGAATCATTAACAATAGATCCTCCCAAACTAATGCTTTGGTATTTCAGTGGTGCATGTCCGGTAATCGTCTGGGTTGTCGGAGCACCTTCAAAATTGACCCATTGATTGCGGTATAGCGCCGTAGCAGAAAAGTAATCTGCACTTCCAGCATATGCCGGGTTCACACTTAACGTGTTAAACATGTATTGTGTGAACATGGCATCTTGCTGAGAAAACCCAAGCGTGCTCAGACTCATTCCGATACATATGATAATTGCCTTTTTCATAGCCTTTTCTTCTTTTTAAGGTGCTTATCTTCTCAGGTAAACAAATCCTGAATAGGGTTCTACACCGTTACCCAAGTCCAAAATGTAATAGTAGGTGCTTACAGGAAGGTCTCCTCCGATAGCAGAAGGATGCGTGGATTTGCCGTCCCAGTCGTTGAGGTAGGGCGATGCCTCGTATATAAGTGCTCCCCAACGGTTGTATATCTTCACTGAATTCAACGGGTAACTTACCAAATTATCGATTACCCATAAATCGTTCACAAGGTCGCCATTTGGAGAGAAGGCATCAGGAATCTCGATGGTGAGGCAATCGTTCAACGAGAATACAATCGTATCGGAGAACGTGCCGCAGACACCATTGTCAATGTTCCAGGACAACACGCTAATTTCCGAATCCAATAGGTTTTCAATACTTCCCAAGGTAAGAACTTCAGCATTGGCATCAAGTGAGTCTGAAATTTCTACATTACCTTCCAATATAGTCCAATACCCTAGCGCTGGGAATTCCGCAGCCAAGGCATTAAGTTCAAATGGCTCGAACAGGTTTTCACAAATACCCGAACCTAGCCCCGCAAACGCAGATACTAACTCATTATCATAGACCCATACATTTACCGTATCGGATGAAATACCGCATTCCAGATTATCTACGGTCCATACGTAAGTGTTCTGTCCTATCGGTACATTGAATACCTGGCTTGCCTCATTAGCGGTATCAGCGAATTCTCCACCCCCGGATATGATGGTCCATTCTCCCGTGGCAGTATTTCCGATAGTTACGCTACCCTCCATTTGAATTACCTCTTGAAAACCGCAATAGAACTGATCTGCTCCGGCATTTGCATCTGCAACAGAAAGATCGTTAACATAAATCACCACCGTATCTGTGGTGATAGTGTTTTCGCAGGGGCCATTGTAGATGGTCCAAATAAGGATGTTTATGCCTAAGCCTAAATCAGTTATAGTTGAAGCCGGATCGTTTGCGTTAGTAATATTGCCCTCACCGGCGATAACTTCCCAAGTGCCTACTGCGGGGAATATGGGAACATTGCCCTCGAGGGTAGTGCTTTCATCCGGTGAACAGAAGTATTGATCAGGACCGGCATCTGCATCAGGTGAATCCGGGTCATATACGGTTATCGTAACGAAATCTGAAGTCGGCTCAATACACGGACCATTCGATACTTGCCATTGGAATTCATTTGTACCTACTGCAAGATCAGTTATAAGTGTATTCGGATCAGCGGCATTTTCAATATTCCCGGAGCCGCTGAGCAAAGTCCACTGGCCGGTAGATGGGAATAACGGAGTGTTACCCTGCATATTGGTGGAAAGTTCCGGGGAACAAAGCTCCTGATCCGAACCGGCATCCGCGGTGGGAGCAAAGGCACTAAATACCTGTACTACCACAAAGTCAATAGATTCTCCAGCTTCGCATGGACCATTGTATACAGTCCATTGCAGTACCGTTTCTCCTACCGTAAGATCACATAGCTCGGCATTTGGATCATTTACATCCGAAACAAAGCCACTTCCGGAAAGTATAGTCCAAGTACCGGTTGTAGGACTGGTCGGAATGGCCGCCTGAAGTGTAACACAGCTTTCAGGGGTGCAAATTTCCAGATCCGGACCGGCATCGGCTAGCGGAGCATCTTCCTCGAATACCAAAATGGTAACGGTATCGCTGGTAACAGAATTTTCGCATGGGCCATTGCTTACAGTCCATTGGAAAATATTCACGCCAACAGCGAGGTCAGTAATAGCCGAAGTGGGAGAACCCGGATCGGCTATCGTTCCGTTGCCTTGTACCAGCACCCAGTTACCTGTAGCGGGAACAATAGGCGCGGTTGCTGTCATTACGGTCGAGTTGGTCGGCAGGCACAATTCCTGATCTTCTCCGGCATTGGCAGGAGGAGCATTTTGATCATATACCAATATCGCTACCTGATCGCTGGATGAAGCATTTGTGCATGGTCCATTATCAATAGCCCATTCAAATATGTTTATTCCTACAGTAAGTCCGCTTATAATGGCATCGGGATCGTTACTGTCCGAAATGGTGCCATTGCCTTGAATAAGAGTCCAGGTTCCGGTTTGCGGTGAAATTAGATCGAGTGCATTCATCACGACTGTAGAGGTCGGAGTGCAAACCTCCTGATCCGGACCGGCATCTGCTACCGGGGCATCTTCTTCGAAGACAAAAATAGACACGATATCAGTAGTTATTGGTGCCGCACACGGGCCATTGCTAACGGTCCATTGGAAGATATTCTCGCCCACGCCAAGATTTATAACCTGGCTGCTGGGAGAACCCGGAGAGAGAACGGCACCGCTGCCCTGAAGCAAGGTCCACTGTCCCGTTGCAGGGAATATGGGAGCCAGGGCGTTCATCGTCGTGGTGTTTTGTGGTAAACACAATTCCTGATCCGGGCCTGCATTAGCCGCCGGAGCATTTGCGTCGAAGATAAATATCGACACAAAATCTATAGAGGATCCATTATCACAGGATCCATTATATATTGTCCAAGCGAGAATGTTTTCTCCGAGGGAAAGACCGCTAACGATGGAGTTTGGATCGTTTGGATTGGAAACGAACCCGCTTCCCTGAATAACTGTCCACGTTCCTGTCTGGGGCGATACCGGATCAACTGCGTTTAAAACAGTAGCAGCAGTCGGAGAACAGAACTGCTGATCAGGCCCCGCATTTGCTAAAGGAGAATCCTCCGAAAATACCAATATGCTAACCGTATCGAAGGTAATGCCATTGGCACAAGGACCATTATCTACTGTCCAGCGGAAGATATTTACGCCAAGGGGTAAATTGGTAATAAGCGTGTTCGGATTATTCGGTTGGGCGATAACGCCACCTCCTTGTATCAGCGTCCACGTGCCGATTCCCGGGAAAATAGCCGGAATGGCAGTCATGTTCGTCGAATTCTGTGGCAGACATAATTCCTGGTCAGCGCCGGCATTGGCATTGGGTGCATTTTCATCGAAGATGAAAATGGAAACCAAATCGTTTGTCGGTTCAGCGCAAGGACCATTGTAAATAGACCACTCGAAGATGTTTTCGCCGATGGTAAGGCCGCTTATTGTCGTTGTCGGACTATTCGGATTCGAAATAGTACCTGTGCCGGAAATAAGGGTCCATGTACCTACCCCTGGTAAATCCGGCAGGTTGGCGGCCATGGTGGTAGAGCTAACCGGAGTACAGAACTCTTGATCCGGACCGGCATTAGCTATAGGAGCGCCTGGGTCAAAAACAAAGATGGAAACTAGGTCGGTGCTGTTTCCACAAGGGCCGTTATCCAGGAACCATTGAAAAATGTTCTCACCAACAGAAAGTCCGCTTACCTGAGCGTTGGCACTATTGATATTGCTGAAGGATCCTGTTCCCTGAATTACTGACCAGGTTCCAACGGCAGCCCCCAGAGCGGGTGTGGCAGCCATGAAGGTTGAGGTTGAGGGCAGACATAGTTCCTGATCAACTCCTGCATTGGCATCAGCGGCCTCATTATCAAATACATTGATAATAACAGTATCAGAAGTAGTGGAATTGGCGCAGGGGCCATTACTGATGGTCCATTGGAAGATGTTAATTCCAATGCCCAATCCGGTAATGTTGGTAGTCGGTGAGGAAGGGTCAAATATGTTGGCACTTCCCTGTAGAATAGTCCACTGGCCTGTTGCGGGGAATATCACGCTGTTGGCGGCCATGGTGGTAGAGGTCTGGGGAGTACAAAGATCCTGATCCGGACCGGCATTGGCGGGCAACTGGGTTGCGTCGAAGATGAAAATGGAAACTTCATCTACGGAGAGCTCGGCAGAACAAGGGCCATTGTACACGGACCATCGGAAGATATTCTCACCCACGGTAAGACCACTTACCTCGGAATTGGGATCTGCGGGATTGGCAATCGTTCCGGTTCCCTGAATCAGGGTCCAGAATCCGGTAGCCGGTATGTTGGGCGTTGCCGCCTCCAGGAATGTAGAGGAAATTGGCGTACAGAATTGCT
>Ga0315906_10009441_pt1 | contig 11595 bp, 11 predicted proteins | sample LakEriMetagenome_4_FD_203526 | JGI IMG/M metagenome (GOLD analysis project Ga0315906, IMG submission 203526) | Freshwater fungal communities from buoy surface, Lake Erie, Ohio, United States - Buoy 2 MA122 | ecosystem: Environmental > Aquatic > Freshwater > Lake > Lake biofilm | place: USA... | reverse complement strand
GATTTGGCACATGGAGGTCACCTCACTCACGGCTCGCCAGTGAACTTCTCCGGCAAGTACTACAAAACCTGTTTTTACGGAGTCGAGGAGTCGACAGGCACCATTGATTACGATAAGTTGGAGGCAAAGGCATTGTTGGAGCAACCCAAATTGCTCATTTGCGGTGCGTCTGCCTATTCACGTGATTGGGACTATGCCAGGTTGCGTTCAATAGCCGACAAGATCGGTGCGTTGTTGCTAGCCGATATATCTCATCCCTCCGGTTTGATTGCCCGTGGACTCCTCAACGACCCGCTTCCTCATTGCCATATTGTGACTACAACCACACACAAGACGCTTCGTGGTCCACGTGGTGGAATGATCATGATGGGACAGGACTTTCAAAACCCATGGGGATTGAAAACACCTAAGGGTGAAATAAAAATGATGTCGACTCTTTTAGATGCTGCTGTATTTCCCGGTACGCAGGGCGGTCCTTTGGAGCATTGCATTGCCGCCAAAGCGGTTGCATATGAGGAGGCGCTGAGCGACGCGTATTTTGAATATTGCCTGCAGGTCGTTCGTAATGCAAAGTGTATGGCAGAAGCGTTTGTCAGAAAAGGATACAAGATCATTTCTGGAGGCACCGACAACCACTTGATGCTGATAGACCTCAGGTCCAAATCCATCACGGGCAAGGACGCTGAAAACGCGTTGGTGGAGTCGGGAATTACAGTTAACAAGAACATGGTTCCGTTCGATGACAAATCCCCTTTTGTGACCTCTGGCATTCGTGTTGGCACTGCAGCGGTTACAACGCGCGGCATGAAAGAGCAGGAAATGCTATTGATTGTGGAACTCATTGATCGGGTAATCACTGATCCGAACAATTCCGAAGTTATCGAAAGCGTTCGTAATGAAGTAGAGTCTCTCACATCCGCTTTCCCATTGTTTGCCAATTGATCTTTTCATGATGCAAAAAATGATTAACAAGCTCTGTAAATCCTTCATCTTGATTTGCTCGTTGGGCATTGTCAATGCCTACGGACAAATTGGAGGGGATAATACATATGAGTTTTTGAATCTGGTGCCATCGGCCCGTATTTCGGCACTTGGTGGAAAGATGGTGCCTGTGCGCGACAATGACCTGAATCTGATATTTGGTAATCCGGCGCTTTTGAACGGCTCCATGGACAAGCAGTTTTCGTTCAGTCACGTGAATTATTATGCCGACATAGATTTTGGCCATGTTGGATATGCCAAGTCCATTGGAAATGGGCAGACGTTGGCAGTAGGGATGCACTACATCGGATACGGTGATTTTGTGGAGCGCGACTTCACCGGAGTTGAAACAGGTGCCTTTAATGCATCCGAATACTCATTGAATTTGTCCTATGCACGTGATTTGCGCGATTCAACACTGAGCATAGGGGCCACTTTGAAAACCATCTATTCATCACTTGCCGAATACAATTCCTTTGGCATGGCTGCTGACATTGGGGTCAATTATTTTGCCGTCAAGCCGCTGATGGATTTCAGTCTTGTTTTACGTAATGCCGGATCACAATTCAAGGGCTATCGTGAAGGAGAGTTGGAGCCGCTGCCATTCGAGATACAGCTTGGGGTTTCCAAGAAACTTGCCAAGGCGCCATTTCGATTCTCTTTGGTGCTGCACCACTTGGAGAAGTTCGACATCACCTACAAGGATCCATCCAAGGATGGGCAGGTTGATCCGCTTACAGGCGAGCCCATTGAATATAAAATCACAACGGCCGACAAGCTATTGCGGCATGTGGTGTTCGGAACGGAATTGCTGCTGTCAAAAAACTTCCATGTCCGTGCTGGATATAATTTTCAGAGGAGGAAAGAACTGGGGGTGGAATCGCGACTTTCCACAGTTGGACTCAGTTGGGGATTCGGATTTCGAATATCCAAGTTCCATTTGAGTTATGGCCGTGCAGCATATCATCTGGCTGGACCATCGAATCATTTCACCATGGCCGTGAACATGAGAGAGCTTTTTTCAAAGAAACGACCATGATGGCTCGTTGGTGCAAATGGTTAACTTTGTGCCATGCCGATTAAAAATCCTGTCATTGCCATCGATGGATTCTCCTCCTGTGGGAAGTCGACCGTAGCCAAGGCCCTTGCCAAGAAGCTTGGTTTACGGTACATTGATTCGGGAGCCATGTATCGTGCAGTCACATTGTATTTCTTAAGAAACGCCATACCAATCCACGCTGGACAATTGAGCGTGGAAACCTTGAGCCAGGTGCTCGATCGCATTCATTTGGATTTCCATTTATCCAGCGATACTGGTGCTTCTGAGGTATGGTTGAACGGAGAGAATGTGGAGCAGGAGATCCGTGGGATGGAGGTTTCATCCAATGTGAGTTTTGTCAGTGCGGTGCCCGAGGTCCGACATCGAATGGTTGCCCAACAACAGCGCATGCGTGGTGATGGCAACTTGGTTATGGACGGACGCGACATCGGCACGACCGTATTCCCGGATGCGGACTTGAAAATATTCATGACTGCCGATCCGGAAGTTAGAGCGAAACGCAGACATAAGGAGCTCCTTTCAAAAGGACAGCAAATACCGATAGAGGAAGTTCGTTCAAACCTGACCATCCGCGACCATGAGGATCAAAACAGGTTGGAAAGCCCCTTGCGAAAGGCGGACGATGCTATTGTTTTGGACAACACCCATTTGGATTTCGAACAACAGTTAAATTTTGTGGTAAATGAATTGGAAAGACTCTCTAACTTGCGCTCCATTGAAACAAAGCCACAATAATTAAAACCCTTTTGCCATTTCATTGTTAGTCAAACGTAACTCCAATACCCAATGAACATCACCATCGACCATGAATCAGGATTTTGTTTTGGTGTCGTTTTTGCCATTCAAATGGCTGAGGCCGAACTAGATGAATCGGGTACCTTGTACTGCTTGGGTGATATTGTACACAACAATATGGAGGTGGACCGGCTGACTAAAAAGGGTCTCAAGATTATAAACCATGACCAGTTCCGTGAGCTTCGCGATTGCAAGGTGTTGATTCGTGCACATGGAGAGCCGCCTGAGACTTACCAGACAGCTATTAAAAACAACATCGAACTTATAGATGCTTCCTGTCCTGTTGTTTTGAAACTTCAAAACCGTGTTCGCACCAGCTTTGAGGAGGTTAAGGAAAACAATGGTCAGGTGGTCATTTATGGCGAGCCAGGCCATGCAGAGGTGAATGGTTTGGTGGGACAGACCGAGGGTGAGGCCATTATTGTTACGGGAGAGCACGATCTGGATAAAATCGATTACAACCGACCTGTTTACCTTTTTTCGCAAACCACCAAAAGCACGGCAGGGTTCCAGAAGATCCAGGACGCCATCGAAAAAAGGGTTAAGGATTTTCGCGGAGTCAGGGAGGTTGGGGAGTTGATTGCCAACGATACCATCTGTAGGCAGGTATCTAATCGTGAACCCCAGCTTCAGAAGTTTGCAGCTCGTTTCGATGTGGTTGTTTTCGTCAGTGGAAAGAAAAGCTCCAATGGCAAGGCCCTTTATGAGGTCTGCAAAAAGGTGAATCCAAACACCCATTTCATATCTGAAGTGGCTGAAATTCAAGACTCCTGGTTTGAAGGAGCGCAAGAAATCGGCATTTGTGGAGCCACCTCAACCCCCATGTGGTTGATGGAGGATGTGGCCAATTATTTGGGGTTGATGCATCAGGCGCCCGCCTCCTGATTTTTGAACCTTAGTTGGTTATTAATCAGCTGGATTTTATTGCATTTCTGAAAGATTTTTTCGTACATTTGCGCTCCTTTTCAAGAGAAAGGGGAGTATATGTCTAACCTTTAAAAAATCAGTTTAGTAACTAACCCGTCATGGATCAGAACACCGCAAAAATCCGCCGCGCTGAACCCTCAGTCAACGATTTCGATTGGGACAACGTAGGCAAAAGCTCCGACTTGTATAAGTCAGAGGAACGCAACAGGTTCGAGGAAATGTATGGCCAGACGTTGAGCTCCGTAGTTGAGCACGACGTACTCATGGGCCGCATCATTGCTCTTACCGGAAAGGAGGCCGTGGTGAACATCGGGTTCAAATCCGACGGTCTCATACCACTCTCCGAATTCCGCCACATGCCCGATTTGAAAATCGGTGATGAGGTGGAGGTTTATGTGGAAACACAGGAAGACAAGAATGGCCAGCTTATCCTCTCTCACAAAAAGGCCCGTGCACTCAAGTCCTGGGAGCGCGTTAATGCTGCATTGGAAAAGGATGAGGTGATTACCGGATACGTGAAGTGCCGCACCAAAGGTGGATTGATTGTCGATGTGTTTGGCATCGAGGCTTTCTTGCCTGGCTCACAGATTGATGTGAAGCCCATTCGCGATTATGATGTTTTCGTAAACAAGACCATGGAATTCAAGGTTGTGAAAATCAACAACGAATTCAAGAACGTGGTGGTATCCCATAAAGTGCTTATCGAGGAAGAGCTTGAGAGCCAAAAGGCCGAGATCATCTCCAAGTTGGAGAAGGGTCAGGTTTTGGAAGGTACTGTCAAGAACATCACCTCTTACGGTGTGTTCATGGATCTTGGCGGTGTGGACGGACTGTTGCACATCACCGATATCTCTTGGGGCCGTATCAATCATCCGGAAGAGGTGTTGCAGCTTGACCAGAAGGTCAATGTGGTTATCCTCGACTTTGATGATGAGAAGAAGCGTATCGCATTGGGCTTGAAACAACTTACGCCTCAGCCATGGGATTCACTTGATGCAAATCTCAAGGTTGGTGACAAGGTTAAAGGTAAAGTGGTGGTTATCGCCGACTATGGTGCTTTTGTTGAAGTCATTCCAGGTGTGGAAGGTTTGATTCACGTTTCTGAAATGTCGTGGTCGCAGCATTTGCGCAGCCCTCAAGACTTCATGAAGAAGGATGACGAGGTTGAAGCAGTGATCTTGACCCTTGACCGCGAAGAGCGCAAGATGTCGCTTGGATTGAAGCAGTTGATGCCTGATCCATGGGGACAAATCAGCACCAAATACCCTGTTGGTTCGCGCCACAAGGCAAAGGTTCGCAACTTCACCAACTTCGGTGTTTTTGTAGAATTGGAAGAGGGAATCGACGGACTTATCCACATCTCCGATCTTTCATGGTCGAAGAAAGTCAAGCACCCATCCGAGTTCACCAAGATCGGTGACGAAATCGAGGTGGTTGTATTGGAAGTGGACATCGAGCATCGCCGCTTGAGTTTGGGTCATAAGCAACTTGAAGAGAACCCATGGGATACCTATGAGACCATCTTCAAGCTTGACTCGGTTCACGAGGGCGTTGTAGGCAAGGTAACCGACAAAGGTGCCGTTGTTACTTTGGAATACGGTGTTGAGGCATTTGCACCTTACCGCCACCTCGCAAAGGAGAATGGTGCCACCGCCAAAACCGACGAGCGCTTGCCATTCAAAGTGATAGAGTTCTCCAAGGAAAACCGTAAGGTGATTGTTTCGCACTCCCGCCTGTTCGAGGATGTGAAGCACACTCCCAAATCCGGTGAAGGCGAGGAGGAGTCAACAGCCAAGTCCCTGAAAAAGGTGAAAGACAACATTGAGAAGTCCACCCTAGGTGACTTCGGGGTGTTGAATAGTCTTCGCTCCGAGCTTGCTTCCGGCGAAAACGAGGCCAAGGCGAAGGATAAGGACGAAAACCCTGAAAACAATTGATAAAAAATCCTCCGGAAACGGGGGATTTTTTTTGACCATACAATTCCACTACTTTTGTCAGAACCACAGTATATGTCATCCAGGCAAATCCTGACCCCGCGCAACTTCGCCATTACAATCGACAGGCTCTGTTACCAGCTTATCGAAAACCATGGCGACTTTTCCAATTCGGTCATCATCGGCCTACAGCCAAGAGGCGTTTATTTGTCGAACCGGATTGCAAACCGGCTAAGCCACTTGTTGGGTGGTAAACCTGTTGTGAATGGAAATCTGGATATCACTTTTTTCCGTGATGATTTTCGTCGCCGGGAGCAGGTGATTGTCCCTAGCTCAACCGACATCGATTTCGTAGTGGAAAACAAAAAAGTTATTCTTGCAGACGACGTCTTGTACACAGGTCGCTCGGTGCGTGCAGCCATGGACGCCTTGCAAAGTTTTGGTCGGCCGCTCAAGGTCGAGCTACTTGCCTTGATTGATCGTAAGTTCAGCAGGGAAATCCCAATTGAGCCCAATTACGTGGGAAAAGCGATTGATTCCATCATGTCGGAGAAGGTGCGTGTATTATGGAGCGAGTTGGATGGTACAGATGAGGTTTGGTTAAACAGCAGGGAGGTAACGTCATGAGCACTACATTCAGCGCAAAACACCTGCTCGGCATCAAGGATCTGACCTTTGATGATATCCAGTTGGTTTTTTCAACTGCAGATAATTTCAAGGATGTCATCAACAGACCAATCAAGAAGGTGCCTTCCTTGCGGGATGTGACCATTGCCAATCTTTTTTTCGAAAACTCCACGCGCACACGCTTGTCTTTCGAATTGGCTGAGAAACGCCTTTCGGCGGATGTGTTGAATTTCTCGGCCTCATCATCATCAGTGAGCAAAGGAGAAACCTTGATTGATACGGTCAATAACATCCTTGCCATGAAAGTGGATATGGTGGTGATGCGTCACCCCAAGCCAGGATCCGCCCTGTTCCTATCAAAGCATGTGAAAGCTAGAATTGTCAACGCTGGCGATGGAACCCACGAACATCCTACACAGGCCTTATTGGACGCGTTCTCCATCCGCGAAAAGCTTGGAGATGTGTCGGGCAAGAAAGTGGTCATCATTGGCGACATTCTCCATTCAAGGGTGGCGCTTTCCAACATCTTATGCCTGAAAAAGCTTGGTGCCGAGGTTATGGTTTGCGGGCCAGTAACGTTGATACCACGTTACATTCAAGAGCTAGGTGTGTTGGTGGAGCACGATTTAATGAAGGCACTGAAATGGTGTGATGTAGCCAACGTGCTACGGATTCAGTTGGAGCGTCAAGACATCAAGTACTTTCCTTCATTGAGGGAGTACACCATGATGTATGGCATCAACCGAAGGGTTTTGGAAAGCTTGGACAAGGAAATCGTTGTCATGCACCCCGGACCAATCAATAGGGGGGTAGAGCTCTCTAGCGATGCCGCGGACTCAGGACAATCCATTATTTTACAGCAAGTTGAGAATGGAGTGGCGGTTAGGATGGCTGTTCTTTATCTACTTGCAGGTCAAGTCGATTAAACGTTTACAACTTTACTTTTTGCCATTACAGTTTCTTTTTCCTTATTTTGATTGGACTTTATCACACATAGATGCGCTACACGCTAGACAAAAACGAAAAGTACGCCCTCATCCGGCTCCATGAAGAGAAGCTGAATACGTTGATTTCTGCAGACCTCAAGTCGGAGTTGTTGATCATCAACAGCGAAGGCTACAATAACATCATTCTTGATTTGACTGATACCCAATATTGCGACTCCTCTGGGTTGAGCGCCGTACTGGTTGGAAACAGGGTTTGTAGAAATGCCAATGGCAACTTCATCGTTACCGGTTTGAGTGATGGGGTTCGCAAGCTTGTCACCATTAGCCAATTGGATTCAGTGCTATCAATCACTACCTCATTGGAAGAGGCCGTTGCAAAGATGGCAACCGAATAATAATGTCTGACACAAACACACAACCACAAAACATATGATCAAAAAATTACTCCTCCTGTCCGCTGCTTTTCTAACACTCTCCATCCAAGCAAAATCGCAATGTGTACCCGACCCAACACTCACCATTCCCGGTATCTATCCTGATAGTGCCACCGGATTGGCTTCGGGAGTGGTAGGTGTTCCATACACACAGGTAATCCAAGCCAAGGTGCCGGTCGATACGGTTGTATCCATAAACGGTTTGCCTCCCACCAACATCACGATTTCGAACATCACTGTAACATCTGTTACCGGCTTGCCCCCCGGACTAACCTACAGTACGACTCCTGCAAATGGTATCTTCCCAGGCGGATCCAATGGATGCATGTTTGTATCCGGAACCCCAACAACAGCCGGAGTTTATTTCGTGAATGTGATCCTCACTACAAATGCCACCTTCCTGGGTTTCCCTATTTCACAGGTTGACACATTGAGCTACTACAGCATCACCATCAATACCTCGAGCGGAATCGCCGGAGCACAAGGTTCGAAATTTGAGATTCGCACTTTGTCACCCAATCCTGCCAGCAGTTACACTGACTTTGAATTCTCCGTTCCAAGGGCTGGAGACTACAAGATCCGTTTGTACAACATACTTGGTCGTGAGGTGATGAGCCGTAATGTCCGTGCCAATGCCGGTTTAAATAAGCAACGAATCGATCTTTCCGACAAGGCCGCTGGTGTATATGTGGTTTCCATTCAGAACGGTGGAAGTGTCCTGACTCAAAGACTGGTTGTTTCCAAATAAGAATGCCTTTTGAAGTAACCATTCTGGGAAGCAGTTCCGCCACTCCTACACCTGATAGACATCCAACCGCTCAAGTACTTAATGTACGTGAGCGGTTTTTTTTGCTGGACTGCGGCGAGGGTACGCAGATGCAGATGATGCGTTATAAGATTCGCCACGGCAAGATCAATCATGTTTTCATCACCCACTTACATGGCGACCATTATTTGGGATTGATGGGTTTGTTATACACGATGCACCTGCAGGGCAGGACTTCGGAGCTTCATGTTTTCGGACAGCAGGAACTGATGGACATCATTGAGATCCAGCTTCGGTTCTCAAGGTCACAACTCCGTTATCCGTTGATTTTCCATCCAATCAAAAATTATTCGGGTGACATCATACACGAGGATGACGACCTTGTAGTTCGTACATTGGTGATGAACCATCGCATTCCTTGCACAGGTTTCCATTTCCAAGAGAAGCCGGGTCTACGACGGATCAATACGGATAAACTGAAGCAATACTCCATACCAGTGCATCAGCTGGATTCCATCAAGCGTGGTGCGGATTTCACGGATGGGATGGGTAGGGTGGTCCCCAACAAGGAGTTGACGTTTGATCCAGCACCTCCTAGGTCTTATGCCTATTTTTCCGACACCTTGTTCGAGGAGGATCTGGCTTCTGACGTTGAAGGTACCGACCTGATTTATCATGAAGCAACCTTTCTGCATGATGACATCGAACGCGCATTGGCAACCTATCATTCCACCGCCCTTCAAGCGGCCATGTTGGCCAAGAAAGCCAAAGCGGGGCGATTGATCATCGGACACTTTTCGGCCCGGTATCCCAATTTAGAGCCTTTGCTGCATGAGGCACGATCCATTTTTCCGGAAACCGATTTGGCAACCGAGGGAAGCCGATTCTCCATAGAGCATGGCACCAAGCAAGTGGTGAAAGCAGTCTGATCAGTTAACTGGAAGGGTTTTGATTTGATCCATCCAACCTTCAGGTGAAAACCAAATCAGCTCATCATAACGTTTGAACCAGGTCATCTGGCGTTTTGCATAATTACGCGTATGTTGTGCAATCAATGCTTCTGTTTCCTTCAAGGTGATTTCACCGTCCAAATGCATGAACATCTCCCTGTAACCAACGGTTTTCAATGCATTATGATTTCGGAAACCGATTACGCTTTTTGATTCTTCAACCAATCCGTTTTCAACCATCCATTTGGTACGCAAATCAATCCTACTGTATAGCGCCTCCCGTTCATGAAGAATCCCGACAGGAATGATGTTCCAATCGTTTTTAAGTGAATCTGTTTTATGAATTTGTTCCGAGTATGGCTTACCTGTAGCCATGGTGACTTCGAGAGCACGAATAACGCGACGTGGATTTTTGATGTCGATACGTCCGTGCGAAACGGGATCCTTTTTAAGCAGCATCGCTTGTAATTCCTCCAGCCCCGACTGATCCATTATGGCATGAAGTCGGGACCTGATTTCGGGGATGGCCGCGGGTAACTCGTCAAACCCCTTGATGACTGCGTCGATGAACAATCCGGATCCACCTACCATGACGACGACCTGTTTTTTCTCAAATAGGGAGTTGATGGTTTGGGTTGCCAGGATTCCGTAGTCGGATGCATTGAACTCCTCTGTTACGGAGTGGCTGTTGATGAAGTGATGTTTCGCCTGGGCGAGCTCCTGTGGACTTGGCTTGGCGGTGCCAATGGTCAGTTCCTTATAGAACTGACGGGAGTCCGCTGAAACGATTTCCGTATCAAAATAACGGGCCAGCTCAATTGCGAGCGAAGTCTTTCCGGATGCGGTAGGACCTCCTACCACTAACAGATTTTTTTTTGAAAATGTTCGGGAAATCAATTTGGTGTTATTCCCTTTCGGAATCCTCTTCGGAGGACTCTTCAATGTCGTCGTACTCTTCCTCGTCAACGCCGTCGCCAAGCGCTTCACCCGATTCTTCCTCTTCTTCTTCGCCTATAATCTCCTCCTCATTCTCTTCACCATCGGCAAAAATGTCTGCCATTAGCAGGTCCTCTACGTTTTCAGGGTCGGGTACACCTCCTTTAGGGATATCAACTATCGGATATTGTTTGGGAGCATCACCGGTTGACTTGACACAAAGCGGGAACTCCTTGTTTTTGTCACCGTCAGTGTGGATCCTTACCAGTTCTATCAAAAAGGTCCATTGTGAGGATGGGTCGGAAACGTAGTAGATTTTTTGGTGAGGATCGGCAATGAAATCGCAAAGACGGGCATCATCCATGGTCTTGAAATCCCCACGGGTATTGCTTCCCTCAATCGTGCTTCGGATCTCCTGCCCCTTTTTCCAGTTGTCGTTGCTCATGTAAAAAGAGGCGGGCTTGGAGGCGTCAAAGCCAATCGCTTTTTGAATGGAGTGATGAAACTCCAGGAAGGTCTGGGTGGAGCGGATATCGATATCTCTGTGGATGTCATCGTAATCCTCGAAGGAAACACGGAATCGGTAGAGGGCTGTCATGTGGCAAATGTTGTATTACTACAAAAATAATAATCCGAATGAAATTACAAAACAGAATCGACGCTCACTGATTTTTTTTCAATCCAAGTTCCTTCCCTTTCTGAATCATGAATTCAAAAGCCTCGTCATAATCGTTACGGATCACTCCGTCCAAGATGGCCTCTCTGATAGCGTTCTTTATGATACCGATTTCCTTGCCTGGATGGAGGTTGAAGCAAGACATGATCATTTCGCCGGTGATGGGTGGTTGCCAGTTTCGAACACGGTCTTTTTCCTCCACCTCGATCAACTTTTGCTTGACCAGTTCGAAATTCTGTAGGTATTTTCTGACTTTCACTTCGTTTTTCGATGTGATATCGGCCTGGCACAAGGTCATCAGGTCGTCGATATCGTCCCCTGCTTCAAAAAGCAATCTGCGCACTGCCGAATCGGTGACAACGCTTTGGGCAAGTACAATCGGCCTTAGATGCAGCAACACCAGCTTCTGCACATACTTCATCTTTTCGTTCTGGGGAAGTTTGAGTTGGGCAAAAATCCGGGGCACCATTCTAGCCCCACGATCCTCATGCCCATGGAAGGTCCATCCCGTTCCTTCCTCAAATCGCTTGGTTGCCGGTTTGGCGATGTCGTGCAGCACAGC
>Ga0315906_10009437_pt1 | contig 11599 bp, 9 predicted proteins | sample LakEriMetagenome_4_FD_203526 | JGI IMG/M metagenome (GOLD analysis project Ga0315906, IMG submission 203526) | Freshwater fungal communities from buoy surface, Lake Erie, Ohio, United States - Buoy 2 MA122 | ecosystem: Environmental > Aquatic > Freshwater > Lake > Lake biofilm | place: USA: Lake... | reverse complement strand
CCCGAATCCTCTCGCGGCAAGGGAATGTCGAAGCGGATTTCGCGAGGCATCTTGTAGCTTGCCAACTTGTCCCGCAGGCCTGCAACGACATCCGCCTGCGTCAGTGCGGCGTCGCTGCGCTCGACCACGGCCACCACGCGCTCGCCCATCACGTCGTCGGGCAAGCCAAAAACCGCAGCGTCCTTGACCCTTGGCAGGTTCAGCAGTACGGCCTCGATCTCTGCCGGGTAGATGTTGACGCCACCGGAGATCACCATGTCTGACTTACGGTCGCTGATGAAGAGGAAGCCGTCTTCGGTGAGGGTGCCCACGTCGCCGGTGCACAGAAACCCCCCCCGCCGCAGCGTGGCTGTCTTGGCCTCAGAGCGGTGGTACGACACGTAGTCGGTGATCTCGCTGCGAATGCAGATCTCGCCCGGTTGACCGGCGGGCAGAGGAAGGCCGTGGTCGTCGTCGATGCGGATCTGAACGCCCAAGGCAGGACAGCCCACGGTGCCCGGGTGCGTCAGCCACTGCAGGCTGTCGCTGACAGTGATGATGCCCGTCTCGGTCATCGCGTAGTACTCGCCAATGACCGCGCCCCACCAATCGATCATCTGGCGCTTGACCTCGGGTGGACAAGGCGCAGCGCCGTGCACCACGCAACGCAGGCTGGACAGATCATGCCGCGCACGCACCTCAGCCGGTAGCGCCAACAGCCGGACGAACATCGTCGGCACCATGTGCAGATGCGTGATGCGATGTGCCTCGATGAGCCACAGCAGTTCGGCCGCATCGAATCTGGACTGCAGCACGAGCAGACCGCCGTTGCGCACGACATTCATGCCGTAGGCGTTGGGCGCAGAGTGGTACAGCGGACCGGTCATTACCGCACGCGGGGGATCCCCGCCCTCGATCGGCGCCAAGCCGAAAGCAGCCACGGTGCGTCGCTGCGCTGCCATGGCCACTTCCGCTGGCACGTTGCCTGCACGCTGCACGCCCTTGGGCCGACCGGTGGTCCCCGAGGTGTAGAACATGGGTCCAACAATCGGCACGGGACCCGCTTGCCAGGGCTCGAAACGCTGAAGCCAGGAATCCCATTCCAGATCAGGATCCGATTGCACCACCCCCGCGACAGCGGGATAAGCCTGCAGCACCTCCTCGGGTGTCGGAACAAGGATCGCCATGACCCCGGCCTGTCTGATGACGGCCTGCATGGAGCGCGTGAAAAGGTCCGAGTGCACGACAAGCACGCGCGCGCTGCAGTCGGCCAGGATGTAGGCCACCTCCTCCGCAGTGAGGTGCCAGTTCAAGGGGACGGTCGACGCGCCCAAGAGCGAGGCGCCCTGCGTCGCCTCGAAAAATGCGAAGTCATTACGCAGCAACAGTGCCACACGCCCGCCCTGCCGCACGCCCAAACTGGCAAAGCCGGCCGCACAACGCCGACTGCTGATAGCCAAGGTTTCGAGGGGCAGGTGGCGGTCAGCGCTCAGGATGCCTGTTCGGCCTGGGTCGGTCATGGACTGGAAAACGGGGTTGGTGGGCAGCAAACGATGAGGGCAACGATAGACACCCCTTGTCGCCTGCGCTTATGCCGTGAGCCGTTGGGGTATTGCCATTGGGGCCGTGACGTGAAGATTGCCACTGCGATCTCAATGCCTGGGGCGGCTATCGCAGGCGGTAACGGAGCAAGCGAAATGTACGATTCCTCACTGGACGAACGGAATAACGGCTGACAGGAGGTTCGCGTCGATGTCAATCCAGCACTACTTTTCAGAGAACTATTCTGCAGCGCGCGAAAAGTTCAAGGCTGCATGCAAGCTGAACGGTGCCCCGGTGCGCTCCTACGCACACCCAGAACTCGACAACACCGAAACCCCCCTGTCCACCGAGGTGGCCTGGTTCGGTCCGCGCAGCGCCGAAAGGCTCTTGGTCTTGGTCTCCGGCGTGCATGGCGTGGAAGCATTACCGGGCGCGGCATGCCAGACGGGCCTCGTGGCCGGGGGGCACCTACAAGACCTGCCTGCCGACACCGCGGTGCTGATGGTTCACATCATCAACTGCTGGGGCGCCGTGCACCTGCGGCGCAATACCGAAGGCAATGTCGACTTGTGTCGCAACTTCCTGGACTTCAGCCGACCTTTGCCAATCCGGCCCGAGTACGACTCGATTCACGCCTTGGTGAACTGCGCCGATCGCACAGGGCCACGGCGTGATGCGGCTGCTGCCGAGATCGCTGCCTTCGTACGAGATAAGGGTATGGACGCCTACATCCAAGCCCTGATGGGTGGGCAATACCAACACCCTGACGGCTTCTCTTTTGGCGGCACGCAACCGGTGTGGGCCCACCGCACGCTGAACACCATCCTTGCCGAGTATGGGCAGCAGGCCCGAGAGGTCTGCGTTGTCGAGTTCCACACCGGGCTGGGACCTTGGGCCTACGGTACAGCCGTCACGATGCATACCGCTGATGACTGCATGCGCGCACGGCAGTGGTTCGGCCCTTGGACCGTCACGCCCAATCAGCGCGAAAAGGGTGCCTTGGCTGACTCGTACCGCGTGCATGGACACACCACCGAGGGCTACCTGCGGGCCCTACCGCGAGCTGAAGTCACCGCCATCGTGCTCGAGTACGGGACGTATCCGCCGCAGGACTCGCTGCCGGTGATGCTCGAAGACCACTGGCTCACCCTTCACGGCGACGAGACGATCGAAGCCGGCCGCGAGATCAAGCAGCGGATGCTGCGCCTGCACTATCCGCAGGATCCTGATTGGCGCCAGGCGGTGTGGGACCGCTCCCAGCAAGTGGTGGCGCAGGCCTTTCGTGGGCTGACGGCGGCCTGATACGGGATTGAATTCCTTCGCATCAATCCGGGTTGGTGCGCCATGGCGGCTTGCGGCGCATTGCGGACGCAAGGACGGCGTTCCGGAATCTTCCCGCAGGTCGCGGCTTGCGACTGAGGCTGTGTGGAAGCTCTTTCGTCCCGACAGAGTCCTAGCTCCAGCCACCCCCTGCGAGTCAAGCTCAGCTGGAGGAGGTTTCCGCGTCACTTCGCTTCGCGCAATGAGCGCGAAGTCAAACTTGTCCAGGCCCGGCCGCACCGCATCAGCTGGGCGCGGCCGCCCACCCATGCGTGACTCCGGCGTTCAAGAGGCCGTTTGAATTTCGTAGCGCCGTGTGGGCCGACTCTGCCCGTACTGGCAGTGCCGGATCGCGAGGGCAGCAGGCAGCGTGCTACAACGCCCAGGTCTTTAGCGCCGTGGCCGGATCCGATGCGTTAGCGGGGTCCGGGCTGCGGCCCAGCTCCAGCAGCTTGCGTGCGCCCATGTGGTCCAGCGGTGCGTTGACCGACTCCACGCAGGACAGCCGCCCGGCAGCATAGTGCAGGACCGAGAAGCTGGCCGGCGTGGCACCGGGGCGCCGGTGACATTCGCCGTCAGGCGGCATCAGCCCGGCTATCTGCAACCGCATCGAGCCCTGCTCGCTCCAGAACCATGGCAGCGCGCGGTACGGCTGCGGCGTGCCGAGGATCGTCGCCGCGGCCGCTTTCGCTTGGTCGCTCGCGTTCTGTACCGACTCCAGCCGCAGTCGCCAGCCGGTGGTCGGCTCGGGGAAGCTCGTGCAATCACCGATGGCCAGCACCGCGGGGTCGGACGTGCGCATGTTCTCGTCGACGGCGATGCCGTTGTCGCAATCCAGCCCGGCCGCGCTGGCGAGCGTGTGTTCGGGCACCGCACCGATACCCAGGAGCAGCGCTTGGACCTCGAGCCGCTCGCCGCCGGCGTGCAGCGCGACGAGACGCTCGCCATCGACCTCGAAGCCGCCGACCGCGACGCCGGTGCGCAGGTCGATGCCGCTGGCGCGGTGAACCGCTTCGACATGCGCCGACACCTGCGCCGATACCGTTCGCGGCAACAACCGCGGCCCGGATTCGAGCACCCGCACCGCCTTGCCCAGCGCTCGCGCCGTGGCGGCCACTTCCAGCCCGATGAAGCCACCGCCCAGCACCGTGAGGCCGTGCATCCCGGCCCATGCGGCCCGCAGCCGCTGGGCGTCGGCCGCGGTGCGCAGCACATGCACGTTGGCCAGCGAAACCGGCAGGTGCGCCAGGTGGCGTGCCCGGGCGCCGGTCGCGAGCACCAGCCACTCGAAGTCGAGCATGCGTCCGCTGGCCAACGTGACTCGGCGCGCGGCACGGTCCAGCGCCACCGCGGCGTCGCCACGATGCAGCGTAACGCCCTGTTCGGTGAACCACGCGTCGCCGCGGTGCCATTGCAGGGCCTCGTCGGCACTCTTCAAGTAGCTCTTGGATAGCGGCGGGCGCTGGTAGGGCAGCACCGGCTCTTCGCACACCAGTTGGATGCGCGAACCCTGGCCGGCCGCCGCGAGGGCCCCGCACAGCTGTGCCCCGGCATGGCCGCCGCCCACGATCACGATGTCGGGCATCGTCGAAATCCTCCGCCGCCACATGGCAGCTCGTTGCTGATCCAGCTTAGGAACGCCTGCGCGTGGCGTTCAATGTCGACGACCGCGATGGGGGAACCCACCCCGCTATTGTCGGTTGGGCAGGCGGATCACGATGCCGTCGAGCGCGGCGCTCAGCTTGAGCTGGCAGGACAGCCGGCTCGTCGGCGCACGCTCGGCCGCAGTGCACTCGAGCATCTCATGCTCGTTGGCCAATGGCTGCGGCAGCTTCGCCGTCCATGCTTCGTCGACGTAGACGTGGCAGGTGGCACACATCGCCGAGCCGCCACACTCAGCGACGATGCCAGCCTCGCCCGCTGACGTGATGGCTTGCATGATGCTGGTGCCTTCGGCGGCGGCAATGTCGCGCACGCTTGCGTCGGCGCGGATGACGCGGATCGTGGGCATCGGATTCTCGTCAGGCCGGAATCAGCCGCAGCGGCAGCGTCTCGAGCGCCCGCAGCGTGTTGTTGAGACGCCGTGTGTGCGGGGCTGCGACCTCGATAGCCTTCACTCGCCTGGCCAGCGCGGTAAGCACCACTTCGCCCTCCAGCCGCGCAATGACCTGCCCGACGCAGCCGTGGATGCCCGAGCCCAGGCCGACGTGGCCGGTCGGTCGGCGCTGGATGTCGTAGCGGTCGGGCTCGGGCCACTTGCGCGGGTCGCGATTCGCGCCGGCCACGAAACACAGCACCTTGGTGTTTTCCCCCACCGGCATGCCGGCGATATCGGTGTCGCGACCGGCCGTGCGGTAGAACATCTGCGAGGTCGATTCCCAGCGCAGCGCCTCCTCGAAAGCCGGCCGCGCGAGCGTGGGGTCGGCGTGCAGCTTCGCGTACTCGGCCGGGTGGTGCGCCAGCGCGAACAGCGCGTTTCCGATCCCGTTGATCGTGGTATCCACGCCGGCCGACAGGAACGAGCGCACCAGCATCGGCGCCTGCTCCTGCGTGATCTCGCCGGCATCGGCGGCCCCGTAGATCTGGTCGCCAAAGCCGCCTGGGCGCAGGTGGTCACGCGCGCAGTGGGCCATGACCCATTCGGTGACCGGGCCCACGCGCGCGGCTGACTTCGCCTGCAGTTCGTTGCGCGGGCCCATCGAGTTGAACAGCATGTCACCGTAGAGCAGCAGGTTCTCGCGGCCGTCTGCCTCGACGCCCACTGCGTCAGGGAACACCTTCAGCGGGTACAGCTGCGCCAGGTCGTGAATGCCGTCGATGGTGCCCTTCTCGACGCATCGCTGCAGCAGCGCATCGGCCTCGGCGGCAAAAGTCTCGCGGATCTGCAACACCACCCTAGGGCTCAGGATGCGCGAAAGAATGGCCCGCATCTGTGTGTGCTGCGGCGGATCGGCTTCGAGGATCAGGCTCTTCGCGCGAAATGGCGGCTCGAGGTTAAAATTCGTCAGCCCGACGCCGGCGCCAGAGATGAAGTTGACGTGGTCGTTCAGCACCGCATGCACCTGCTCGTGGCGTGCACAGGCCACGATAGCGGGGTAGGGCTTGAGCTTGACCACCGGCCCGGCCTCGCGCACTGCGTGGTGCATCGGGTACGGGTCGTTCAGGTTCTCCGGCGCATACGGGTCGAAGTCGAGTTCGGGGATATCGAGCGTCTGGTTCATGGTCTGTCTCCATCAGCGCATCGCCGTGCCGCCTGCGCTCAAACTCGTTGCGCAATGATATCCGCCCGCCGCGGCCAGCCGTGTTGAGATGTGGCGGTTGACCTTTGGGAAAGCCGCGAGCTGCGCTGCGGCCCATCGAGGCCAATCGCATAACTGTTGTCCACCGCCGCATAGGCCCGCCTGGTCATGCGCGCGGCAAACTTGTTCTTGTCCGGCTGCGTGCCGGGCGCGATAGAAGCGACCCCGCGCGCAGCGAGCGGCAGGCGCGGGCGCACGAATCACTCTGGAGTTCTTCGATGGCTCGGATGGCGCGGGTGGCGGTAGCGCAGATGGCACCGGTCTTCATGGATCGCGCACGCACCGTGGCCAAGATCTGCGACTGGGTGGCGCGCGCCGGCCGCGAAGGCGTACGCGTCGTCGTCTTCCCTGAGGCCATCGTCCCCGGTTACCCGTACTGGACACGCTGCATCGATGTGCAATCGTCGGCAGCCCGCAACCGACTGCTGTACGAACAGGCGCTGGTGATGGAGAGTGACGACGTTCAGCGCATCGCCCATGCAGCGCGGGCGGCCGGCACCGCGGTGGTCTTCGGCGCCACCGAGCTGGGCGGCAGGACGCTGTATTGCTCGCAAGTCTTCATCAGCGCCGAGGGCCGGTTGCTCGGCGTGCGCCGCAAGCTCATGCCGACGCAGCACGAGCGTATGGTCTGGGGCATGGGCGACGGACGCGACTTGCAGGTGCACACGCTGCCCGAAGGGCGCATCGGGGGGCTGATCTGCTTCGAGCACTCCAACCCGCTGTATTGCTACGGCGTGCTCGGCCAGGGCGAGGACTTCCATGCTGCGCTGTGGCCTGGTGGCATGTGGACCATCAACGGCATTGTCGATGCCGCAATCCGCCACTACGCCTTTCAGGCGCAGTGCTTCGTGCTGTGCGCCACCTCGCTGATGACGCCCGAGATCCTCGAGGCGCTCGGTGACGAGGGCTCGGTGCGCGAGTTCCTTCGCCCAGGCAACGGCGCGAGTGCCATCGTCTCGCCGCGGGGCAGCTATCTCGCGCCGCCACGGCCCGACGAGGAGGCGCTGCTGTTTGCCGACGCCAACCTCGACGACATCATCGACCTCAAGATCACCGTCGACAGCGCCGGTCACTATGCACGGCCCGACGTGCTGTCCCTGCACGTGCGCCGCGGGGCGCAACGGCCGCTGGTCTTCGATAGCGGGCCTGCTGCTTGGCAACCCCCGCCCGACTCGCACGATCCGCACGATGGTCCAGCCTGAGATTCCAACACACGACGAAAGGCATGCCGCATGAAGCTCTCTCGCCGCCACATCACGGTCGCTGCCGCCGGCGCCATCGCTGCCCCCGCGCTGCTGCGCAGCGGCTTCGCCCGCGCCGCCGAGGTCAACCTGCGCATCCATCATTTCCTGCCGCCCACCACGAACGCACAGACCGGGGTGATGCAACCCTGGGCGCAAGCCGTGCAGGAGCAGTCGGGAGGGCGCATCGAAGCGAAGATCTTCCCCTCCATGCAGCTTGGCGGCGCGCCGCCGCAGCTGTTCGACCAGGTGCGCGACGGCATCGTCGACCTGGTGTGGACCGTGCCCGGCTACACGCCGGGCCGCTTTCCGAACGTCGAGGCCTTCGAGCTGCCCTTCATCGCTGGCAACGCGGAGGCCACGAGTCAGGCGCTTGCGGAGTATGTAGAGAAGTTCCCCGACGCCGAGTTCAAGGACGTGGTGCCCATCGCCTTCTGGGTGCACGACCCGGGACATCTGCATCTGACGAAGGCCAAGGTCGAGAAGCTCGAAGACCTGCAGGGCCTGAAGATCCGCTTCCCCACGCGCCAGGCTAACGAGGCGCTCAAGGCCCTCAACGTCAACACGGTGGGCATGCCGGTGCCGCAGGTGCCCGAGGCGCTCTCGCGGGGCGTCATCGACGGCACGCTGCTGCCCTGGGAAACCGTGCCCACGCTGCGCCTGCACGAGATCTGCAAGACACACACCCATGTCTCGAGCTCACAGGCGTTCTACACCACCACGCTGTGCCTGCTGATGAACCGCAAGCGCTACGAGGCGCTGCCCGCCGATCTTCGGCGCGTGATCGACGCCAACCGTGGGCTCGCGTGGTCGCGCACCGCCGGCAAGGCGACCGACGCCAAGACCCAAAGCGGCATCGATGCTGCCAAAGCCCGCGGCAACACCATCGTCACGCTCGGCGCAGAAGAGGTGGCGCGCTGGCGTCAGCGTTGCGAGCCGGTGCATGAGGCGTGGGCGAAGGAGATGGAAAAACGAAACGCCGACGGCCGTGCCATGCTGCGCGAAGCGCGTGCGCTGCTGGCCAAGTACGCGCCGCGCTGATCGCATGCCGAGCGGTTCGACCTTGATGGAGCCGGCCGGGCCACCTGCCCCCGCGATGCCAGCCACCGCGCCCGTGCTGCAGCGGGCGTGCCAGGGCGTGGCGCTCTTCGGTGGGGTTTTGCTGATGGCGCTGGCCGCGCTCACCACCGTGAGCGTCGCGTCGCGCGCGCTGACACGGGTCGCGATCCCTGGGGATGTCGAGATCGCGGAGCTGCTGACAGCCTGCGCGATCTTCTGCTTCATCCCGTACTGCGAGCTTCAGCGCGGGCACGTGGCGGTGGACGCTTTCACGGACCGCATGCCGCCGCGCGCGCTGGCGGCACTGGAGTGCCTGTGGGCCACGGTCTTCCTTGCCATCGCGGCGCTGCTGCTGTGGCAGATCAGCATCGGCGCGGCAGACCTGTTGCGGCGCGGGCAGACCACCTTCGTGCTGCGCCTGCCGGTGTGGATTGCGTTCATCGTCGTGCTGCCGGCTGCGGCGCTGCTGGTGGCGGCCTGTGCACACAGCGTGGTGCAGCTTTGGCGCAGGGCGCGAGCAGGATGAGCACCTGTGTCTGACGCGGCGATCGGCCTGGCCGCAATCGGCGTGCTGGCGTTGGTACTGGCGCTGCGCATGCCCGTGGCGGTGGCCCTGCTGGCAGTGGGCGGCACGGGCTACGCCATGGTGGTGGGCGTCGACCCGCTGTTCGCGCACCTGCGCAAGTCGAGCTTCTATCGCTTTGCCAACTACGACTTCTCGATCATTCCGCTGTTCCTGCTGATGGGTTATCTGGCGGTGCAGGCGCGCATCTCGGCCGACCTGTACGTTGCCGCGCGCGCGCTCGTCGGACACATCCGCGGCGGGCTGGCCCTGGCCACGCTGGGCGCCTGCGCCGCCTTCGGCGCCATCGCCGGCTCGAGTGTGGCCACCGCGGCGGCCATGTGCCAGGTGGCGCTGCCCGAGATGCGCAAGGCCGGCTACGACGCGGCCCTCACCACCGGCACGCTGGCTGCGGGTGGCACGCTGGGCATCCTGATTCCGCCTTCGATCGTGCTCGCGGTGTACGGGCTCCTGACCGAGTCGAACATCGGCACGCTGTTCATCGCCGCCATCGTGCCCGGGCTGCTCGCCGTGCTGGGCTACGCCATCGTCGTCGCTGTGGTTGTGCGGCGCGACCCCGCTGCCGGCCCGGCTGGGGCGCGCGCGGGCCCGGGGGAAGTGCTGCCGGCGCTGCTGCGCGCTTGGCCTATGCTGCTGATCGCGCTCGTGGTGGTGGTCGGCATCTATGGCGGCTTCTTCACGCCCACCGAGGCGGCGGCGGTGGCCACGATCATTACGCTGGTGCTGGCGCTGGTGCGGTCGCAGGGGCGCTGGCGCGAGCTCGTGTCTTCGTTCCACGGCGCGGCGACGATGACGGGCATGATCTTCCTGATCGTGCTCGGCGCAGATCTCTTCAACGCCTTTCTCGCTTTCACCGGCTTGCCGATGCTGCTGGCCGAGACGCTCGCGAAGACGCAGTGGTCCCCGCTGTGGTTGTTGGTGGCGATGCTCGCGATGTACCTGGTGCTCGGCACCTTCATGGACAGCATGGCGATGGTGCTGCTGACGTTGCCGATGCTGTTGCCCACGCTGAAGGCGATGGACTTCGGTCTCGGCCCCGACGCGACGCTGATCTGGATCGGCATCCTGGTACTCGTCGCGGTCGAGGTCGGCATGATCTCGCCGCCGTTCGGCTTGAACCTGTTCGTGCTGAAGGCCGCTGCGCCGGAGGTGCCGATGCGCGCCATCTACCGCGGGGTGGTGCCGTTCATCGTCAGCGATTTGCTGCGCATCGCGCTGCTGGTGGCTTTTCCCTCGCTCTCACTGGCGCTGGTGCGAGCCCTGGGTCCTTGAGGGCGTCGGAAAGAGGATGAAGCCGAGGCCCTGCCGATGAGCGACGATCGATCCCTCGCGCACGGCATGAGGGGCAGAACCCTCGCCGCTTGCAGCTGAACGCCAGCAGCTTGTCGTGGCCGCACTCGCCGCAGCGAAACCTGCCGCGGTGCGCCTGGCCACCAGCGGCCTAGGCACGGGCATCGCGGGCTACAACGTGCAGACCGTGGCCGATGCCAAGCACCACTTGATCAGGCTCTGTCGGGATAGCGGCAGACGTCCGCGCTCCCCGCGGCCTTGTCTTCAACGACTGCACGGCCAGCGAGTAGAACTGCTGTGCCGCGGACCCCTTTTCCCCAGCGGGGCAGCGCAGCTGCCCCTTCTTGACCATGTGCACGGTCTCGATGCCGGCGATGATTCGGGCCGCCAACCTGAACGACTTGTAGCCCATCATCGGCCGCGTTCGTTTCTTGATCGCCCGGTGATCCTGCTCGACGATGTTGTTCCGATACTTGGACTGCCGCAGCTCGAATGCCGCGCCGCTGTCGGCGACCAGGCCGCGCACGGCCGCCGTGTTGGCGCCGCTCTTGTTGCCCGTGATGCTGGTCGGCATGTCATGCAGGTCGATCGCACGCTCGAAGAAGCACCGCGCGGCCGCCATGTCACGGTGAGCGGTCAGCAAGAAGTCCACCGTCTGGCCAAGCTTGTCCACGGCTCGGTACAGGTACTTCCACTGCCAGCCCACCAGCACGTAGGTCTCGTCCACACGCCAGGATGGGCCCACGCGAAGCTTGCGACGCCGCAAGACGGCTGTGCCAGCACCGGCGGCATCTTGCACGGTGGCGTGGTCGACCCGCACGCAACGCTCGGCCATCATCTCCTCCAGGTTGCGCAAGCTCAGCGAGTAGGCCGCGTACCAGCGAACGCACAGCAGCATGATCTCCAACGGGAATTGCAGCCGCTTGATCACGCGGCGCAACATCGAATTCGCCAGTTGGATGTGCGTGGGAACCATCGGGCCATTGTCGTTGGCCGCCTAACTGCGACAGAACCGGAGATCATCGGCGTGCGGCTGGCCGATGTCGTGCTGGACGGTGCGGCCTGCGTTCACCTACAGGGCAAGGGGCGTAAGCAGCGGCGATGCCGATGTGGTGCTCGACCGTGAAGGCGGTTCGATCGTGGCTGAGGTTCAACCCGGACCTGCTGCCAGCATCGTCACTACTGCCCAACCGGGACGGGCACACGATGACTAGGTGCAACGTGGCGCAGCGACTCGCTCTGGCTGTGGCGGCGGCGACTGCGAAGATGCCAAGCCTGCGTGATCG
>Ga0315906_10009434_pt1 | contig 11600 bp, 9 predicted proteins | sample LakEriMetagenome_4_FD_203526 | JGI IMG/M metagenome (GOLD analysis project Ga0315906, IMG submission 203526) | Freshwater fungal communities from buoy surface, Lake Erie, Ohio, United States - Buoy 2 MA122 | ecosystem: Environmental > Aquatic > Freshwater > Lake > Lake biofilm | place: USA: Lake... | reverse complement strand
TGTGCGTCACCTCGGGATGGAACTGCAGGCCGTAGATTGGGGCGGTCTTGTGCTGCACCGCGGCAGCCGGGCAGTCGTCCGTCGACGCCAGGATCGTCCAGTTGGCGGTCGGATTCTTGACTTGGTCGCCGTGGCTCATCCACACCGTCGTCTGCAGGCTGACCCCCCGAAACAGTGGTGATGGGGAGGTCAACCGGCACTCGGTCCGGCCGAATTCACGGTGCGTCCCGGGCGAAACTTCGGTCCCCAGGGCCTTGCAGGTCGCCTGCATGCCGTAGCAGATCCCCAGGATCGGAATCCCCAGCTCGAAGATGCGGGGATCGGGGGCGGGAGCCCCTGGCTCATACACGCTGGCCGGTCCACCCGACAGGATCAGCCCCTTGGGGGCCAGTTCCCGGATGCGCTCGATCGGCAGGTCGTGCCGTACCAGCTGCGAAAAGACATTCTGCTCGCGGACCCGGCGGGCGATCAGTTGGGCGGTCTGCGAGCCGAAGTCGAGAACCAGGATCCGCTCGGCCGGTGCGGAAAGAGCCGGGGTGTGTGACATGGGTCAGCAGATTCGGACCAGGCCGATTCAGTCGAGGACGATTGGACCTGCCCCAAGCCCCCCCCTCTCCGCCTCCGGAGCCGGTATGGACCTGGCACAGGGGAATCCCGCAGCACCGCAGCAAAACCAGACTGCAGAAAAACAAACACCGCAGAAAAACAAACAAAGCGTGCTCGACCGCGAACTCACTGCTGCGGTCGGCACGCCTGCGTTTGCCACATGGCCGTGATGAGAACTGGCCGCCAAAGCAGCCAGTGCCGGAACTTGCCCGAAAGGAAAGTGCCCAAGAGAGGACTCGAACCTCCATGGGGTAAACCCCCACCAGGCCCTCAACCTGGCGCGTCTGCCATTTCGCCACTTGGGCTTTGGCACTTCCCAACAGTCGCCGGCTGACCGGAATCAGCCCCGTGCGATGAATAAGAGTATATCGTGTGTCCCGGGACGATCAACTGAGGAGCCTCCCGGGACAGAGGGGGGACACAGAAATCGCCCGAAATGTTCGGCTCACCGGCTGACCATGCGGCGCCCGGGGACTACGGCAACGCCTGCAGCCGGGCGGCGGTCAGGGTGTTTTCCAGCAACAGCGCGATCGTCATCGGCCCCACACCACCCGGGACCGGGGTAATCGCCTCCGCCACCTCCCGCACCGGTTCGAAATCGACATCTCCGCACAACCGGCCATCGACCCGGTTGATCCCGACATCGATCACCACGGCCCCCGGACGCACCATCTCGGCTGTGACGAACCGCGGAACCCCAATCGCCGCCACCAGGATGTCGGCCGAGCGGGTAATCGCCGCCAGATCGCGGGTCTGGCTGTGGCAGACGGTGACCGTGGCGTTCGCGCCGGTCCCCTTCTGCATCAGCATCAGGGCCAGCGGTTTGCCCACAATGTCGCTGCGGCCCAACACCACGATATGCCGTCCCGCCGTGGGAATCTGTTCGTGAATCAGCATGCGCTGCACTCCCGCGGGAGTGCAGGGCAGAAACCGGGGACGTCCCTGAACAAGAAGCCCGACATTTTCGGGGTGAAAGCAGTCGACGTCCTTGAGGGGGGCGACGGAGTCCAGCACGCGCTGCGGATTGATTTGCGGGGGAACCGGCAACTGAACCAGAATCCCGTGCACCGTGGGGTCCGCATTCAGCCGGTGGACCTCCCGCAGCAGTTCCGCTTCCGTCGTCTGATGGGGCAGCCGGATGACTTCCGTCCCCAGGCCGGCGGCTTCACACGCGGTGTGCTTATTCTTGACGTACACGGCACTCGCGGGGTCATCCCCCGTGAGGACCGCCGCCAGCCGGGGAGTGACCCCGGTGGCGTCACGAAACTCCTGCACGCGGTGGGCCACATCGCCGCGAAAGGCGGCCGCAATCTGCTTCCCATCGATCAGCCGGCCACTCATCCAAAACACCTTCTTGCGTAACGGTTGACAGTGAATCAGAAACGGGGGGGGCCGGCTTGCGAAGCCGTGGCCTGGGTGAACCGTCAGCCAGCCATGCTCGACAGGAGGGCCCACCGGGCCGCCCACAGGGCACCGCCTGCCGCCAAACCGGCGGCGAAATCGTCGGCCATGATTCCCAGCCCCCCGTGCAAGGCTTCAAACCGGTGCACTGGCCAGGGCTTGCGGGTATCAAACAGCCGAAACAGACAGAATCCCACCAGAGCCGACTGCCAGTTCAAAGGAACGAACAGCAACGTGAACATCATCCCCACAATCTCATCGTAGACGATGACTCCGGGGTCCTCCCCTGCACCCAGCACTTGCGCTGCCTTGGTGCACAGAGGAATACCCACTACGAAAGCGACGATCGCCAGCAAGGCAATCGCCTCCAGGGGGATACCCGCCACAGCCAAGGCGGCATAAATGCCCACTCCCAAAACAGATCCCCAGGTCCCGGGGAACCAGGGAAGTCTGCCGGTGCCCAAACCCGTGGCCAAAGCCACCGTCAGTCGATCCCAGAGACCTGTTCGAGAATGAGGGGCGGACATGGTTTTGGGATCGGACGCGGTGACGGGCGAACTGAGGGTTGCAGGTGAAGACTCGATCATAGCTTTGTGTTCGGTCAGAGTGCATGAGAGGAGAACCGGGCCCAACAAACACAGACCGTTTCCCCTGAATTGAGAAGCCCTTCATCTCGCCACACTCCGCCAGCAGTCGATATACTCAGACCAGTCGCGAGGGTTTCCCGTTCAGGAAGGTTGAGATGTCGGACGAGGTCAAGCTGCACAAGAACGAATCGATCAAGGAGCAGAGCCGCCAGCTGCGGGGGACCTTGGCTGAGGAAATGCGTTCTGGTTCCGAGGGCTTTTCCGCAGATATGGAACAGCTGATCAAGTTCCATGGCTTCTATCAGCAGGAAGACCGCGACGCCCGGCATCAGAAAAACGCCGACGGAACGCCTGTGGAGCGGCAGACGTCGTTCATGGTTCGGTCGCGGATTCCCGGCGGGAAACTGACCGCCGCCCAGTTTCTGTCGGAGCTGGAGCTGTGTGACCGGTGTGGCAACGGCACTTTGCGCGTTACCACCCGGCAGGGATTGCAGCTGCACGGGGTCTTGATGAAGGATCTCAAGTCGACGATCCGCGAGATCAACGAGATCAAGCTGACCACCATCGCGGCGTGCGGCGACGTGAACCGGAATGTCATGTGCTGCCCGGCTCCCTACAAGAACAACGCGGTCTTCGACGAAATGCAGGCGTTTGCCGACCGCCTGGCCGAGCATTTCCGTCCCCGCACCACGGGGTACTGGGAAATCTGGATGACCGACGACAACGGCGAGCAGCAGAAAGTCGACGAATTCCAGCCGGTCGAAGAACCGATCTACGGTGCCACCTATCTGCCCCGCAAGTTCAAGATGGCGGTCGCACTCCCCGACGACAACTGCGTCGATGTGCTGGCGAACGACATGGGCTTTATTGCCATCGTCGAGAACAAGCGGATCAAGGGGTACAACATCGTGGTGGGCGGGGGGATGGGCCAGACTCCCAGCGCCAAGAAGACCTTTCCTGCTCTCGCCAAGCCCCTCGCGTTTGTCACCCCCGATCAGGCGATTGCCGTGGGAGAGGCGGTGGTCAAAGTCCAGCGCGACTACGGCAACCGCAGCGACCGCAAGCTCGCCCGGCTCAAGTACCTGATCGCCAACTGGGGGATGGAGAAGTTCACCGCCGAAGTCGAGAAGTACTGCGGTTTCAAGCTGACTCCTCCGGTGCCGCTGGAAATCACCGATGTCGATGACCACATCGGCTGGCATGAGCAGGGAGACGGCAAGCTCTTCCTGGGCATCAATGTCGAGAACGGCCGGATCAAGGATGAGGGGAAGCTGCGGCTTAAGACCGGATTCCGGGCGATTCTGGCGAAGTTTCCCGTACCGGTCCGGCTCACCGCCCTGCAGGCGGTGATTCTCTGCGACATTGCTCCGGCCGATCGTCCGGAAATCGACCGCCTGATGCGCGAGCATGGCATGGCGGCCGCCGAAGAGCTGAGCCTGCTGCGGCGGTATTCGGCCGCTTGCCCGGCGTGGCCCACCTGCGGCCTCGCGGTCACGGAGTCTGAACGGGCCCTGCCCGGGGTGATCGATGAACTCGAAGCCGAGCTGTCCCGGTTGGGGCTGGCCGACGAACGGATCGCAATTCACATGACCGGCTGCCCCAACGGCTGCGCCCGCCCCTACACGCCCGATATTGGGTTTGTCGGTCGGGCCGCCGGCGAGAAGTACACGATCTATCTGGGGGGCAATGTCCAGGGAACCCGGTTGGGTTACGTCTTCAAGGACTATGTCCCGAAGACCGAGATCCTGCAGACGCTCGGACCGGTCTTCTCGCGGTTCCGTGCGGAACGCACCCTGGGAGAAACGTTTGGAGATTTCTGTGCCCGGCTGGGTAAAGACGCCCTGTCGGCCGGTTGATCAGGGCGATTCGCGGCCGACGCCCGTGCCGTCACCATCGCGATCGTTCCGCCAGACTGATCTCAATACAACAGCCCCCGTCACTTCGCTGTGACGGGGGCTGTTGGTTTCTGGGAATGGGGGCTGTCAAGGATGTCCCCTCCCGGATTCCGGTCGCGGACCGAGGTCACGGTTTCGGCAGAAACTTCACGCAGCACGGGGAGCCGACGGCGATGCTGTGGGGAGACAACTCGGTCCCCGGCCCCTTCCACTGCGCGGTCCGTACGGTGTCCCCATCCTGGCTCGCGATCACGACCCACTGTCCGGTGGGATCGACATTGAAATTGCGGGGGGTCTTGATTTCACGACCGGCCGCACTGGTGATGTGACCCAGGGGGGTTGTTCCCTCGCGATTGATGGCAAACAGGGCGACGCTGTCGTGACCACGATTGGAAACCAGCACATGTTGGCCCCCGGGATGGACCACGATTTCCGCAGTGGAATTGCGTTGACGGACGTCCGCTGGAACATCTTTTGGCAAGGTCGACAGGTGATTCCCCTCGGGTGTCGGTGCGGGGAACAATTCCAGAACGCCATCTTTCTGCTTGCGGAACTGCAGGGTGATGCAGGTTGAATCCATCTCGCCGCAGACGTAGGCCCGCCCCAGCGCCGGATGAAACGCGATGTGCCGGGGACCGCTGGAGGCGGGCAGTTTCACGCTTCCGGGGAGGGTGGCGGCGAGGGAACCGGTCTTGGGGTCCAGGCGATAAGACAGCACCTGGTCGAGTCCAAGATCCACCACGTAGGCATATTCCACTCCCTCGATGGTGAGGAATTGCGAGCAGTGGGCGTGAGGGGCCTCCTGGCGTTCCTTGTTGGGGCCGCTTCCCTGGTGCTGCTGGAATTCAGTCCGGGTTCCCAGGCTGCCATCTTCGTTCAGCGCGAAGACCGCCGAACTGCCTCCGGTGTAATTGGCAACAATCAGGAACTTGCCGGTGCTGTTGACCGACAGGTGGCAGGGGTGGGCTCCTCCACTGGGCAGAGTGTTGAGCCTGGTGAGATTGCCGGTCGCCGGGTCGATCCGAAACGCATGCACGGTTCCCTCGTTTTTCGAGGGGCCGGAGTCGGCGGTTTCGCCGACAGCGTACAGGAACTTCCCGTTGGGACTGAGGTTCACAAACGAAGGATTCTCCAGTTCGGCGACCAAGAGGGGAGTTGCCAGTTGCCCGGTCCGCAGGTCGAGTTCGGAGCGGTAGATCCCGCGGCTCCCTCCGGGCTTCGTATAGGTCCCCAGATACACCCAGTACTTCCCGGAAGAGGGGGCGTTGGCCGGCTCGGCGAGAACCTTCGCTCCTGTCGCCAGAACGGGGAGGGAAAGTAGCCATTTGATCATCTTGCGGCGCTGCATGAGCAAACCTTTCGGCTGGGAGGTAGACAGAGTGACTGGGAGAACCAGGCGAGGTCCGGGATCATTTCCGGGTGTGCGGGGCCGGTTGGAAGAGAACCGCTGTGTTGGAACGGGACGACGATCTTTGGCGGGTGGAACCGACGCAAAGTTGCAACTTGGCAAGCCAACCGGGATGATACTTGACATGGCAGGCGTTGTCGCTTTCCGAATCCCTTCTCCCACCTCTCACAGGGCGGCTGAAAGAAATTTCCGCCGCAGGCACCGATGATCTTCGGCAAAATCTGGAGTGCGTTCAAGGCGCAGTTGAACAAGGTCGCGAACTACTTCTGGACCGCCGACCCGATTGCCCAACTGCAGTACGAATACGATCAGGCCGTCGAGCAGATGAAGTCTGGTCGGCAGGGACTCGAGCAATACCAGGCTCTGGTCCAGCGGGTGACCCGGCAAGTGGCGATGAATGAAACCCATGTCAAGAATCTCGAGGCCAAGGTGAAGAGCTACCTGGCCGTGGGGGACCGGGAGACAGCGGGCAAGTTCGTGCTGGAACTGCAGAAGGCCAAGAATGAGCTGGCCGAGAACCAGAACCAGCTGAAGATTCATCAGGAAGCCTACGGGAACCACCTGACCAAGATTCAGCATGCCACGAAGAAGCTGCAGGATGTGAAGGAGAAAATCCAGAAGTACGACGCCGACCTGAAGATGAGCCGGGCCGAGGCCGAGCTGGCCGAGCTCTCGAAGGATTTCAACTTCGACGTGACGACCGACTTTGGCGCGATTGAATCGGTGATTCAGGAAAAGATCGACAAGAATCGGGCCAAGGTGAAGGTGTCGGCCGATCTGTCGAGCGAGGGAATCGTCGATATCCAGAAAGAGCAGGCGATGGAGAAGGCGATTGCCGACCAGGCGCTGCGTGATTTCGAACTGCAGATGGGCATGGTGACCCCCGAGACGGTCAAGGTGCAGGACACGACCAAGGAACTGGGTCCCGCCCGGCAGACCACCACGAACTGAGCCGGTCGGCGGCCTCTGTGTGCAAGCCCCCGTCCCGTGAGGGGCGGGGACTTGTCTGCCCTTGTTTCGCGTCTCTCGCTGAAGCCCGATTTCCATGGAACCGAGTGCGCCTTTGCCGGCCGGTCCGGCGTCGTTTCCTGACTGGTATCCCTCCTGGGCCCGTCAGTTTGCCGAACTGTATCTGGCCGACACCAACTGTCTGTTCGTATTCCACGGCAACGTCCATGATCTGGTCCGTTGCCCCCGGCCGGATGGGAGTGAAGACTACGGCAACCTCATGCAGTTTCTGTCCGAGCAGGTGTTCGGACAGTGGGACGTGGTGGTGCAGTACGACCTTGCCAAAGGTCTGCGTCCCGCGGTGGGGGGAAACCAGAAGCGCCTGCTGGAGATGCAGAAGTTTCTGACCGCCAAGTTTGGCGAACCGGTGACGTGGCCGCGGGATCCCGAGCCGGTCTTGCTGGCGCTCGACAAGCTGATCGACCGGCTGCTGGTGGAAGAAGACCCGGCGCAGCGGAAGAGCATCGCGGTCCTCTTCGATTATGCCCAGTACCTGGCGCCGGCGGCCGATCTTCCCTCGTTGTCGCGCGGGTCGGGGACGAATCTGGTCCGGTTCCTGAACTGGGCCCAGAATCCGTTCGTCAAACGGGCCAACGTCGCCTTCTGTCTGATCGCCGACAAGATCACCGAGGTCAATGATCGGTTGACCAGCAATGCGCATGTGGCGGCGATCCAGCTTCCCATGCCCGATCGGGACGAACGGCTGCGGTTCTGCCAATGGATGGCGAAATCGCAGAAGCTGTCGGACCTGACCGAGTTCACCGCGGAGGAATTGGCCGACATCTCGAACGGCCTGAGCCTGACCAGCCTGCATTCGCTGTTGTCCCAGGGCAAATCGGGGAGCAAGGTTGGGGTCGACCGCTTCAAGCAGTTGAAGAAAACACTGATCGAGCGACAGTGCGGCGGCCTGATTGAGTTCGTTGAGCCCAAGCACACGCTCGATCTGGTGGTGGGTCAGGAGGCGGCCAAAGAGCGGCTCAAGCAGGACGCCCTGCTGTTGCAGAAGGGCCGGTTCGACGCCGCTCCCATGGGCTATCTGTTCTGCGGACCGGTGGGAACGGGCAAGACATTTCTCGCCGAATGTTATGCCGGTTCGGTCGGCATTCCCTGTGTGAAACTGCGCAACTTCCGCTCGAAATACGTTGGCGAGACCGAGTCGAATCTCGAGCAGGTGCTGAATGTGCTGCGGTCGCTGGGGCCGGTGGTGGTGATGATCGATGAGGCCGACGCGGCGCTGGGGGACCGGGAGGCCGGAGGAGACTCCGGAACCTCCAGCCGGGTCTTCGCGATGATCGCCAGCCAGATGGGAGACACCCAGTACCGGGGCAAGATCATCTGGATGCTGATGACCGCCCGCCCGGAACTGCTTCCCATTGACCTCAAGCGCCAGGGCCGGGCTGAGGTGCACATTCCCCTGTTTTATCCGCAGGATGAAGCCGAGATCGCCGAGATGTTCAAGGTCCTGGCGAAAAAGAACAAGCTGAAGCTGGCGGAGGGGGCCATTCCCGCCATCCAGCCCGACCGCTACCTCAGTGGATCGGACATTGAGAGCGTGGTTCTGGCGGCGAAACGGCAGATGCTGGCTGAGGGACGAGACTCGCTGACCCGTGCCGACATTGACCAGGCGTTCCGGGAATTCATCCCTTCGGCCCAGGGGCTGGAAAAGGAATACCAGGAACTGGCGGCCGTACTCGAATGCACGCAGCTCAGTTTTCTGCCCAAGCATTGGCGCGAGGCGGTTTCGGCCCCCTCGGGACGCTCCCGACTTCAGGAGCGGATGTCTGAGATTCGGGCCTTGCTGAAGTGATTGTTGCTTGATCCTGATGGACTGGCGGGGTGTGGAATTCACCTTGGCCTTTCCTTCCAAACCACCCTTCATGACTCTCCTCAAGGTGATGCGATGGCCAAGCGCCTCAAATGGATGGACGACAACTTCGAGACGACCCTGATTGATGACTACGCCCGCAAGTTGACCAGCTTTCTGGATGCGATGGCGGATGGGCATGTCGACAGCCAGGAGCTGCAGAGTCAGGAGAGCCGGCTGGTTGCGATCATGAAGGAGGTCGAACCGCTGCTGAATGATGAACAGCACGCCAAAGTGACCCAACTGCTGTGCGAGTTGAGCGCCTACAACGTCATGGAAACCCTGCATGGCGTTCAAAAAATCCGTGGCAAGCACGTCTGGCGTCCGTAGGACCCAGGTCAGGCCCACGGCCATTTCCGGTCTCCACGCAGTGAACCGGGAGTCAAGGACGTCGGCTGACCCCGGGGATCGCGACCGGGTTTTGGGTCGACACGGTCTCGAGACTGCAGCGGCCTGCTCTCCGGACGACAGCCCGGGATGGGTACAAATGACTCCCCCCGTGGCCTCCTCGCTGTTGATCCAGATCGATTGATTTTGCGTAGTTCTTGCTGAGGTCCCGGCGAAGTCCGTCGGGATCCCGGGCGGAGGCAAGTCCGTCTGCCCTGAGCGGAATCTCCCCTTTCCCGAAAACAGACGATGAACAATCAGCCCAAACCGTTGTTTTACGTAGCCATGGGGCTGGTGATTGCCGGCCTGGTGTGGTTCGCCATGTCGCGGGCCAACCGCGGAACTCCCAATGCGGGCGGTCCTCCTGTGAGTGGCGTCGGAGTTCCGCAGAAATCCCCTTCTGGAACCGGGGCGGGAGCTGGGTCGGGATTGGCAGGTGCCGGGGCCGCTGCGGCGGGCGGGGCTCCCACGGGGGCTCCCGGCGAAGCCGAGGTGCCGGACGAGGCGGCCAGTCCCACGACGGTATCGGAGTACAAATTCCGGCCTCGCGAAGAACGTCTGCCCGATCCGCCCGGCGCGGCCGCCTATCGGCCGTTGGCGAATACCGGCAACACCGTGCGGTTCGCCATCAATGTCTGGGCGGGCTGGGGCCCAATCATCTTCGCCAACCAGGGATTCGAGGCGGGGCATGCCTGGAAGACCCCCGACGGGAAGCCCTTCAAAGTTGAACTGGTGCTGATTGACGATCCGGTCAAGATGCGCGACGCCTACGCGACGGGAGAAGTCCACATTGGCTGGGCCACGCTCGACATGCTGCCGTTGTTGATGGGGGGCTTTGTGGATGCCAGCGGCAAGCCGAAGGATGCCCGGGTCATGCCCCGCGTCTTCCAGCAGGTGGACTGGTCCAATGGGGGCGACGGAATTGTCGTGCGCGACACGATCAAGACGGTGGCTGACCTGCGGGGCAAAAAGATGGTGCTGGCGCAGAACTCCCCATCGCACTACTTCGCCCTGAACATGCTGGTCTCGGGAGGTCTGCAGCCCGGCGAGGTCGAAATGATCTTCACCGAAGATGCCTTCCAGGCGGCCGCCGCGTTCAACGCCGACAAGTCGATTGCGGCCTGCGTTTCGTGGGCCCCCGACATTTACAACCTGGCGAAGGTGAAGGGGAACCGTTTGCTGGTGACCACGCAGCAGGCGAACAAGCTGATCGCCTACGTCTGGTTCAGCCGGGCCGACTTCGCCCGGGACCAGCCCGGCATCATCGAAGGTCTGGTCCGGGGAATCTTCGATGCGATGGACGATCTGAAGCAGGAGGGGAACCGTCAGAAACTGGCCGAACTGATGGCCAAGGGCTACAACATTCCGGCGCCCGACGCCCTCAACATGCAGGGGGATGCCCACAGCACCAACTGGGCTGAGAACTTCCAGTTCTTCGTCAACCAGAACAACCCGACGAATTTTGAACGGGTCTGGAATCAGTCGAACCTGTTGTACCGGCGGGATCGCCGGCTGCGGAACCGCGCGGTTCCTTTCGATCAGGTGATGGATCCCAGCGTGATCCAGAAGCTGGGCCAGGAGTCGAAGTACGCCTCGCAGCGTGATGAGTACCAGATCCAGCTCACCCCCAAGACCATTGGAGAGTTGGCCGAGAACGAGATTCTGACCAACACCGTCGTGGTGAAATTCTTCCCCAACAGTTGGGATCTCTACAAGAAGATCACCCGCAAGATCGATGGCAAGGATGTCGAGGAGCTGTACGATCCAACGGTGGATCTCACGCTCGAGGAGATCGCCAAGCTGTCGGGGCAGTTCGGAGCGGCTTACATCCTCATCCAGGGACACACCGATGCATCGAAGCGGGGTGAAGTTCCCGATTCGCTGGTGCGGGAACTGTCTCTGGCGCGGGCGAACGCCATCAAGGAGTCGCTGCTGCGGAAGTACAAAGAACTCGATCCGAACCGGTTCCAGGTGGAGGGGAAGGGTTGGAGTGTCCCCGCCGACCGGGCCGATCCCAACAACCACACCAAGAACCGCCGCGTGGAGATCAAGATCTACTCCGCGGAACAGGAATGAGTGATGGCCGCCCCCCTCCCGGAGCAGCCCGCCTCGTCCACTTCGGCAAGCCCCGCCAACCCCGCGGCGACTGGTCAACCGGGGCGGGAAGTTCTTCAGCCCCGGCCCGGCTGGCTGGCGCATTGGTTCACGGTGCGTGATCAGGTCCCCCAGTGGGAAACAATCGTCCTTGGGCTGTTTTGCGTGGCGTGTTGCCTCGGGCTCTGGTGGTTCGTCACGCTCGGTGCTCCGGAGGAACGCCTGCTGGGGCCGCTGGTGCTGCCCAGTCCGGGAGAGACCTGGCACAGCCTCCCCGAGCTGCTGCTGGGGGACCGGCCGAGCGAAGATGCCGAAGGTCGGCCCCTCCCCTCCCGAACCTGGGGGGAATG
>Ga0315906_10009432_pt1 | contig 11601 bp, 5 predicted proteins | sample LakEriMetagenome_4_FD_203526 | JGI IMG/M metagenome (GOLD analysis project Ga0315906, IMG submission 203526) | Freshwater fungal communities from buoy surface, Lake Erie, Ohio, United States - Buoy 2 MA122 | ecosystem: Environmental > Aquatic > Freshwater > Lake > Lake biofilm | place: USA: Lake... | reverse complement strand
CTTCCGTCGCCACGGGCCGGAGCTCGTAGTCGTCGAGCACGACCCGCTTCACGTCCCAGGGGGAAAGCTTGAGCAGATCCTTCTCGATCCAGTCGTCGAACTTGGTGGAGAACTTCGACGTGTCGAGTTCGACGCGGTAGACGCGGTCCTGGCCGGCCCGGCGGACGAACCGCAGCGTGCGGCCGCCCGGCGGCCCGGTCGGCTTGTCAGCCTTGCCGACGACCAGCCGCGCGAGCTTGTTGCCGGCCGCGTCGCGAATCTCCACGAGCTGGCCCACGCCGGTCTCGCCGATCTTCACCTTCTGGGGATCGGGCTCGATCACGCCCAGCTCCGCGTGGTCGCCCGGCGAGTCGGTGACGACGTCGAACACCGGGCGGTCGATCAATTCCGTGGCCGCGGCCGCCATCTGCTCCCGGGCGTCGGCCGGATAGTTGTCGTGCGACGGCAGCACCCACACCCCGTCGGATCGCACCACCTTGAAGGAACGCAGCGTGGCCGTCTCGTCGTCGAACGACATGACCTCCAGGCTCGCCGCCTTGTCCACGTCGTCGAGCTCCGGAAACAGCACCTCCGCGCGGGCATCGCCGGCCTTGACGGCCCGCTCCTGGAGCGTGGGCCGCAGGTTCAGCCAGCCGCCGAGCAGCAGCAGGCCGGCGCCGGCGGCGAGGAAGGCGGCCGTGCGGCCGGCGGGCGGGGAACCGCCGCCGGCGCGGGCCTGGTCGTGCTTGGATTCGCGCGTCATGCCATTTCTCCTACCTGAGCCGCGACTTCGCCACGCCCTCGCGCTCGAGCGCGCGGCGGCGGAAAAACACGAAAAACGCCACCACGAGCGGCGGAATCGGCGGCAGGATGACGGCCAGCCACTTCTGCCGGTCCTGCTCCCGGCGAATGGTCGTCTCCAGAGACCGCTCCGCCTCCTCGATCCCGGCGTCCCGCTCCCGCCGCAGCCGCTCGACCGTCGTGTCGAGCTTCCGCTGCGCGAGCCGCTGACTGCTGGCCAGCTGCTGGATGGCCTGCATCGCCTGCGTCGCCTGCTGCGAGTCGGGGTCGCCCTGCGCCTGGAGCTCCCTGATTCGATTCTCGAACTTCGCCAGTTCCTTCTGCATCGCGTCGCTGGCCGCCCGCTCGGCGGCGTCGAACTTGTCGTTGAAGGCGAGCCGCTGCGCCTCGGTGCCCTCACGGGCGCTGGCCACGGCGGCGTCGATCCGCTCCAGCGTGCGATGCCGCGGCCGGCGCTTGCGGATCTCCATGAAGGTCTCGTCCCCGGCGAGCCAATCGAGTACGTTGAGCGCGAAGGTGACGTTGTCGAAGTCGAAGTTGAAAGCCTCCTCCCGCCGGTTCCGCAGCTCGAAGAACACGCCCGACAGCAGGTCGATGTCGGACACGACGACCGCCCTGATCGGCGGCGGCGCGGCGGACCCATCCTTGGCCGCCGGCTGGCTGCGCTCGATGGCGACGGCGAGCGACAGCATCTCGTCGCCCGGCTTCTCGAAGGCCCGCAGCATCTGGGGCTGGCGCGACCGCAACGCCTGCTCCACGGCGGACCCGTCGATCGTGCCCGACCGCTTGCCCGTGCGGACCAGCGGCGTGACGGTGAGTTCCGCGCCCCCGGTCTTCTCGATGCCACCCGGGAACGGGAACAGCATCTCCTGCAGGCCGCGGCTGATCGGCGAATCGTCGCCGAAGCCCGCCCCCTGCTCGCCGGCCGCACGGCCCAACGCCGCGTCGATGAACACGAACTCGTCCGGCAGCGGCACCTTCTGGGAGTGCGGGTTGTAGCCCTGCCAGACCACGTACGGGGCGGGCCCCATCGCCCCCATCGCCGGCCGCCCGGCGCCGGCGCCGAGCCTCACGCCCAGCGCGGCCCAGAGCGTCCCGAGATCGCCCTTCGGCTGGCCCTGCGGGCCGCCGAACATCGCCATCGGCCCCATCGGGCTGCGGCGCGGCTGCGCGGTGCCGGGCACGCCGGGCATCATCACCGGCAGCGGATCCTCGAAGATCGCCACCGGCTGGCCGGCCTGCACGGCGGCCACGAAGTGGGCCATCTGCTCCGGCCCCAGCGACGAGGGCTGCACCGCCAGCAACACGTCGTACTTCTCGGTGATCGGGGCCGAGGCGTCCACCTGGACGACGTCGTACTGCTTCTCGAGCTCGTCCACGAGCGGCTGCCGGGGCCGCTGCTCGGCGCTCATCATGTCGAACCCGCCGAACAGCTCCGCATCCGTCGTCAGCACGCCGACCCGCCGCCGCTTCTGCTGCTGTTGCGACGCCGTCCAGATCGACCGCACGATCTCGTACTCCACGGGCGTGCCCTTGTCCACGAAGGGCACGACCACCTTCTCCAGGCCGCTGGTGAAAGCGCAGGCCATGAAGATCTCCTGATCGTTGCGGTAGGTGCCCCGGACCCGCGCCATCACCCGCTGCGGCTCGATGCCATATTGCCGCTCGGCCAGCGCCGCCTCCTCCGTCCTGGGCTCCGTGGGGATCACCTCCACCCGCACCCGCCCGCCGCTCAGCCGCTCCACCTGCCGGAGCGTGTTGAGGAGGTTGAGGCGGGTCTGGGCATAGTCCTCGGGCACCGTCGGGCTGACGTAGGCCTTGACTTCGATCCGCCGGCCGCCCTTCTCCGCGGCCAGGCTTCGCAGCAGCTTGCGGGTGTCGGGCGCCAGCGAGCTGATCCGCTCCGCGGAGAGGTCGGCCCGCACGTCCGCCGCGCGGAAGGCGAGCACGATCCCGGCCACGCCGGCCAGCAGGCCGAGGGTCCGGGCCAGGTAGTGCAGCCCCATCGGACTCGCGTCCCGCCGCCCGCTCCACAAGCGGCGGCCGATCAGCACCATGGCGACGTACAGGCAGACGGCCACGACACCGAGGAAGTAGGCCGCCGACGAGAGGCTGACCACGCCGCGGCCGAAGTCGGTGAAGTTTTCCGCCAGGCTCCAGGCCCGCACCCGCGACGCGGCGGCCGGGCCCATCACGGCCCCGGCCTTGTCGGCCAGCGCCAGCGGCGCGTTGAACAAGAGGCCGAGGATGAAGCCGACCGTGAGGTTGCTCGTCAGGAAGCTGGCCATCATCCCGATGGCCAGCATCGCCAGCCCCAGGAACCAGTAGCCGAGGTAGTTGGCCAGGAACAGCCCGCCGTCGGGCGAGCCCCAGCTCAGCAGGATGATCAGGTTGCAGACGCAGGAGAACATCAGCGCCACCGTGAAGATGCCCACGGCGGCCAAATACTTGCCGAACACCACCTCCCAGTCGCTCGCGGGCAGGGTGAGCAGCAGCTCGTCGGTTCCTTGCCGCCGCTCGTCGGCCCACATGCTCATCGTGATCGCGGGCACGAAGACCAGGAGGATGTAGGGCAGGTAGCGGTTGAGCTGGTCGAGGTTGGCCAGGTTGGCGTTGAAGAACTCGGGCGGCCAGAAGGCGGCCAGCGACCCGAGCAGCACGAACACGCAGATGAAGACGTAGCCGGTGGGATTGGAGAAATAGGCGACGAAGTTCCGCTGGAAAACGGCGTCCAGAACGTGCCACTTCATGGTTTCGATCCTGCGGGCATGGCGATGGAAGGCAAGGCGGCTGGGTGACCCCGCCCGGGCCCGGGCGGCGGCCGGGGGGCGTGTCAGGCGGAGCGGGTCAACTCGTGGAACCGTTCGTCGAGGCTGTGGCCGCCGCGCCGCAGGTCGGCGGGCGTGCCGTCGAACCGCAGCCGGCCCTCGGCGATGAGGATCACGCGGTCGGCCAGGGCCTCGACCTCCTGGAGGATGTGGGTCGAGAGCAGGATCGTCTTCTGCTCGCCGAGGCGGCGGATCGTCTCGCGAACCTCGCGGATCTGGTTGGGATCGAGGCCGCTGGTCGGCTCGTCGAGGATGAGGACGTCGGGCTCGTGCAGCAGCACCTGGGCCATGCCCACCCGCTGCCGGTAGCCCTTGGAGAGCTTGCCGATCGCCTTGCCGATCACGCTGCCGAGCTCGCATTGCTTGACGACCTTCTCGATCCGCTCCCGCTTCCGCCCGCCGGACAGGCCGCGGGCGTTGGCGAAGAACTCGAGCAGGCTGCGGGGCGTCATGTCGGGATAGAGCGGGCCGTTCTCGGGCAGGTAGCCGAGCCGCTCGGCCCCGGCGAGCCGGTCGGTGGACATGTCGTGCCCGGCGATCCGGGCCACGCCCGCCGAGGGGGCGAGATAGCCGGTGAGGATCTTCATCGTCGTGCTCTTGCCCGCGCCGTTGGGGCCGAGGAAGGCCACGATCTCGCCGCGGGGCACGCGGAAACTCACGTCCTGGATGGCGATGAACTCGCCGTAGAACTTGCTCAGGCCCGCGGCCTCGATCATGGCTTCGCCGCCGGCCGGATGACTTGCTTGCATCGTCGAAGCGTCCACTGCGGGTGGGAAAGGGGCGGAAAACCGCGGGCCTCACATTGTTTCCGAGAACCGCCCCGGCGACAATCCCCGGCCGCCGCTTGGCCCCGCTGCCCGTCGAGCGGCACGGCCATGATCAGCCTGGGGTCAGCTTCGCTCGATCGCGCTCCTGCTCCCGCCGCTGGGCCTCCCGCTCCTCCAGCCACTCGGGGATCACGAAGTCGTCGTTGCCGCTGCCATCGGGTTCGGGGATCAAATCCAGGGTCTCGACGAGCGGGATTTCGACGTCCCGCTTCTCGATCAGGGCCGTGAGCGTCTTGGGGGAGATCTTGCGGAGGTTCGGGAGTGCCAGCCGGCCCTTGCGTGTGGCGAGGGCTTGGGCGACGGCCACGGAGTCGGGAGCCTCGAAGGCCGTCAGCCTCGGCAGTTGACCGAGCCAAGCCTTGGACGCCGCGAGTGCCTGTGCCGTGGCAGGGTCGATCGCGGTCAGGCCGTCGAGCTTGAGGATTCTGCCAGGGCGATCGGAGCCGAACCCCACGAGCGCCCCGGCGGCAGCGGCATCGACCGCTTCCAGGCCGCCGAGTTCCAGCAATGTGCCCTTGAACTTCGCGAGCGGCTCGGCCGCGGCCGCGTCGAGCGTCGTCAGGCCGTCGAGATACAACACTTTCCCGTTGAATCGCGCAAGCTCCTGGGCCGCCGCAGCGTCGAGCGCGGTCAGTCCGTGGAGGTACAACACATTGCCCTCGAATCGGGCCAGCCCCTTGGCCACCGCGGCGTCGAGCGTTGTCAGGCCACGGAGGGAAAAATACGCCCCCTTGAACCCAGCGATCGCCTCGGCGGCTGCGGCGTCGAGCGTCGTCAGGCCGTTGAGAGCCAGCGGCCCCTTGTCGTATCCCGCCAAGGCCTGCGCCGTTTCTCGGTCCAGCGACGTCAAGCCGTTCAACGGCAGGCATTTGGAACAATGCACTTTGCGGCCGTGGTTGAACTCCAGTTCCATGTCCACTCCCGGAAACTCCTCCGCCAGTTGCCGCGCCTGCTCCGGGGTCAGTCTCTCGATCATGTTCGTGTCAGCAGGCAACTCGTCGGCCCGCGCGGAGTTCCAGCCGGCCACGAGGCCGGACACGAGCAGGGCGAACGCGAGCAGCGACGAGGAGGCGGGCGGGCTCATGCCAGGGCTCCGGGGCGGGCGTGACCGAGTTGGCACCCGGCCGCGGCAGGACGGGCGACATGCATTGGATGCGCGACGGCCGAAAAAAGTTCCGGGCAGACCATTGTGAGCCTTTTTCCCCGGGTTTTGCCACCCGGCGACCCGCGGTGCGGCCCCCGCGCCGACCGGCCCCCGACCGGCGGTGCGGCCCGTCTCCAGGGCCCGGCGGCGGCCTATCCCACGGCCTCGAGCACCGGCCCGGGCCGGCCGCGGCGCCAGGCGATGTGCCGCCGCCACTCGTCGCGGGCGGCGGGCTCGTCGGCCCGGTAGTGCACGCCGCGGGTCTCGCGGCGGTCGATCGCGGCGTGGATCATGAGCCGGGCCACCTCCAGCATGTTTTGCAGCTGCCAGCCCTGGGGATCGGCGAACTGCCGCGGCAGCACGTAGCGGCACCAGCCCTCGACGGTGTCGAGGGCCTCGCCGAGCGAGTCCCCCGTCCGCTCCACGCCCACGTGCCGCCACATCAGCGCCCGCAGCGAGTTGCGGATGTCGGCGAGGTCGAGCGTGCCGTTGGTGTCGCCGGCCTCCGCCCGCGGAAACGAGATCGGCGGCACGCGGAGCTCGTCGGCCCGGTCGCCACCGGGCATGGCGAGCACGTCCGCCGAGGCCGCGGCTCCGGCCCGGGCGCCGTACACGAGCCCCTCCAGGAGGCTGTTGCTCGCCAGCCGGTTCGCGCCGTGCAGGCCGCTGGAGGTCACTTCCCCGGCGGCGAGCAGGCCCGGCAGCGTGGTGCGGCCCGTGTCGTCCACGGTCACGCCGCCGATCATGTAGTGGGCCCCGGGCCGCACCGGGATCCGGTCGCGGGCCAGGTCGAGCCCGAACTTCGCGCACAGCTCGGCCATGCCGGGAAACCGCCGCCGCACCATCTCCGCATCGAGGTGCGCCAGGTCGAGGTAGACGTTGGCGTGGTGCGTGCGGTGCATGACCACCGTGATCGCGCGGGACACCACGTCCCGCGGCGCCAGCTCGGCGCGGGAGTCGAACTCGGGCATGAACCGCCGGCCGTCGCGATCGACGAGGTGCGCCCCCGCGCCCCGCACGGCCTCCGTGATCAGGCTGCGGGCGCCGCCGGCGATGTAGAGCACCGTCGGATGGAACTGCATGAACTCCATGTCCCGCAGCTCGGCGCCGGCCCGCCAGGCCAGCGCCATGCCGTCGCCGTTCACGCCGGGCGGGTTCGTGGACTCGCGATACAGCTGCCCGGCCCCGCCCGTGGCGAGGATCGTCCGCCGCGCCCAGACGATCGTCTTGCCGTGGGCGGGGTGCCAGACGATGGCCCCGCGGCAGCCACCCTCGTGGGTCACGAGATCGACCGTGAACGTGTCGGGCCAGAGGTCGAGGTTCTGCAGCCGCCGCGCCTGCTCGATCACCGCCCGCATCACCTCGCGGCCGGTGGCGTCGCCCAGCGCGTGGACGATGCGGTGGTGGCTGTGGCCGCCCTCGCGGCCGAGTTCCAGGCTGCCGTTGGCGGAGTCGAACCGCGTGCCCCAGGCCATGAGCTCGGCGATCCTGCCCGGCGCCTCGCGGACCACCGACCCGACCACGTCCTCGTGACACAGCCCGCAGCCGGCCGTGAGCGTGTCGGCCACGTGGTTGTCGAACCGGTCCTCCGGATCGACCACGCTGGCGATCCCGCCCTGCGCCCACTGGCTCGACGAGGCCTGCAGGTCGTCCTTGGTGACGACCGTCACGGCGAGCCGCGGATCCACCGCCAACGCGGCCCGCAGACCGGCGAGCCCGCCGCCGAGGATGAGCACGTCGGTGAAGCAGTGGGGCACCCGGCGCGGCCCGAACGCCACCAGGTAGCGGGGCCCTTCGAAGGCTTGGCTCATTCGCCGCCCGTGCCTTGCAGGTAGGCCTTCAGCTGGTCGCGGTAGCCGGCCGGCGGCCGGCTGCGGCGGCCCTCGGCCTGGCCGCCCTTCACGTCGGTGGGCACCTCGCGGGAACTCCGCACCCCGTCGGGCCGCAGGCCGAGGCTGCGGAGCGTCTGCTCGAACTCCCCGCGCTGCCGCGGATCCGGGCTGCCGGCCATCCGCTTCATCGCCTCCCAGCGGTCGAGGAACCCCCGCGCCTGCTCGGGCGTCCAGCCGAGCGAGTCGAGCACGTCGGTGCGGCCCGACTCGACGCTGTCCTTGAGGTGATCGATGGCGAGATCGGCGGCGTTTCGCGCGTGGGCCAGATCCTGCTCGCCCCATTCGACCTCGCGATCGACGCGATTGGCACCGGCCGCTCCACCGCCGCCGCCCACGCGACCACCCTGCCCGATCGCCCCGCCGGAGGCGTCGCCCGCGCCTTCGCCGGGCCCGCCCTCGCCGCCGGATGCATCGGCCGCGCCCGCGCCGGGCTGGCCTTCCTGCGCTGCGGCCTGACCTTGTCCCTGACCTTGTCCCTGGCCTTGTCCCTGACCTTGGCCCTGACCTTGGCCCTGACCTTGGCCCTGTTCTTGGCCCTGTTCTTGGCCGGCACCCTGGCCCTGACCAGCACCCTGACCTTGGCCTTGCCCGGCACCTTGACCCTGACCTTGACCCTGACCCTGACCCTGACCCTGACCCTGACCCTGACCTTGTCCCTGGCCTTCGCCCTGGCCTTCGCCCTGGCCTTCGCCCTGGCCTTCGCCCGGGCCTTCGCCCGGGCCTTCGCCCGGGCCTTCGCCCGGGCCTTCGCCCGGGCCTTGCCCAGCACCCTGTCCTTGGCCTTGGCCTTGTCCCTGACCTTGGCCGGCGCCCTGTCCTTGGCCTTGTCCTTGTCCAGCGCCTTGCCCCTGACCCTGTCCTTGTCCTTGTCCTTGTCCAGCGCCTTGGCCCTGACCCTGTCCCTGGCCTTCGCCCGGGCCTTGCCCGGCACCCTGACCTTGGCCCTCTCCCTGCCCCTGACCTGGGCCCTGCCCCTGACCTTGGCCCTCGCCTTGCCCTTGTCCCTGACCGGCACCCTGTCCTTGTCCCTCTCCCTGCCCCGGCTGGCCGACCTCACCTTGAGCGTCGCCCGCGGCACCGCCGCCGGACCGGCCACCCTGGCACGACTTGCATCCGTCCTTGCCACACGGTTGGCCATCGGCGCCGGCACACGGCGGCCGTGGCCCCGCCTGCTCGCCGGGCGGGCCCGTGCGCGGATCCTGTCCGCCTGGCTGGTCCCCACGCTCTCCCGACGGCTGACCAGCCTGTGGTGAACCCTGTTGCCCCGATGCTCCCGGCGGCTGCTCTCCCGCGGCCGATGGCTGCGCCGCACCGCCGCCCGGCTTCTGAGCCGCACCCCCGCCATCCTGCGACCGCGGCTCGCCGCCGCCCTGCTCCTGTCGGCGGTGCTCGAGGATCCGTTCCAACGCCTCGCCGTCGTTCGTGCCGTCGGATGCGACGGTGTTTTGCGGCGGCGTCTTGCCCGCCTGCCCACCCGCGGCCGTCGGCTTGCCGGCCTGCCCGTCGCGACCACCGGCCTGTGAGCCCGCCCCCGGTTGCTTGCCCGAACCGTCCGCGCCACCGCCGCTCGCATCGCCACCCGGCTGACGCTGCCCCGGCTTGCCGCCGCTGCCTCCGGCCTGCTGGGAGCCGCCCGGCTGCTGCTTGCCACCCGGCTGCTCACCAGCACCCGCCCCGCCCGTGCCGCCGGAGCCATCTGGGCGATCGCCCGCGCCGTCCTCCGACCCCGGCCGCTGCTGCGGGCCCGACTGATTTCCGGCCTTCCCTTGCTGACCATCCTTCGGCTGGTCACCACTGGCGTCGCCACGCTGGCCGCCCTGCTGCGGATCGCCCTGCTTGCCGCTGTCCTGCCGCGGATCGCGATTCGGTTCGCCGTCCGCGGCCCCCGGATTCGTCGCCGCATCGCCCGGCTTGCGGCTGCCGCCATCGCCGCCCGGTTGCCGTTCGTCGCTCGCATCGCCGGCGCCGTCCTTGCGGCCCGCCCCATCGCCCTGCCGCGGATCATCGGCCCGCTCGCCCCCGCGGCCACCGGCGTCGCTGCCCGGTTCGCCCGACGCGCCATCCGCGCCCCCCGCGGGGTCCATGCCGCCTTCGTTCCCCGGCCCCCGCTCCCCGCCCGTGTCGCCGTTGCGACCATCCTGCGGCGGCTGCTGGTTTTGTCGCGGAGGCTGCGGGGGCGGCGGGGCGCTGGCGTCGATCCGCAGCGTCTGCCATGCGGAATGGGCGACGTTCGGTGCCTCGGGCCGATTGTCCACCGCGACGGCCCGATATTCGACCACGCTCCCGGGGCCGGCACCGAGCTTCTCCAGTTCGAGCCGGCCCGCGCCGCGAAACGCCCCCTGATGGTCGCCGCGGAAGATCACCGTCTCGGGAGCGGCCGCGCCGCCCTGCAGCCGCGCCTCGATGCCCACGCGTGCCAGGCCGAAATCGGGATCCACCGCCCGCACGGCGATCGGCACCGCCGCGCCGGGCGGCACCGCCAGCGCCGCCTCGGCGGGCGCCTCGATCGCCACCTCGGGGGCCAGATCGGCCACGACCTCGATGCGATGCTCCATCTTCTCGGTGATCACCTGCTCGCGGTGCGCCGCCGTCTGCCCGCGCGGCTGGAAGAGCAGCCGGTAGCTCGCGTGCTCGGGGCCGCTGCGATCGCGGTTCATGCGGAGCACGAGCACGCCCGTCGCCCGCGCCAGGTCGCTCGACCCGACCCGCAGCCGGGTGTCGCGGGTGCCCCGGCAGTCGAGGTCGATCCAGGCCGCCTCCAGCGGCTGGTTGCTCTCCGCCTCCAGCGTGACCTTCGTCCCCTCCACGCCGCGGAGGTCGCCCTGCCAGGCCACCGTCTCGTCGGCGAACTTGGTGTAGTCGGGGTAGTCGTAGGTCACCCGCCGCACCAAGAGCGCCGGCGCGTCCACGACGGCCACCTGCAGCGGCTCGCTGCGGCCGTCACCGGCCGCGATCACCAGGTCGAGGGACCGATCGAGGCCACGGGAGGCATCGGGCAGGATCGCGACGTGCATGCCGGCCGGGCCGGACCGCGTCATCTCCACCTGCCACGGCGCCGACGCGGTCGCGGCGCCGGCCTCGCCGTGCGGCGTGACGAGCACCACCGCCCGCTCGCCCTTGCGGAGCCCGCGGATCGTCGCGGACATGGCCACCTGGCGGCCGCGGATCACGGTGGCCACTCCGTCCACGGCCGGCACGCCGCGCGATTCGTCGTCCATCGCGGCCGCGGGTTCCTCGCCGGGCATCCGCCAGGCCAGCCGAGGGGCGTCGATCCGCACTCGGGCCGGCGCCGCCAGCCCCAGCCAGGGCGCGACGAGCCGGGCCGTGGTCACGACCAGGCTCTTGGGCGCAGCCAGTTCGTAGAGGCCCGCCGCCGTCACCAGCAAGGCCAACGCGTAGGCCAGCCGCACGGCGATCGTGCGGTCGATGACGCCCTCCGCCGGAACCTCCGCCAGCCGCTTCGCCGCCCGCCGCTCGATCGATCGCACCACCCGCGGCGCCGCCGCCTCGGGCCGCGCCTTCACGAGCACCGCGTTGACGAGGTCGTTGTGCAGGTCGGGATTCTCGCGCTCGATCGCCCGCGCGGCGTAGACGAGGTTCACGCGGTAGCGCAGCAGCGGCACGATCCAGCGGACCACCGCCGCGAGCAGCGCCACCAGGCCGGCCGCCAGCCAGGCCCACCGCGCCCAGCGGGGCAGCCCGCCGGGAACGAGCCAGTGCTCGACCGCCACGCCGCACGCCAGCCAGACCATGGCCGCGACGGCCGCCGCCAACACGAACGTGGTCACCGCCACGCCCTTGAAGTCGGCCGTCGCCGCCGCCAGCCTGCGGCCGAGGTAGCGGTCCGACTTGGAATCGGACTCGCCGTCCTCCCGCCAGGCGGCCACGGCCAGCGGGTCGTCGCACGGCTGCACGTCGGGGATCGCCGTCGCCATCGTGAAACTCCTGCCGGGAGGCCGTCGCGGATGCCCGGGCCGGTCGAGCGGGCCGCCATCCTCAAGTATATCGGTCGCCGGACCCCCAAGGTTCGTGCCGCCGCGACCCGGCGGGAGAAATCGGCCGCCCCGGCACGCGGCGGCGAACCGGTCCCCTCCCCGATCCCTGGCCGGGCTTGGAAAACCGGCCCGTTT
>Ga0315906_10009426_pt1 | contig 11606 bp, 13 predicted proteins | sample LakEriMetagenome_4_FD_203526 | JGI IMG/M metagenome (GOLD analysis project Ga0315906, IMG submission 203526) | Freshwater fungal communities from buoy surface, Lake Erie, Ohio, United States - Buoy 2 MA122 | ecosystem: Environmental > Aquatic > Freshwater > Lake > Lake biofilm | place: USA... | reverse complement strand
GGCAGACAGGGAAGGAAGATCGCACTCGGAGGGCAACTCGATAGGTTCCGACGAGTTTCTCGCATTGTTTCCACCTGACGCACCATAGCGGGTGTCGGTCGACAAAAAGATTCCCGCGACGGCTGTGTATTGCTTTTGCGATATGGGCTCAAATTTATGGTCGTGACATCTTGCACAAGCCATGGTCATCGACATGGTTGCTTGAAACACCGAATCGATCTGCTCGTCAGCTTGATCCAAAGCAAATAACTTCTGATTGCCTTCGTTGATGTTCCTTGAACCTAAAGCAAGAAAGCCTGTTGCAATGATGCCACTTGCCTTTTCCGCCGGACTATCCGTTTCGATCAAATCGCCAGCTATTTGCTGAACCAAGAACTGATCGAAAGGCATATTCTTGCGCATCGCATCGATAACCCAATCGCGATAACGCCACGCCTGATTGTATGGGATGTTGACGTCTCTACCTGACGACTCTGCATACCTGGCCACATCCAACCAATGCCTTGCCCAATGCACTGCGAAAGCCTCGCTATCGAGCAACTCGTCAACAAGTCTCTCGATGGCATCTTGCCGTGATAATCCGGTTTCGAGTAGCTCGTTGAAAGCACGAACTTGCTCAATCGTTGGCGGCAATCCAGTCAAGTCGAAGTAAAGCCGACGAACAAGCGACTCCGGCTTCGAATCAGCAACAGGCTGGATCTTCGATTCTTGTTGCTTCAAGGCGACGAAACGGTCAATGGTCGTCCATGCCCAAGGATCCTTGGGTGGAACCGCTGGCTTACTGAGCGGTTGGTAGGACCACCAAGATTTTGCGGACTCGTTGATCTCTTCCTTCGCAAGCAGGTGCTCTTCTTCCTTGCGTGGGTCGGGAGCACCCATGCGAACCCATCGAGTGAGCTCTTTAATTTCCGAATCGCTGAGCTTACCACCCGCACTTTTGGGGGGCATTCTCAAGTTGGAGTCTTGATGCTCGATGGCTTTGATAAGCAAACTCTGGCCAGGATTCTTCGAGACAATTACCGGCCCGCTATTCCCACCACGGAGCATCGCATCGCGCGAATCGAGCCTCAAACCACCTTCAGACTCTCCAGAATCGACCGAATGGCAAGCGTAACATTTATTAGCAAGAATAGGACGAATGCGGCTTTCGAAGTACTGCGTCTCTTGCTTCGTCAACTTCGGAACCGAACTATCGGGCTTGGTTAGATCCTGAGCCAATCCAACTTCGAATCCAAGCAACGGAAAACTAACCAAAGAAAAAAAGCCAAAAGATGCCCGGTAGAAAGCCCAGCGAAGGCCTTGGTACCTCTCTTTTACATTTTCTGGGAACCCCAGGCCTGTAGATAGATCATTCGCACTGATCGTGCCGAGCATGAGCAAGTCCCTTCATGCAACGAGCTATAATTGGTTGGTGTGTGTGTACGATATAAAGCCCGGGAACTCGGTAGTATAGCATCAATATCTCTTCGATGCCCAGTGATCTCGGACCAATAGGGGTAAGTCAACCCTCTACCACAGGCTTGGTTTCGGCTCGATTTTCCTTTTTTGTCGAATTTCTCAACCACTCTGTGATTCTTCGTCCTTGAAAATCGCTTTTGTCCTTCAAATTGGCCGTTTTTTGGATAATCTCTGCGATCTTTGATGGAAAATACTTTGTAGTCAAAGACAGCCAAAACCCCGCTTTTGGGGGATAAATAAGGGATCTCAACTTGAACGAACCGCTTGGGGACGGCGAAAAACTCGCATCCCCCCCACAAAAAGACCGTTGGCGAGGAATGGAAAAGACCCATGTTGCCATCGTTGGCATGGGAACCGTCGGCACTGGCGTCGCACGCCTACTTTTGGATCACGGTGATCGTCTTGCACGTCACGCCGGTCGAGTGCTTTGGCTCACCAAAGCACTTGTTAGAGATCTTGGCAAGGATCGTGGGATCGTCGATTTTCCATCCGGAATACTCACCGACAGACTCGAAGAGATTCTCGATAACGAGCAAATTAGCGTCGTAGCCCATCTCATCGGCGGAATCGAACCAGCTCGTACCATCATGCTCCAGTTGCTCGAATCGGGAAAAGATGTCGTGACGGCCAATAAAGCGTTATTGGCTCAGCACGGAGAAGAACTTTTTGACCGCGCAAGGAGCCTTGGCCGAACCATCGCATTTGAAGCGAGCGTCGGGGGTGGGATCCCTATTATTGCCAATATCACGCAATGCTTCACAGCCAATCAAATCGTATCTTTGCGTGGTATCCTTAACGGAACAAGCAACTTCATCCTGACGCAAATGTCGGAGAAAGGGGTCGATTACGATCGAGCGTTGGCAACCGCCCAACGTCTGGGATATGCCGAAGCCGATCCGACGATGGATGTCAACGGGAGCGATACGACGCAAAAACTCGCTATCCTCGCCCACCTAGCCTTTGGTATTCGAATCGACTGGAAGGAGATCTACAGACAGGGACTCGAATCTTTCACGATCGAAGATATTCGATACGCTGAAAAGTTGGGGTATAGCATACGCTTGCTCGCCACTGCGCAGCTAATCGATGACAACCTTGAATTACACGTCTCACCGACGCTTATTCGAAACGGTCGCCCTCTAGCTGAAGTCCGCGGACCTTACAACGCAATCACCATCTTAGGGGATGCGGTTGGTGACATGTTTTTTCATGGACAGGGAGCCGGGCAGATGCCGACGGCTTCTGCCGTCGTAGCCGACATGATCGATACCGCTGCGGGTCGTACTGATATCACTTTCAGGCGCTTGCAACTGTGGTCCGATCGGCAATGCGAGATCGATATGATCCCCTATTACAAAACAATCGGTCGATACTACATGCGGTATCTTGTGGCCGACGAACCTGGAGTCCTCTCCCAAATCACCGGAATTCTCGGAAGTCATCGAATCTCGATTTCCTCAATCATTCAACATGAACCCACCGAATCGTGTGAGCCGAACAAGGTGCCTTTGATCATCATGACCCACGAATGCACTGAGTCCGAAGCCAGTCGAGCGCACGAAGCAATCCGCGCTTTGCCAAGCGTCGATCTGGAGTGTTTCAAATTACGAGTTAGCGAAGGCTGATTCGGTCAGCGATTCGAAGGTGCTGATCCGGCTAAAAGTGAATTGCGTGCTTGCGGCAAAGGATGTGCCTGCTGTCCGCTTACCGCTCTTGCTTGATGGATCATTCGACTCGTTGTTTGCTGGATCTGCCTATTGGCTCTTTCATCGATCAGATAGTCTTTTTTGGCTTTGACGATCGACATCGATAATGCGGGTCGGCGCTGCCAGTGCTCGGCCTTGAAATCTCGAACATCCTCATAAGGTAAATCAAGCTTTGCACTGACTTTCGGTATCCAATGAAATCCATCATTGGCTCGCACAACAGTAAAGTGCATCACCAAATAGAGAAACGCAACCCCAGACGCTAAACCGACTAAGAAACTTTCGAAGCGATTCATCGATGAGAATTCCCTGACGAATGTATTTATTTGCTAGCTTTCAAACCACAGGCCACTAATGGAGTACTACACGACATCAGGCTCGAATGTCGATAGCAATTCAACCGGTGACAACCGCTTATTCTCTAAAAATTGGAGATCCTGGTGGCTTGAGTCTTTAACCGCTGATGAACACTCATCCCAGCGTCCTTGCATCCGTGGTCCCCTTACCCTCTTTTTCGATAACACCCATCAGCGTTCATCAGTGTTCATCAGCGGTTCGGTTCTTGAACCACGAATAAACACTCAAGAACACTCATCCCAGCGTCCCTTGCATCCGTGGTCCCCTTACCCTCTTTTTCGATAACACCCATCAGCGTTCATCAGTGTTCATCAGCGGTTCGGTTTTCCCAGTTAGCGGCAGGGCATCAGCGGTCCACTAACTTCGAAGCGATCAGGCGGTCGGCCCCTTGCGCAATCAATTTCTCCGTAGCGTATCTTGCCAGAGCTTCCGGCGTATTGTCTGCGGTTTGTTCCATCCGCAAATCGATACTATGCCGGACAGAGGTCGAGACCATGATCGATCCGTCAGTTGAGAATACTCTCACTTTTAGCATCAACATCCCTTGATCGATCGACGCATGCGCCCCAACGGGTGCTAAACAACCTGCTTTGAGCAACCGCAAAACCTCCCTTTCAGCACGGACGCAAGACTCTGCGATCGGATCGTTAAGTACCAGCAAGGCCTGTTGAGTTTGTGTATCCTCAGATCGCGTTTCCAACCCCAATGCCCCTTGGCCAACCGCAGGCAGCATCGTTTCTAGGGGTAGTCTTGTTGCAAGCTCTTGAGCCAGTCCCAAGCGGCTCAGGCCGGCACTAGCAAGCACGATAGCGGCATAGTCGCCTCGAGCCAGTTTGCTCAAGCGAGTGTCTACATTTCCTCGGATATCACGGATGTCCAGATCAGACCTCAAATGCATCAATTGAGCCCGACGTCTCGGTGAGCCGGTCCCAACAATGCAACCTGAAGGTAGCTCGTGGACGGATTTGTGTTTTTCAGAGACCAAGCAATCGTGGGGGTCTTCACGACTAGGGACGGCCGAGAGTCGTAGGCCCTCGATCGGCTGGGTCGGTAGATCCTTAAGGCTGTGGACGGCCACATCACAACGACCATCGAGCAGAGCATTTTGAATCTCTTTGGTAAATAGCCCTACTCCACCCGCTTGGCCCAAAGGTGTAGTGGTTGTATCACCTGTAGTGGTAATCTTGACCAGCTCGACGTCATGGCCTGCTTTACTGAGCCCTTCGGCGATAAAATTTGCTTGCCAAAGTGCCAACGGGCTTTGCCTAGTACCAATCTTGATGTGCATCGTTCGTTGCAAAAGACCTGCCGAGCCTCGGAGTTCCTGGTAAGATATGGTGGTCCCTGAAACATTTCGGGGTTTGTCAGTTTCTCAGACTCTCTCCATTTCCGCAATGGTTGATCCAACTCAGAGCCTTACCGGACTCGATCTTCCCACAATCATACTAGCAAGTGTGGTGTTGGGAGTACTTGCCGTTGCTTCGATCGTTGCAAGGAATCTGAGCCACCAGCAAACACCGTCGATCAATCCGGCCCTTGTACAACGATTCGTACAGCGATTGTGGGCTTGGTGGCTGATGTTCGCCATTCTCATCTCGGGCATGTTCCTGCACCGAATCGGAACAATCATACTTTTTGGCTTGGTCTCCTTTTGGGCTTTCAGAGAGTTCATCACCATGACCCCCACACGTCGTGGTGATCATCGCGCCCTATTTTGGAGCTTGGTCGTTTTCACTCCATTACAGTACCTGCTGATCGGACTATCCCAGTCAGGACTAAGTTTCTGGGGCCATCAAATCGACTTTTATGAATTCTACAGCGTCATGATACCGGTGTACGCATCCTTGTTTATCCCTGCACGCATCGCGATCGCCGGAGACCACAAACGGTTCCTTGAACGCTCCGCACAAATTCAAGCGGGGTTGCTCATCTGTGTCTATTGCCTGTCGCATGCTCCGGCCCTCTTGGATCTGAAGTTGGTGCAGTCCGATGGAAGTGATTGGGGCGGCTCTCGCTCTGGACTGCTCTTCTTTTTCGTTCTGATCACACAACTCTCGGACGTTCTTCAATGGATCTGGGGACACCTAAGGCGCAATCATGTTGTCGCTCCCGAGATCAGTAGCAGTCGTAGCTGGGAAGGCGTTTTGGGAGGAACCCTTTCAACTGGAATCTTCGGGGCACTGCTCTACTGGGTAACACCTTTTACACCCTGGCAAGCTGCCTGCATGGCGATGGTGATCTCATTCCTAGGCTTTTTGGGCGGGATGACCATGAGTGCCATCAAGCGAGACCGGGGCGTTCGTGACTATGGAACTCTGGTCATGGGACACGCCGGTGTTTTAGATCGAATCGATTCGCTCTGTTTCTCCGCCCCAATCTTCTACCATCTAACCAGGTTCTTTTTCAGTATCCATTAAACCCATCTCAGTCGTTTTGCATCAAACACGTTCTAGCAACGAGGATTCATGATGGAAAGCACCACGAAAACATCCGGATTCGCCTTTCTTGCTTCGATTGTTTTGCAGGTCGTATTTCTGGCAACAGCCAGCGCTCAATCCCCTGCGGTTGGCACGGGTAAGACCATCGAAAATACAAAAGCCATTGCAGTTTTCGGAGGTGGTTGTTTCTGGTGCATGGAAGCTGTCTTCGAAAGGGTCTGGGGTGTCCACTCGGTCGTCTCAGGCTATTCCGGGGGGAATGTTCCTAATCCTAGCTACGAACAAGTCCTTACGGATCATACCGGGCACGCCGAGGTGATCCAGATCGAATACGATCCTGCCATCGTAACCTACGAAGAACTCCTGCGGATCTTCTTCAAATCCCATGATCCGACAAGCCTGAATCATCAGGGTCCTGATTTTGGAACGCGATACCGTTCTGTGATTTTTTACAAAACCAAGCAGGAGCAAGCGGCCGTCGAAGCGGTACTCGAAGAGTTTAAGAAGAAAAAGACTTTTCGAAGTAAGATCGTCACCGAGGTTTCCCCCTTGAAGATCTTCTATCAGGCTGAGGCGTACCATCAAGATTACTTCGCAAAGCATCCCGATAAACCTTACTGCGAAGCGAATATCCGCCCAAAAATCGGTAAGTTCGAGAAAGGGTTCAAGGAGAATAGCAAGCTCCAGAAGACCAAAGAGCAAAAGCAACAACCCTCCAAGAAATAGAAGCATCCATGCGCTCGTTGAGAACGATCTATGTCGGACTGGCTATTTGTGCTGCAGTGTGCTGCTTCGGTCGCAATTGCTGCTTAGGCCAAGCTACCGATTTTAAATCGAGTCTCACACAAGTCTGGAAAATCGAAGACATCGCGGGCACAGGGCAAGCTGGATCGCAAGGAGATGGTGGACTGGCCACGCAAGCCCAACTCGATAATCCTTTCGGTGTCATTCGTGGGCCCGATGGTGCAATTTGGTTCTGCGAATATTCTGGACAACGCGTAAGGCGTATAGGAGCCGACGGTGTGATCGAAACGGTCGTCGGCACCGGCCAAAAAGGATACACTGGAGACGATGGTCCAGCGTTGAAAGCTACCTTGAATCTTCCCCACGAAATCCGATTTGATTCCAAAGGAGATCTTTACATCGTCGATATGCAGAACCATGCAGTCCGCAAAATGGATCGGAAAACCAAAACGATCACAACCATCGCTGGAAACGGAACCGCAGGGTATTCGGGAGATGGCCGGCCAGCCAAAGAAGCTCAATTCAAACAGCCACATAGCATTCAGTTCGGTCCCAACGGAGATCTTTATATCTGCGATATTGGCAATCATGTTATCCGCCGAATCGACCGCGATACGCATACCATTTCAACCTTTGCAGGTACTGGTGTTCCTGGTCCAACTCCGGATGGCGCACCCCTTGTTGGTACTCCGCTAAAGGGACCTCGGTCAATCGAATTCGATCGAAACGGCGATCTTTGGTTAGCAACCCGAGAAGGGAACCAAGTTTTCCGGATCGATATGCGTGCAGGTAAATACATTCATGTAGCAGGAACCGGCCAAAGTGGTTTCGAAGGCAATGGCGGACCCGCGAAATTAGCCAAACTCAAAGGCCCCAAAGGAATCGCTATCGATAAACAAGCAAATGTCTGGCTTGCGGACACCGAAAGCCACAGCGTTCGAATGATCGATGCAAAAACAGGAGCAATCCAACTCATGGCGGGCACCGGAACCGAAGGTGATGGCCCCACAGGCGACCCTCTTGGATGCAAACTCAATCGATTGCACGGAATCTTTGCCGATCGAGATGGTTCGATTCTCATCGGTGACAGCCAGTCACATCGCATCCGACGACTCTATTCGGAGAATAGATAGATGAAGCCATCCTCCACAGGCCGCACATTAGATGAGTTGAGCTGTCTCAAGACATCTTTCCTGTGTATTAACATTTGCCTGATCGCATGCGCACTCAGCCTGCTCATTTTTGTGGCCGGCTCATCACTAGTTGAATCAACTGGAAAATCGATGAGAGAAATTGGACTATTCGGAATTCTTAAACCCAACGGTTTCCAAGTTGGGTTCATCAGTGCGATGAGGAATCCCTTGTAGCTATGGTTGAAACACAATCCAATCAACCGATCCTCTCGGTTGAAAAACTTACCAAACAGTATGGGACATTTCGGGCTCTAGACGAGTGTTTGCTAACGGTCAACGAAAACTCGATCTTCGGACTTCTTGGACCTAACGGATCCGGTAAAACCACCCTCATCCGTTGCTTACTAGGGTACCTCAAACCAACATCGGGCAAAGCTACGATCCAAGGGTTCGACTGCAGCACCCAAAGCCTTATGGTTCGCCAACGAGTAGTATACCTACCCGCTGAGCCCAAACTGTTTCGACTGATGCGTGGTCGCGACTGCATCGAATTCTTTACCTCGATGCATCCGCGTGGAAACAAAGTTGCTGCACTGCGGTACGCCGACCGACTCGCTCTGGATCTCAGCCGACGCGTGGCCTTTATGTCCACCGGCATGCGCAGAAAACTCTCCATCTGCTGCGTGCTTGGTTGCCCGAGCCCATTGATGATCCTCGATGAACCGACCGAAAACCTCGACCCATCGGTCCGGTTTACGGTTATCGAGTTAATCCAAGAGATCCACGCACAAGGCTCCACGATCGTTCTTTGTTCACATATCCTTAGTGAGATCGAGTCGCTTTGCGACCAAGTCGGAGTGCTGAGGCAAGGGAAAATCGTCCGTACTGCAAGGCTTGATGAAATTCGAACAACCCACCTACTTCGCGCCGAAATACCCGCGAACACCCAACTTGGCATCCTGCCTCCAGGTATCCAAGTTCTAGAATTACAGAATCAGAAAGTTCTGCTCGAACTAACCGGAACCCTGGACAAATACTGCGACTGGATTTCGCAATCGCGTTTGCAAAATATCCGGCTGGAACTCGTCGGTTTAAGAGGACTCTACGAGCAATACCATCACCCAAACGCGAACACTCCCCCAGAACCAGAAGAAGTCCAACGACTTAACCCGATCGATGGATTACAATAGGACAGCCCAGGTGATATTCCCCCAGTTCCTTTTGAACGATAAATAAAGAACCTCTCTATGTCTGCCGAACCAGACAACCTTGTTGGTGTATCGAGCATCATGCTCGTCGATGATAGCGTGATCCTCCGAGATCGGCTGGCCGAAGCCTTCGAGGAACGCGGTTTTCGCGTCGTTGTTGCAAGCCACTGTGATGAAGCGGTCGAGAAATTTAAACACTCTCCAACCGAACTTGCTGTCGTCGATCTTCGGATGCCAGGCCGACCAGGATTGACTCTCATCCAAGACCTCAAAGAGATTTCGCCCGAGGTTCGCGTTCTAATTCTTTCGGGATTCGGAAGCATCGCAACCGCGATTGATGCGATCAAACTCGGTGCGGTAAACTTTCTCCCTAAACCAGCCGACGTCGACGATATCCTCAACGCATTTAAACGAGGGGGTACCGAGGTAGAAGTCCCTGAGACAGACGAAGAAATCCCCGTCCCGACTCTAGCTCAAGCCGAGTGGGAACACATCCACCGCGTACTGGCCGACTGCAACAACAACATTTCCGAAGCGGCCCGAAGACTCGGTATTCACCGACGTTCGCTACAAAGAAAACTTCGCAAAAGAGCACCGTAGTGTCATGCTCTTACAATCGCTTGATTTACCAGACAACCAAATGAGGTTGTAAGGAAAAACCTGTCTTGTCCGAGACGATCTTCTTGGCACGCTCAAGTACACTGATCACTTGGTCGGCCGTCGCGCCGGTGTTTGCAGTGAGGTAATTGGGATAAGTCGAATTGAGTTGCGAGTTTCCCTCGATGATTCCGCTCACACCGCTGCGCTGAAGCAACTCCGATGCAGAGACTCCATCGAGATCGACAAAAGCCAAAGCCGACCGCGTTGGATAGTTCGGTTGCTTGCTACGCTTGACGATCCAAAAGGTTTGCTCGCGTTTGGTCAGCTGACGTACATCTCCAGGTTGCAACTCGAAAGTCGCATCGAGAATCAGCAACTCATCCAAACTACTGCGGCGATGGGAGAAATTCACTTCCTTGGCCGACACCTTGACAATCTCGCCGTTGCGAGTCAGCAATGTCGCATGCGCCATCAGACTGCCGATGTCACCCTCATCGGTGCTGCTATTGCAACGCAAAGCTCCACCGACTGTGCCAGGAATGCCGACCAGATGTTCGAGCCCCCCGAGCCCGGCTCCCACACAAGCGGTGATCAAGTGTGCCAATCTCGCAGCACCTCCACACTCTGCCATCGTACCCTGGATCGAAATCTTCTCGAAACAAGGTGCAGTAAGGTGTAAAACCAGACCGTCAAACCCCTTGTCCCTTACCAAGATATTTGACCCACCACCCAAGACACGGATTGGAATTCCCTCTTGGGTCGCAAGGCGAACGATCTGTTGAAGTTGCTCGACATCCGTGGGCTCCGCAAAATATTTTGCAGGCCCCCCGAGTTTTAGCCAAGTGTAAGGAGCCAAAGGGACTCCCTCACGCACAGAACCTTGAAATTTGCCGAACAACATCGATTGAAATCTCTTTACCGACAGCTTACCAAAATCAAAAAAAGGTTAGCGGCGAGTCGGTAATGCCTCCGATGCCTTGCGAATCAATTCCTTGACTCGGTTCTCGGTTTGCATCCCTGTAAGCGAAAAACGCTTCCAACCGGTGTCGCTTTCACAAAACACCACCAGTTGCGGCAAAATCTTGCCTTGCATCACCTCACTAGCCAGTTCCGGTTGTGCGTCCTTGTCGAGCTGGGTAAAGACCACCTCTTTCAGAGCACCCGAATCCCTCATCGGCACAATTGTATCCGCCTTGAGAGTTTTACAAGCGGGACACCAATCGGCCCCTACAAGAATCAGAAGCGGTTTTCGCTCATCGCGGGCTTTCCGGTAAGCCACCTCGTAGGGAAGAACTTCCGGCCCAGATATCCTGGGCGCCACCCCCGCTGGGTCAGCACCCCGAACCAATCCAAAGCCAACCGACACAAACAATACCGCCAAAGCTGCTCGACGCAACATAGTGGGGACCCCTTTCCTTCTTCGGGACAAGTAAAAATCAATCGCACCAGTCGCTCGGCCCACTCTGGCCACCAAAAACGCGGCCAAGTAAGCCTTTAAAGGTCCATCTTGCTACCAATACCCCCGTTTTCAGGGAGGCACAGCCTTGCGACTCATGCATTGCCAACGGATCCTGCTCGATGTTCATCGAGGAGTCTTGCTTGTCGTATGCCGACAACCCCGCCGATTTGGCCATGAGTCCCAAGCAACTCTCCTACGAGGATCATCACTGTGAAACTTTGCCGAAATCGGTGAGTTTGCCGACTGAGCAAAATCCACCGGCGTCCGATAAGTGGGGTCAGTATAGGAACCTACCCAGACTGTACAACCGCTCCGTCTACCCACCGTCGATCTTGAATCGCCCAAAAAAATCAAGGAATTGCGTCCAATTCGACCTTTCCCCAGGAATCACGTGGCCTTAGCTAGCAAAACCCGATTGATCGCTAAGTGCCGTTGACACGGAAGGTTACGAACCCGTCGACTTGTCCGTCGCGGTACCCGATAAACCGTGCCAAAAGACTGCT
>Ga0315906_10009424_pt1 | contig 11606 bp, 7 predicted proteins | sample LakEriMetagenome_4_FD_203526 | JGI IMG/M metagenome (GOLD analysis project Ga0315906, IMG submission 203526) | Freshwater fungal communities from buoy surface, Lake Erie, Ohio, United States - Buoy 2 MA122 | ecosystem: Environmental > Aquatic > Freshwater > Lake > Lake biofilm | place: USA: Lake... | reverse complement strand
GCGGACTCGCTGGTGAGCTCAGGTCGGACTCAGGTCCGATCGACCCCGAACCTCGCTTCGGCTCGAACTGGGAATCCGCTGGCGCCGTGCGGCGCGCGTCATGCGCGTTGGGCATGTTGCCCTTCGCACGGAGCACACGGCTGATCCCGTTCCACGCGCGGAGTTCCGCGCCTCCCGGCACGCGATTGATGCCCCGAACCCGGTCCCGCGCCGATGCGCGGGCCATGCCGTCATCGCCTCGGGCGAACGGCGCATGCAGGCGATGCCTGCAAGGAACGCTTGTGAACCGACCGCAGTCCCCTCAGAAGAAGCACCCGCATCACCGACCGCACGCGCCGCGCCCGCACGCCGAGGCGCAGAACGCTCCGGAATCGGCGCCGATCGCGCCGTCCGCTCCCGTCCACACCACCTTCGCGGCGCTCTCGCTCGCGGAACCGCTGCAGAACGCGCTCAAGGCCGACGGCTACGAGCGCCCGACGCCGATCCAGGCGCAGGCCATCCCGCCCGCGCTCGACGGGCGCGATCTCCTCGGCATCGCGCAGACCGGCACCGGCAAGACCGCCGCGTTCGCCCTGCCGATCCTGAACCGTCTCCTCGCGACGCTGACCCAGGGCGAGAAGCCTCGCCGCGGTCGCCGTCCTCGCGCGCTCGTCCTCGCGCCGACGCGCGAACTCGCGGCGCAGATCGCACAGAGCTTCGACTCGTACGGTCGGCACACGCCGCTGCGCACGGCGGTCATCTTCGGCGGCGTCGGGCAGAATCCGCAGGTCACGGCGATCCGCAACGGGCTCGACGTCCTCGTGGCGACCCCGGGGCGCCTGATCGACCTGCACCAGCAGGGACTCGTCGAGCTGTCCGAGGTCGAGTTCCTCGTCCTCGACGAGGCCGACCGCATGCTCGACATGGGCTTCATCGAGCCGATCCGCCGGATCGCCGCGCTGCTTCCGCGCGCGCGCCAGTCGATGCTGTTCTCGGCGACCATGCCGAGCGAGATCCGGCGCCTCGCCGACTCGCTGCTCACGTCGCCGGTCACCGTGCAGGTCGCGCCGCAGGCCTCGACGGTCGATCGGATCGAGCAGAAGCTCTACTACGTGCTCAAGGAGCAGAAGCCGGCGCTCCTCGTGCACCTGCTCTCGACGGAGCCGATGGACCGCACGGTCGTCTTCACCAAGACGAAGCACGGCGCCGACCGGCTCGTTCGCAAGCTGAAGGCCGCGGGCATCGCCGGCGAGGCGATCCACGGCAACAAGGGTCAGAACCAGCGCATCCGCGCCCTCGACGCCTTCCGCAGCGGGCGCGTGCCGGTGCTGGTCGCGACCGACGTCGCCGCGCGCGGCCTCGACGTCGACGACGTGACCCATGTCGTGAACTACGACCTTCCGATGGAACCCGAGTCGTACGTCCACCGGATCGGCCGCACCGCACGCGCGGGCAAGTCGGGCGCCGCGATCGCCTTCTGCGACGCCGAGGAGCGCGACCTGCTGAAGCAGGTCGAGCGACTCATCAAGCGCGAGATTCCGCGCGAGCGGATGCCCGCGCAGCTCGTGGCGCCCACCGTGTCGACGGCGGCAAAGGCCGCGCTCGACCCGCTTCCCCCGCGCGAGGAATCCCGTCGCGCGGAACCCCGTCGCGCGGAGCAGCCGCGCGGCGAGCGACGCGACCAGTCGCGCGAGCAGTCGCGCGGGCAGTCGCGCGAGCAGCCACGCGGCGGCGGGCGTGATTCCTCGCGTGCGCCGCACGGCGGACCATCGAAGGGCGCGCATCCGTCCGAGCGTCGGGATCGTCCCCGCGACGATGGCTCTCGGCACACGCGTGGAAACCCACAGCAGGGCGGCTCGCCGCGGGCCCATCACCCGCTCTCGTCCGACGGCAGCGCCCGTCCCGAGGCCGAGGCGGGCCAGCAGCGCTCGCGACTCTTCCGAGGTCGCAGCACGCGCGGGCGCTGAGAGATCGTCGCGCCACAAACCCAGCATTCCGACGCGGAATCCCGACATGCGCCGCACCGAGTCGCCTGACTCGGTGCGGTGCGTTTTCACGCCCCTCCTGCGGGAAACTCGCGGATCGGTGTGGCAACCGATCAAGTTCGATGCACGATCCTCACGCAGTCGTCGTTTCAACGCGGGAATCGTGCGCGCCTTCTGTTCCGAAGGTCCCGGCGCGCTGGAACAATCAATCGCCATGTCCAACCCGTTGAGTCAGACATCCGCGGGTTCGCTTCGCTCCCAGACCTTCGCCTGAGCCAGACTGTCCCCAAAGATCGCACGGAGCCTGTATGCTCAAGGCACGAATGGACTCTGAAGACACAATCGCGAGCCCCGAGGAGGCCGCGCAGGACCAAATCTGGGGTGACGCGCAGTGGCGAGCCATGAGCTCCGCCCTGCGCTTCGAACTGCTCATCGTCGCGTCCTCGATCTGCCCGGCCACCGCCCAGGACTTCGCCGAGGCGACCGGACGAACCCGCGCCAGCATCTACCCGCATGTCCAGGCGCTCGTCGACGCCGGCTTTCTCACGATCATCGAGCATCGACCGAGCGCTCGCCGTCCGGTCGCCGTCTACGGCGAGGGTCCGTTCATGGACACCTTCCCCTACGACCAGCGCCACTTCACCCGCGTCAAGGAGTGGGCCAAGGCGAGCCGCGCGGTCTTCCGCATGCACTCGCGCGAGCATGACGCGACCATGAAGGCGCTTGAAGGCTGCGACACCAGCATCCTCGGCGTGGACGCCCACTATCTCTTCGGGAAGATCATGCACCTCGACCGCGAGGGCCTGCTCGAGCTCGTCCGCCTGAAGAACGCGATTCGCGACTTCGCAAGCAAGCACGCGAAGCCGAACGGCGGCGAGATCGTGCGCCTCTTCATGGGCGTCATTCCCGACCAGCGCTCGCCGGAAGTGCGTGCGAAGCGGAGCGCCCGCTCCGCGGCGCGACGCGCGCGGAAGTAGCGGCGGAAACCGCTGCAGAAGTCGTCTGGCAACGAAATCGGCCTTCCGACGCACGTGGAGAATCGCGCGACGGAAGGCCGACTTCTTGTCGGAGATTCGTTCGCTTACGGGCAGTCGCCCCAGGCGCCGAGGAGCGCCGCGAGATCGGTCGCGCCCACGAGGCCGTCGCCGTCGAGGTCGGCGTTGCTTCCGAGCGTGCCCCACGCGCCGAGGACCGACGCGAGGTCGGTCGCGCCGACGATGCCGTCGAGGTCGAGGTCGGCCGGACACGCCCCGCTCCGCTTGCGAAGGTCGAGCACGAACGGCGAAGGCGCGCTGTCCGCGAGACGCAGCGCGTCGCCGACGATGGTCAGCCCGTCCTCGGTCATCGAGAAACCGCGGAAGGCCCAGTCCTCCGTCAGCTGGAAACCCTTTTCCGCGGCCCAGTCACGCAGCGAGACGTAGCCGCGATCCTGGAACCAGAGGAAGGTGCCGGCGCCGCCGAAGAAGGTCAGCAGCTTCGATCCGTCGAAGTTCGCCCAGAGCACGAAGCCGTCGACGCCCGGCGCGGGCGCGATCGGCTGGTAGCCGGTGGCGACGCTCCAGCGGTACGGCGCGCCGCCCGTGATGGCGGAACCCTGGCCGTACGCCCACACGCCGTTGCCGCTGACGGTCATCGCCTCGCGGAGCTTCGCCGTGGCGGTGCCGGTGTTCAGGAGCGTCGCCGCGTAGGTCCCGTCGGCGTTGCGTCGCCACACGCAGCCCTGACGGTACCCGGTGTAGTCGTCGTTCCAGCCGACTGCGAACGATCCGTCCTCGCTGACGTCGTTCACCCGGGTCGGCTTGTAGAAGTAGACGGACGGCATCAGCGTCATCGTGTCGGTCGCGCGGCTCCACACGAAGCCGCTCGCCGTGCAGGCATCGCCCCAGACAAGTCCGCCGACGAAGCTGCCGTCGGAATTCATCGACCAACCGCTCGACCGGGAGATGTCGCAGTTGAAGCCAAGGCTTCCCACCGCCGGATCGAACTCGCTCAACGAGCGATCCCAGAACGCAACCTCGGCCTTCTGCGGCTTGCCGACGAGGGTCGGCACCATGAAGGTGTTGCCGTCGTCGGTGACGCCCGGGCGCCCGCCCACGCCGTTGCCGATCGCAAGCGAACCCTCGATCGGCACGACCCACGAGTCGCGGGTCCAGTACCAGCAGCCGGCCGGATCAGAGCCGGCGACCACCGTGCCGTCCGCGCTGACATCCTGCGCGTAGGAGAACGGGACGAGCCCGAGCAGATAGAGCTCGGCGGCACACACCGTCGAGGTCGCGAGAAGCACGGCCGAAGCGCTGAGAAGGGTCTTCATGGAGGCAAGGTACGGGGTTCGGAGATGAGAGATTCGCGGTCGGACGGAGAAGGGAGCGGATTCCTGAAGCACGGGTGCGCGGACGAACGCCCGCGCACCCGTGGTTCGTCACTGAAGCCGCGGCCGCATCAGGGGCAGGCGCCCCACGAGGTCAGGAGCGCGGCGAGATCGGTCGCGTTCACGGTGCCGTCGCCGTTCAGGTCGGGCGAGGCGCCGCCCCAGCCGCCGAGCAGTGCGGCGAGGTCTTCCGCGCCGACGGTGCCGTTGCCGCTGATGTCGGCCGGGCACGGATCGGACTCGGAACCGACCTTGATGCGTGCGATCGCGTAGATGCCGGCGGGCGTATCACCCGCGCTGACCGCGAGCCAGCCGGTCGAGCTGAGGCCGGTGCCGCCGCCGTCGCCGTTGTTGCCGGTCGAGCCGATCAGGGTGATCTGGTTGCACGGCGTGCCGGTAAAGATCGTGTCGCCGGTGGGCGTGAACGGCGACACGCTCAGCTGGGTGGCCTTCGCGAGCACGCGCAGACCGCCGACCTCGTCCCAGGCGCAGAGCGCGGAGCCCGACTCGCCGAGCTTCGCGTTCGACATGTTGGCCTTGAAGACCACGACGCCGTTGTCGCTCGCGCAGATGCTCGTCGAGCCGTTGAGGCCGTCGAAGACCCAGCCCGCGGCGAGGCCGGGCACCGGATCGGTCTGACGGCAGACCGTGACGACGGTTCCGTCCGGCTTACGCACGCCGACGAAGGTCGCCGGCGCGGGCGAGATGATCGACGATCCGTCCGCGTTCATGAGGATGCCCTCGAAGGCGTAGAGGCCGTCGCGGGTCCGGACGTTGCCGGTCGAGTTCGGGCTCGAGAAGACCTTGCCGTTGAAGTCGGGATTCGCCGAATCGGTGATGCCCGGGATCGCGTCGCCCTTGCGGAGCAGGATCGAGAAGACACCGTTGTTCTCCGTCATGACCGCACCGTTGTTGAGCGAGGTCGCGGTGCCGCCGAGCGTGGCGATGAAGGTGATGGTGCCGTCGCTCGCGAGCGGGCGCTGACCAAGCGACAGCGAGGTTCCGCCGAAGGTGAGCCCCTTGAAGCCGGGGATGGGGTCGCCCTCGCGGGCGAAGATGCGCAGCGCGCCCGAGGGGCCGGTGTTCGTGAAGTACGCCTTGTCGTTCGTGGTACCCACGCCGGTGCCGACGAGCGTGCCGGAGAACACGTACTTGGTGCCGTTCAGGAAGAGACCGAAGGAGTCGGGGTTGACGTTGACGCCGGAGAGTCCCGGCGCCGCGGAACCCTTGCGCAGCACGAGCTGGTCGTCGCCGGGGCCGATGAGAACGACCGCCGAGTTGTTGGCCGTCACGGTGTCGCCACCCGAGAGCGTGAGGGCGACGAGCGCCTGGCCGACGCTATTGACGCGCAGGCCGGAACCCGCGGTCACGTTCGCCGGATACTGGGCACCCGCGGTTCCGGGGCAGATGTCGCGTCCCTGGGAGATCAGGACCGGCGCGCCCGAGCCGGGCACGAACCAGTTCGCGGTGTCGTTGGTGCCGGCGGTGATGCCGGGGCCGACCATGTAGCCGGAGACGATCACGCCGCCGTCGTCGGTGATGTTGTTCGCCGAGACGAGCGAGTTGTTCGGGCTCGCGGTGCGCGAGATGACTGCGTCGGTCGGGAAGTTGCCGGGGACGCCCGAGTTGTTGCGCGCGAGGATCGACCACGCGCCGGGCTCGCCCTGGACGATCAGGAGGTGGTTCGCGGTGGCGCCGGTGTTGGTGATGCCGGGGCCGGCGATCTGCGCGCGGAAGCAGACGCGTCCGTTGAGATCGACGGTCGGGTTGTTGAAGGTGTTGGGAACCCACACGGCGGTGACGCCGGGGATGTCGGCCGGGGTGATCCCGTCGGCGCGAGCCAGCACTTCCCACGCGCTGTCGGCGAGGGTGGCGGAGGTCATGGATGCGGAGAGGAACGCTCCGACGGTCAGAAGACGAGAGGCGCGCATGGTGGATCCTTCGATTCGAAATCAGTGGGACGTGGCTGAGGGACGTGACTTGAGCAGGGACGCTGCGGAAGGGGCGGGTTCGGGAGGCGCACGGACCGAGGTGCGGGATCCCCGGCGCGCCCTGATTCGCTCGATCGCTGCCGGTGTTCGAGGGCGGAGCGGCGCCGACGACGACGGGACCGACCTCGAACAAACGACCGGCAGGAAAATAGTGCGGGAATTCAGTTCCTGCAAATTTCCCTAGGGAAAAATGGGAATAGTCTTCGCAGAGGATGCAGCGTCCCGCGGTCGGACGCGAGCTCCCACTTCGGGTGGCACCCCGCGTCGGCCCTCCCCGAGTTCGAATCAGGCCGCCAACTCCGATGCGTCCGAAAAAGCCCCGCCTCTCCTCCATCGCGCCAAGCCCGCTTTCGCCGCGAACGCCACCCTTGCATCGCAGGACCGGAGATACCGGACTCCGCATGCACGAGTCGCTCGGAGCCTTCCGGGCGGACTGCGATGCCGCGATCGGAGTCCTGCGGCAGGCGATCCGCGATCTCGCGAGCGCCGCGTCGTGCGATCCGCTTCGTCCGCAGGAAGTCGCCCGGCGCTTCGCGATCAACAAGAACCTGACCTGGAAGATCGCGCGCGTGCTCGTGGCGGAGGACGCGTTCGAGGCGATTCCGATGATTCCGGGCCCCGAGGGCGTCGAGATCTACCTGCGCGCCTTCGAGGCCGCCGGCCTCGCGGCCTCGCGGACCGATGCGGTGCGCCGCGCCGTGCAGGGGTTTGAGTCCGTCGTCGAGCGGCACTTCGGCGGCCGATCGCAGCTCGAGGTCGTGCTCGATGGCATCCGCTCCGACGGAAACCTCGAGTCCTCGCGGCGCATGGCGTTCAAGGGGATGGCCGGAGTCTTCGGCCTGCAGACGCGCGTCCGCGTCACCTCGCAGATCCTCGCGCCCTCCGCCGACCGCTCGGATGTCGGCGACTACTCGCTGATCGTCGGACTCGCGGGGCTCCAGCGACTCCGTCCGATCGGTGCGCTCCCCGTCTTCCGCGCGGCAGGCTCGGTCAAGCGGGGCACCGGACAGCCGGCGCCGTTCGTCACCCCCGCGGGCAGCGAAGCGCCGGACTACTTCCTGCGCGATTTCTCGACCTTTCCCAACGCGACCGTCGGCGTGAAGCCCGGTCTCGACGGACGCTTCGCGATCGAACTTTCCGAAGGACCGGTCGGCCGCATCGGCGAATCCGACCTCTTCTTCGCGACGACCGCGAGGGAACTCATCTCGCTCCGACGCGGCGGAACGGATGCGGACTGCAGCCTCGTCACCTCGGTGAGCATCCCCTCCGAATCGCTGCTTTCGGACCTCTTCGTCCACAAGAGCATCGAGGTCCTCGATTCGCTGCACGCGAGCATCCACTCGACGCTGTCGCAGCCGCTCAGCGAGGACCCGGACCAGCGTCGGCTCTCGACGCTTCCGATCAACGTCGCGCCGCTGGTGATCGAGAACCTCGCGCTCGGCTTCGCGCCGTCGGGCGTGCCCCGCTACGAGGAGATGGTGCTGCGGGCGTTCGAATGCCTGAAGCGCGACCCCGCGGAGTTCCGGCTCATCCGCGTCGCGATGGAGTTCCCGCCCGCGCCGTCGGCGCTGCTGCTCAACTGGGCTCTTCCCGAGTGACGGCCTGCATGCGCCTCAGATGGCGATGAATCCGAGATGCAGCTGCGCATGGGCGAGATTGAGGCGCATCCACTCGTCGTGTGAGAGTCGCCCGAACGCCGGACTCTCCACCTCCATCCGCTCGCCGCGGTCGAGCCGGTCGACCACCGCGCGAAGCCGGGCGAGCCCGTCCTCGAGCGTGCAGCCCGGCCTCGGCTCGAGGTGCGGCGCCATCGCGCCGTAGCCGAAGCCGGCCGGAAGCGTGCGTCCGCTCGTGAAGCGCGACTTCATCGTCCGCGCGAACAGCCGGATGATCAGGTTCGGCCTCACGGCCGCAGGCCATCCATCGAGCGCGTACTCCCAGGTGCGCGCGACATGGTCGAGGTTCTCGCCGGGCGTCCAGTTGCCGGTCGCGCGGAGCGTGCCGGCGCGGTGCGCGGCCTCGATGCGCGCGAGGTCCTCCTTCAGGCAGCCGGTGCAGTGGAACGAGAGTTCGCGTCGCGGGGCCTTCTTCGTGTCGATCATGAGGATCCCTCCGGGCTCAATGCGCCGAACCGGACGACGGCGAGAGCAGGTCCGCCTGCTTCGCCGGAGCCGCGGCCGTCGGCTTCGCGTTCATCGTGTACCACGCCTCGGTCGACCAGATCTCGGCGCCCGACTCCGAGACCGGCTTCGTTCGCAGGTGGACGACGCGTCCCGCCTTGACGCCGGGCGCGCGCAGCAGCACGCGGTCGCCGAGCGCCGATGGGATCGCCTCGACGATCTCGACGGCCTCGTCGTCGATCTTCGGCCCGCCGTAGTTGGGTGTCGCCTCGTAGCGCCATTGCCGGAGCGTGAAGTTGGCCGGATCGCGAAGCCAGGCATCGGCTCCCGCCCCGCCGCCGCGCACCGGCTCGGTGAACGCGACCTCGAGTCCGTCGGGCGTCGCCGTGACGAGCGCGATCTCGAAGACCTGCGCGCCGGTCGGCCGCAGGCGCTGCAGGCCGAAGCGCGTGTCGCGCCAGTTCCAGTTGCCGCCCGAGCCGATCGAGCACGCGTAGAGCGCGCCGTCGGGGCCGTCGACGAGCCGCTGCACGCCGCCCTCAAGGCCGTTGCCCGCGCGATACGCGCAGCCCTGCAGCTCGCCGGCGACTTCCTCGAGCGAGACGCGGTTGATGCCGCCGAGCGTGAGCTCGCCGAGCCACAGCTGACCCGCGAAGACGCCGTCGCGGATCACGAGCGGCGTGGTCGGCGAGTTCGCGATCTCGTTCTGCGGGAGCCACACCGCCGGCGGCGACGGCGGATGCTCGCTGAAGAGGCTCGCGTGACCTCCCTCGGGATAGACGCGCGACTTCTGGCGGCCGTTGTGGTGGCCGTAGAAGCGGCCGCTCTTCACATGGTTCAGCCGGCTCGCGGGCATCCACGCGCCCTGGTTGTCGGTGACGAAGACATCGCCCGAGGGCGTGACCTCGACGCCGTTCGGCGTGCGGAATCCGCCGGCGAGGAACTCGATCTCACGGGTGTCGACGCTGATCCGGTAGAGCGTGCCGCGGTTCGGCGGGTTCGGCCCGTTGAGGCCGATCAGCTCGCCCTCGACGCCGTCGGCCGTGACGGTGTTTCCGAAGTAGATCGAGGTCGACAGCGAGCCGTAGATCCAGCGGTCCTTCTCCTTGAGCCCGAAGGAGAAATGGTGGTAGTTGTCGCCGACCCACGGACGCGCCCACTCCTCGTGGGTCTCGAAGACGCCGTCCTTGTCGAGGTCGCGCAGGCGGTCGATGCCCGGGCGGTGCGAGATGTAGATGTCGCCGTCGACGCAAACGATGCCGCAGGGATCGTGGTAGCCGCCGGGGAGCTTCTCGGCCTTCACGGTCGCGGGCGTGCCGCCGACGACGCCGGAGAGGATCCAGAGGGTGCCGTTCGTCTCGGTGCGGAGGACGCCGTTGTTGACCGGCTCGAAGTCGCTGACGACGAGGCGGCCGTCGGGCAGGAACGCCATGCCGCCCGCCTTCGGCATGAAGCCCTCGGGGCGCAGCGGCTCGATCGCGAAGCGCGGATACGCGGCCTCGATCGGGAGCCCGTCGCCGGGCCGCTGGTTCTCGCGGCCGTCCTTGTAGACCTTCGTCCCGGGCGCGACGACGCGCGTGACGCCGGCCTCGGTGCGGAACGCCTCGGCGGGCACGAGCTCGTAGCGGCCGCTTCCGGGCTTCTTCCAGTTCAGCATCAGCGCGGCGCCGCCGCCGTTCTGGAAGAGGTCGATGCGGAACGGATGCAGCCCGCGGTCGAGCTCGATCTCGCCCTCCTTCGGGCTCGGCGGATGGACTCCGTCGTGCACCACCACGCGCGTCCCGTCGATCTCGAGCACGCCGCCGTCGTCGCAGCGCAGCTCGAAGACGTAGAGGCCGGGCTCCTCGATCTGCAGGAATCCGATGGCCTCGACCGCGATCTGGTCGCGGCGCATGCCGGCCGGAACGAGCGCCTCGATGTCCTTGAAGTCGATGCGGTCCTCGAGCCGGTCGAGGTTCGGCGTCGCGTCCTCGGCGACGCGAGCGACCCGGTCGAGCTCGCGACCGATCTCGTAGATCCGGAATGTGTAGCCCTGCTCGAGCCCGGCCGGGGGGGCCGGGGCGAGCGCCGCGAACACGAGGAGGACGGCCGTCAGCATGGAGCCATGCTAACCGCTTGGCTCAGGCTCCCGCCTCGGCCTTCTTCTTCTTCGGGAAGACGACCGACGCGATCATGCTGGCGGCCACGACGCCGCAGATGATCGAGAGCGACCAGCTCACGGGGAACTTGCCGCCCATCAGCTCGTTCAGCCACGCCATCTTGAGGCCGACGAAGACGAGCACGATGCCGAGGCCGAACTTGAGCAGGTGGAAGCGGTCGTAGGCGCCCGCGAGCAGGAAGTAGAGCGAGCGCAGGCCGAGGATCGCGAAGATGTTCGAGGTGAACACGATCAGCGGCTCGTTGGTGAGCGCGAAGATCGCAGGGACGCTGTCGACCGCGAAGATGATGTCGGTGAACTCGAGGAGAACGAGGGCGACGAAGAGCGGCGTCGCGGCGCGGCGGCCGTTCTCGATCGTGAAGAAGCGCTCGCCGTCCATCCGGTTGGTGACCGGCATGATGCGCCGGAGGATGCGGATCGCCGGGTTGCGCTCGGGCTCGACCGGCTTCTCGCCGGCGAAGAGCATCTTGACGCCGGTCAGGATCAGGAACACGCCGAAGCCGATGACGACCCATTCGTACTGCATCAGCACGCTGCCGAGCGCGACGAAGATCGCGCGGAAGATCAGCGCGCCCAGGATGCCGTAGAAGAGGATCCGGTGCTGGTACTTCGGCGGGATCGCGAAGTACCCGAACACGACGACGAACACGAAGATGTTGTCGACGGAGAGGCTCTTCTCGACGATGTAGCCGGTGAGGAACTGGAGCGACAGCGCGTTCGCCGCCTGCTGCGGGCCCTCGTAGCCGGCGGCGGCGATCAGCGTCGGGTCGAGCGAGGGCAGCTTCCAGCCCGCGTAGAACCAGAAGCCGAGGTTGAAGAGCATCGCCAGCACGACCCAGACGACGCTCCAGCCCGCGGCTTCCCGGAAGCCGACCACGTGCGACTCCTTGTGGAAGACGCCGAGGTCGAGGGCGAGCATCGCGATCACGAAGGCGACGAACGCCGCATAGATCCACCACGCATCGGCGATGGGGAAGAGGACGGGCTTTGCTTCGAGAAGGAGCT
>Ga0315906_10009423_pt1 | contig 11606 bp, 8 predicted proteins | sample LakEriMetagenome_4_FD_203526 | JGI IMG/M metagenome (GOLD analysis project Ga0315906, IMG submission 203526) | Freshwater fungal communities from buoy surface, Lake Erie, Ohio, United States - Buoy 2 MA122 | ecosystem: Environmental > Aquatic > Freshwater > Lake > Lake biofilm | place: USA: Lake... | reverse complement strand
GTCTTCTCGTCGGGCTCGATGTGGATGTCGCTCGCGCCTTCCTTGAGCGCGGTCTGGATGATGTGGTTGACGTAGCGGACGATCGGCGAGCTCTCGGCCTCGGCCTCGATGTCGCGCTCGACCACGTCCTCCTTCTCGACCTCGACGTCCTCCTCGCCCTCGACTCCGGCGAGCATCGACTCGACGTCGACGTCCTCGCTCTCGGTGCGCGCGTCGGCCTCGACGACCGACTGGAGCGCCGCGGCGATGTCGCCTGCGGCGGCGAGCACGTGGCGCGCGGCGCCGACGCCGAGGCGGCGCTTCACATCGTCGATCAGGAAGACGTCGTCGGGATTCGCGGTCGCGATGACGACGCGCGAGCCCTCGCGCCCGATCGGCAGCACGAGGTTCGTCCGGCAGAACTCGCCGCCGAGCTTCGACATCAGCTCGCGGTCGAAGGCCTTGGGGCTCTTCGCGTCGACGAGCACGAAGGGCATGCGCGCGAGCTCGGCGACCACTTCCTGCACGCGGCGCTCGTCGACGCCCTGCTCCTTCAGGAGCTCGGGAATCCGGCGGCCGGGCGCCTGCTTGCGGATGCGCTGCGCCGAGAGGATCTGCTCGGCGCTCGCGATGCCGCGCTGCGCGAGGAGCGACTCGAGGTCGCCGCTGATCGCCTCGCCGCCGGCATCGGGCGTGAAGATGTCGCTGAGCGACTCGCCGGAGGCGGGCTTCGAATCGCCGCCACCGCCGCCACCCGAGGACGGGGCCGACGGCGCGCGCGAGACGGTGACCGGCGCGGCGCCTGCGGATGCCTGCATCGGAGCCGCGGGCGCGGAGGAGGGCGCCGGCAGGGTCGGGAGGTCGGACAGACCGTCGTCGGCAGACGCGACCGGCTCGGCCGCGGGACGCGAACCGAAGGCCCGCGCCACTGGACCGGAGGCTCCGGTCGGCTCGGAGGATGCCGCGGCGTCGGAAGGCGATGCGTCGCTCGACTCGGCGGTCTCGGCACCGGATTCCCAGCGGAAGCGACCGGACGACGCCTCGCCCGGAGCGGGCGCGGACGCCGCGGCCGCGGCCATCGGCTTCGGTGCGGCGACACCCTGCGGCACATGGGCCGCGGTCGGGCCATCGCCCGGCGCCGGCACCTTCTCGACCGGCGCGTTCGGATTCGGGTCGCTCAGCTGTCGCAGGATGTCGTCGATCTTGAAGCGGCCCATCGCAGCTCCCGCTCAGAAGTTCCGGTTCACATTGACGGTCACGCGACGCGCGTGTCGGTATTCCTCGTTGACAACTTCGAAGACGACGCCGTCGCTCGTGATCTCGCGCACGATGTAGACGATCGCGGACTTCGGAAGCGAGAGCATCTCGCCCGGCCGCAGCACCTTGCCGTTCACGTTCGCCATGCCCTGGTCGGGACGCCCGCCCGTGATCGTCGACTGCACCTTGATGCCGGCAGCGGCCTTCTCGACCTCGGCCTCCCATGCGCTGATGCGCATCGGGCGGTCATCGCGGACGACCGGAGTCGCGGCCGGCGCGGCCGGCGACGAGGTGTCGACGCTCACCGGCTGCAGCGGCTGCTGCGCGCCCGCGAGGACGAACGGGTTCTTGCGGAGGTCGTCGCGCTTGATCTGCAGCGCGGAGTAGCTGTCGGTGTCGAGCAGGTTGACGGGAAGCGGCTCCGCGGGCTTGCCGGCGGTGCGCGCCTTCAGGAAGTCGTCGACGACCTTGCCGGACTCGCCGGCGGTCGTGCCGTCTCCGCCGCCCATCGAGCGCATCACCACGATGCTGACGCCGGCGACGACGAACACCGCGAGGAGCAGCACCGTCGTGAGGCCGAGGTTGCGGCGCACCGGCGTGGTCTCGATCGAGAGGCCGTCGTCGTGGTCGTAGGACAGCGGGACGGTGTCCGGCTCCTCGAACTTGCCGCTCGAGCGCGGGCTGGCGTTGGGACCGTTCATGTTCATCAGCGGGACCCCTTCGTCTTGTTGGGGAGGAGCGCGTTCTGATCGCCGTTGAAGTAGATGCTGAGCGTGAACTCGGCGCGCATCGCGCCCTGCGGCGCCTCGGCCATGTCGACGTCGCGGGCGCCGAATCCGGGCTTCGAGATGCGCATGGCGTTGATGCGGGTGATGCGGGGCAGGCTCTCGACGTCGAGCAGGAACTGGTAGAAGCCGTCGAAGTCGCCCTCGATCACCATGCGCATCGGCAGCTCCATCGCGAGGCCGGCGGTGATGACCTTCTCGCTGCGCACGACGGGCACGACGAGGTTCGACCGCTTGGCGAGCTCGGTGACCTGCTCGAGGATCCGGTCGACCGCCTCGCGGTCGGGCAGCTTCTGGTTGAGCTTCTCGAGCTCCTCCTCGCGCGAGGCGATCTCACGGCCGAGGTCGCCGATGCGGGAGGTGAGCTTGCGGAGCTCGGTGAGCTTCTCCTGCTTCGAGACGATCTCGACGCGGGCGCGGGTGATCTCCTCGTTGCGGGGCTTGAAGACGAAGAAGTACGACGCGACGGGTACTCCGAGGAGCACCGCCACGAAGGCGAGATCGCGCATTCCCCTGTTCGAACTCATTCGTTCACCTCGTCGTCGGGAAGTAGGGCGGGCGACGCGCCGGCAAGCCCGGCGTCGCTCGGGGCGACCGGCTTGCTGGTGCCGGCGCCGCTGGGGGTGAGGGTCGGAAGCTTCTGGTCGGTCGGCAGCGCGCTGAGCGGATCGGACGGCCGACGGATGTCCTCGATGCCGGCCCAGCCGCGGACGTCCGCGTCGGGCTCGATGCGCATCGAGACCTTGAACTGGCGCAGCACGGTGCCCTCGAAGTCCTTGTCCTCGCTGACTTCGAGGCGGATGTTCGAGAGGAAGGCCACGCGCGAGAGCGCGGTCATCCAGCGGCTCACGTCGAGGTCGCTCGGGGCGACGCCGGTCGCGGTGATCGCGACGCGGCGACGCACGGGCTCGGGCTTCGGCGGTCCGTCGGCCTGCTTCGTCTGCGCGTTGCGGCGGACCTTCGGGTCGGCCTTCGCCGGGGTCGGATTGCGCGGCAGCTTCACTTCCTCGCTCGTGAGCGCGAGCTCGAGGAGCGAGAGGTCCTTCGGCATGGTGTTCACGAGGCAGGCGAGAAGCACCGAGCGCGGCACCGGCTCGATCAGGCCGCGGGCGAGATCGGCCTTCTCGACCATCTGCGACCGCATCGCCTCGAGGGCCTTCATCTCCTCGATTTCCTTGGCGGCGGAGGCGGTCTGGTCGTTCATGATCGCCTGCGCGTCGCGCACCTCGGCCCACTGCCGGTTGGTGACGAGGAAGGCGGCGAACACGGAGCCCATCACGATCACGAAGAGGATCAGCGCGATGGCGGCGGTCCGCCGGTCGCGGGCCTCGCGCACGTATTCCTCGGGAAGGAAGCTTGCTGGGTTGTTCATGGGTGTTCCAGAGGTTCTGCTTCGGTCCATCGCGGCGCGTCCGGCGCCGGATCAGAGGTCGGTCGGGCAGGTCGCGAGTCCGCAGGCGACCGCCCAGCCCGGATGCGGCGCACCTGGGTCGGGGAGGCCGGGCAGGCTCGTGCCGGCGTGGATGAGACGGGAGAGCGGATCGCCCGACTTGGCGGGAAGCCGCAGCGCCGCGGCGAGCGACTGGCAGAGTCCGAGGTCGCGCGACTCGCCGCCGAGGAAGACGACGCGCTCGATGCGGCGCCCCGGGAAGAGCGCGTCGTGGTAGCGCACGCACATCGAAAGCTCGTCGGCGAGATGCTCGACGATCTCCGCGGTCTGCTGCCCCACGCTTTCGGCCGCTCCGGTCGGAGCCGGCGGCGCGGCGGTTCCGGTCGACTCCGCGGCGCTGACCGCGGCGCGCAGGATCGCGAGGCCGGCGGCCGGATCGCCGGTCGGGCGGGCCGCGACGCGCGCACCGCCAAGGCCTTCGGCGACGCGGAGCACGCGCGCCTCGGTGACGGAGATCTTGCGCGCCTCGGCGATGCGGGCGTCGAAGGTCCGGCCGCCGATCGAGACGCTCTTCGCGAAGACGAGCTGCGGACCGTGGCAGACGGCGACCTTCGTGGCGCCGTAGCCGAGGTCGAGGTACATGCTGACGGTCTGCGCGTCGGATTCGCGGCGATTGACGTGGTCGAACGCGTGGACGAGCGCGGCGATCTCGCCGTGGACGCCGACGACATCGATCTTCGAGCGCTTGAAGAGCTCGACGTAGCGCATCACGTCGGGACGCGACATCGCGAAGGCGATGTACTCCATCTTGGGCTGTCCGTCGCGATTCGTCTCGCAGACGTCGTGCGCCCGGACGACGAGCGTGGACGGATCGCACGCGAGCGCGATGGCGATCTGCATCCGGATGTAGCCCTGCGCGTTGTCGCTCTCGGTCGCGGGAACGCCGATGTGCTGCACGAGCATGTGCTGCGAGAACGGCGAGACCACGGCGCGCGAGCCCCGGAAGCCCCAGGTCTTTAGCACGCCGGGAAGTTCGGCCGCGAGCAGGTCGAAGCGCTTCTCCACCGACTGCGAGCGGAGCGCATCCGGGAACGGGATGAACGCGGCCGCGGTCGCGACGGGCTTGTCGCCGCCCTCGACCTGCAGCAGCTTGACGCCCGAACTGCCGAAGTCGGCGAGGATCGGGGCTTGGTTCGAACGGAAAAATCCAAAGCGCATCGGCGCGGGTGCTCCGGAGTGGACGGGAGGAGATCGACCAAATGAGCGTCGAAGATGAAGGACCGATCTGACGAATCGTCCAGAGAACAGGGTCCGGGAACCGTGTCACCCCCGCTGACGGCGCGAGAACGCCATCTTGCGACCCGTAAGGTCCGGAAACGACTTGACGGAAATGCAGACTCTGCGCGGCGTCAGCGCAGCCGCACGAGCAGCGCGTGCGCCAGCGCGTCGAGGGCGACGCGCTCCTGCGTCCCGGCGTCGAGGTCCTTCACGGACACCGCGCCCTCGGCGAGTTCGGCGCCGAGGATCACGGCGACGCGCGCGCGCGCCTTCCCCGCTTCGCCGAGCAGCTTGCCGACGTTGCGCGTCGCCTTCGCGCTCGAGCGGGCGTGCAGCCCCTCGCGGCGCAGCGTGGCGAGGATGCGCGGCAGCTCGTCCTCGGCGCGCTCGCCGCCGGCCGAGATGACGAAGACATCGGGCCGCGGAAGGAGCTCGGAGCCGTCCTCGGGCAGAAGCTTGCGGTCGCGCAGGACGTTCGCGAGGACGACATCGCCCATGCCGAGGCCGCACGCGGGCATCTTCGGCCCGCCGAAGAGCTCGACGAGGCCGTCGTAGCGGCCGCCGCCGGCGAGCGCGCGCTCGGCGCCGGAGATCTCGTGGTACTCGAAGACGGTCCCGGTGTAGTAGGCGAGGCCGCGCACGATGCCGACGTCGACGACGCACCAGTCGAGGATGCCGGCGCGCGCGGCGGCGGCGCGGACCTCCTCGAGGGCCTGCAGTTCGCCTTCCGCGATCCCGATCCGCGCGGCGAGGCCGGCGAGCGGCTCGGAAAGCGGCGCCGTCGCGCGTGCGGCGAGGTCGAAGCGCGCGAGCCCGTCGTCGCCGAGGCCGAGCGCCTGCGCGCGCTGCGCGAATTCCTCGGGCTTCAGCTTGTCGCGGCGGTCGAGGAGCGTCATCGCCTCGCCGGTCTTCTCGGGGTGGACGCCGAGCGCGCCGAGCATGCGGGCGATCGCGACGCGATGCGAGAGCCGGACCTGCACGTCCTTCGGCGAGAGCCCGAGCCGCTCGAGGGCGAGAATGCCGCAGGCGATCACGTCGACATCGGCGGCGGCGCCATCGGTGCCGACGAGGTCGATGTTCCACTGGAAGAACTCGCGCAGGCGCCCCCGCTGCGGCCGCTCGGCGCGGAACATCGACGGAATCGCGAACCACTTCACCGGGACCGGCAGCGAACCTGCGCGCGCCGCGACCATGCGGGCGAGCGTCGGGGTGAACTCGGGGCGCAGCGCGTAGTCGTTCTCGCCGCCCGCGCGACGGAAGGAGAAGAGCTCGTTGACGATCCCCTCGCCCGACTTCGCGGTGTAGAGCTCGAGGTGCTCGAAGGTCGGGCCGTCGACCTCGTCGAAGCCGCAGTCGATCGACGCCGAGCGCCACGCGCGCTCGATGTGGCGCCGCACGGCGAGATCGCCGGGGTAGAAGTCGCGGGTGCCCTTCGGCGCCTGGAACGAGTGGGTCGACATGGCCGGAGCGTAGCGGCGGCTCAGGCGGTCTGCCCCGGGCGCTCGCGCAGCATGGCGGCGATGACGACCGAGGCGAGCGTCCAGGCGATCAGGGTGTCGGCGAAGTTCGCGGCGATGTAGGCGGGCGGCAGGAAGAAGAAGTTGCCGACGACGCCCCAGGTCGCGGTCGCGGCGAAGAGCGCGACCGTGAAGCCGAGCATCGCTTTCCGCGAGGCCGGCCCCTTCGCGACCGAGAGTATGCAGGCGAGGAGGAGCGCGGCCACGAATTCGATCGCGAAGCCGGTCGCGAGTTCGGCGGGAGCCATCGGCGCGCGGCCGTCCTTGCGGAAAAGGACGAGCGCGATCGGTCCCTCGCGGTGCCGCGTCTCGAAGGCGTCGTTCGCGGCCTGCACCGCGGGATCGGTGGTCGCGCCGCCGTAGGAGTCAGGCATCACCGGCAGGTAGTAGGCGCCGGTCTCGGGCAGGTTCGCGTCGAGCGCCTCGGTCAGCGCGGCCTCGTTCGCGGCCTTCGGGAAGGCGAAGTCCCAGATGCCGAGCGCGGCCCACGCGCCGAAACCCCACATGAACACGACGACGGCGGCGACGAGCGCTGCGAGCAGGTGACGCATGACGGCCTCCTTTGGTGCGCGCGCACCCTACGGCGCTGCGCCGCCTCGCGCAACCGCGGGGCGTTCGCCCCGCTCAGCGGATGCCGTCGGCGCAACTCGCGTCGAGATCGGGCTTGGTGGTCCAGCGTCGCGTGAAGTCGGGCTTCTCGATTCGCTTCCGCAGGAGCACCGTGTTGTCGAGATCGAGGTCGCCGGTCCAGATCCACTTGGCGCCCTTGAAGTCGTGCTCGTGGAACGGCTGCTTGGGGGCGATGCGCTCCTCCGTGTACTCGGTCGCGTTCTCCCACTTCGAGTCGTCGAAGCCGACGGCGAACCAGTTCTCGGGAAGCGGCTCGCTGCGGACCTTCGGATCGGCGGTGTCGCGGTCGATGGGTCCGTGAAACACGCACTTCGCCTTCCACGACGCGTCGGTCACCGTGCCGTCGGCGAACTTGAGGATGAACCCGCCGTCGCCGATCGAGCGGCCGTACTCGCATCCTGTCGCCGGGTCGGCGTTGTCCTTCGCGATCACCGCGATCGTCATCGGGTACTCGGGCAGCAGATCGATGGCGACGACGTTGTGCGGCAGGAAGTCGATCGAGTCGACGGCGACGAGCGTGCCGTTGACGTACATCGCGAACCAGTTGTCGGCGTACATCGCGCCCCGGATGGTGTCGCGCATCTCGGGCTTGACGACGCCGTCCTGCGGCGGCTTGCCGCCCTTGCCGCCGCGGCCGCCGGACTTGCGCGGGGCGTCCTGCATGGCGAGCGACGCCGCGACGAGTGCGACGAGTGGAAGGGCGATGACGAACCTGGCGTTCGGCATGGGATGCTCACTTTCTCGGCTTGATCTCGTAGGAGTCGACGATGGACCCGTTCGTCTGCGGCGGACCGCCCTGCTGACCACCCTGCCCGCCGCGACGCCCGCCCGTCGCCGCCGCATCGGCGCCCGAGATCGCCGTGCGCACGAACTCGACCTTCGCGACGCCGTCGGCCGCGATGCCCACGCGCAGGTGGCCGGGACTGCCATGCAGCGTGCCCGACGCGTAGCCGTACTCCTCGGCGCTGCGGGTGTTGCCCGCGAGATTGCCCGGCTGCGGCACGCACTGGTAGTGGATGCCGTCGAGCGTCGAGTGCACGTACAGGTGGTCGTGGCCGTGGAAGACCGCGGTCACGCCGTGCTTCACGAGGAGATCGTGGATCGGCATCGGCCAGCCGGCGCGGCGCTGCGCGAAGCCGTCGCTGCCGTCGGCGTTGTCGCCGCCCCACTCGAAGTAGCGCGCGCTCTCGACGCCGCCGCGCGCGGCCTGCCCGCCGATTCCGCCGACGAGATGGTGGATGAAGACGAACTTCTGCCTCGCCTTCGACTTGGCGAGCGTCTCGGCCAGCCAGTCGTACTGCGGGCGGCCGAGCGTGCGGGCCCAGCTCGCGTCGGTCGGCTCGAGCTTCTCGACATTCGGTCCGCCGCCACCGCCGCCGCCGCCGCGCGCGCGCTCGGTCGTCGGCCAGAACGGGTCGAGCACGACGACGAGCGCGTCGCCCCACTCGAAGGCGTAGTAGTTGCTGCCCTTGCCGTCCTTGATCGCGGTCGCGCCCGTGAAGAAGTCGCCGTCGATCGCAGGCGCGGGGAAGCGCGAGACGCGCTCCTGGTACGACCACTCGGCGATGCCGCGGCCGACATCGCCTTTCTCGCCATCGTGGTTGCCGAGCACCATGAAGAGCGGCATCGAGTGGCAGGCGAGGCCGAAGTAGTAGCGCTGCGCGTCGTACTGCGGCAGCGAGCGCTGGTAGTCCTGCCCACGCTTGTCGGTCATGAAGGTGTCGCCGAGATCGACGAGGAAATCGGGCTTCGCTGCGACCATGTTCGCGAGCGTCTGCTCGTAGACCTTGGGTAGGACGCCTTGGTCGAGGTGCGAATCGGCCTGGATCACGAAGGTGAACGGGGCGCCGGTCGCACGCGGCGTGTGGAAGCGGCGCTCGTCGCCGCGCTTCGGTTCGTCGCCGTCCTTCGTCCATGACACGAAGCGATAGGTGTAGCCCGTGTTCGCGGCGAGGCCCCCGAGCGCGAAGCTCGCCGGCACGCCTGCCCGCATCGCGACCTTCGGAGTCGTCTCCGACTTCGCCGAACCTTCGCGCGCGAACTCGATCGCCCCGAGCCGGTCGGTCGAAGCTCGCACGCTGACGGTGATCGAAGTCGCGGTCGGCTGCGCGAGGATCGCCTCGAAGTCGGTCGCGGGGACTTCGGTCTTGAAGGCGGTCATGCGGTCGAGAAGGCCGCGGTCGTTCGTAGCGCCGCCCTGGCCGCCACCGCGGCCTTCGCGCGGAGGCGCGGCATCGGCGCCGTCCGCCGGGTTCGCGCCCGCGCCGCCCTGGCCTCCACCCTGGCCTCCACCCTGGCCTCCACCCTGGCCGCCGCGCTGTCCACGGCGCCCGCCTCCCTGCGCGCCGCCCTCGCCCTCGCGCGGACGGCGCTCGCCGTCTGGAGCGCCTTGCGCGCCATCGGGGCGCGCGTAGCGAAGTTCGAGCGTGGCGGTGCCCACGGTGATGTCCTTCATCGCCGTCAGCAGCGTCGCCCGCGTCGCGCCCGCCGCGACCTTCGGCTCGGACGAAAGCGCGTAGAGCGTGGCGATGTAGACCTTCTCGCCGGGCCCCTGCGAGCACGGCGGCGCGTACTCGGCGCGGCGGTTCACCCCGTTCGCACCGAAGGTGCCGATCGACTTCTGCGCCGCCTCGAGCGCCTTGGTTTCGGCGGGAATCCCGCTGAGCACGAGATAGACGCGCTCTTCGTCGTCCGGCGTGATGTGGTGGATCGTGAGCGCGAGGCTCTTCGTTCCGGCGGGAACCCCGCTCCACGAGAACGGCGGCGACGTCGACGCGCCATCGCAGGTGTGCGCGGCGTCGAGCATGCCTGTGGCGCCGATCGCGGTCGAAGCGAGCGCGAAGCCGGCCTTCGCCGCATCGCCCCGCTGTCGCGGCGGACGATCGCCGCCACCTTCACCCCGTCGCGGCGGACGACCGCCGCCGGCACCGCGCTCGCCGCGCCGCGCATACGACTCGGTGGTCACCTTGCCGTCGACATCGGTGAAGACGAAGCTCGCGCTGCCGTCGGGCAGCACTTCGTAGGCGATCGTGCCCTTCCTGCCGCCGACCTGGTACTCGAGCTGCCATGCCTGACCGGCGGTCTTCCTGAAGCCCGTGATGCGCGCGCCGCGCATCACCTGCAGCGCGGGCCGCACTGGATTCGCGTGCGCCTGCGGCACGACCTCGTTCTCGGGACCCGGACCCGACAGCTCGGCCTTTCCACGCAGGCCGCCGTTGATGTACGGAAACGTCTTCGAGGCATGGTAGTGGTACGAGCGCGTGCCGCCGCCGAAGCCCTCGCCCTTCGGCACCTCGCAGAAGTGGCCGTTGAGCTCGTCGAGCGGCTCGTGCGATCCGCACGGGCAGGCGAGATCGTCGCCCTTCTTCGCCTTCGGGTCGAACAGCCCGTGGATCGGGAAGCCATCGAGCGCGTACGCGATCGGCTTGCCCTTGCCGACGATCCTCTCGATCGCGAGCGGCGCGGCGTGGTAGTGGTAGTCGTCGGCGCGTCCGCAGTGACCGCCGAACTCGTCGAGCTCGCCGATCGCGAACGAGTCGACGCCGCGGTTGTTGAGCGCGTTGAAGATCGGAATGCCGTTCGCCGCGAGCGCGACCGCACCCTTCATCAGGTTCGACTTGCCGAGGACAGGCTTGTCCGCGAGTTCGGGCTTCAGCGGGATCTGCCACGCGTTCGCGCCCTCGTACTTCTGCGGAAGCGGCACCTGCTGCTGCCACGCGGTGATGCCGACCATCATCGTCGTCTCGAGCGGCTCGTGCGGCAGGCCGTCGGACTCGACGTAGAGCCAGCGCTCGTCGGAGCGCGTCTTCACGAACGGTGCGAACGCGTCGAAGATCGCGGCCTGCGGCGGCTTCTCCGCCGCCTGCCGACCGACCGCGCGCGCGACGCGCGATTCGTTCGCGGCGACGATCGCCGCGATGCGCGCGTCGGCGTCGGCGCGCGCGTCGGGCGCGAGATCGGCCAGCGCCACGGTCGCGAGCTCGCCCGACGGCGTCGCGATCGCGACTCGCCCGGCGCGCGAGAACAGGAACGAGCCCTCGACCGACTCGCCGGTGCGGACGTTCGTCCATGCGCGGCTCGAGGCGGGATCGAACTCGTCGGGCGGATGCGCGTGCGCGGCGCAGGCGAGCGAAAGTGCGGCGATGACGCCGGGAATGAACGACTTCACGAGTTGCCTCCCTCCTGCTGCCGGCGGCGTCCACCGCCACCCTGTCCGCCACCGCCGCGCGGTTTCGCCGGGGGCGCAGGCTCGCCCTCCTTCGCAGCGCCGCCTTCGGGCGCCGCGGTGTTCGGCGTCGCCATCGGCGCCTTGATCGACTTGAGGTACGCGTCGAGACGCGCCAGCATCTCCTTCACCCGATCGGGATGCGCGGCGGCGATGTCGTTCGCCTCGCCGCGGTCCTTCGCGATGTCGTAGAGCTTCACGGTCTTCGCGTCATCGTTGCGCACGAGCTTGAAGTCGCCGAGATAGATCGCCGACGCCGGCCCGCCGTTGTTGAGGTCGTAGTGCGGGAAGTGGATCACGATCTCCTCGCGCGTGCGCGCGACCGCGCCCTTCCCCGCGTTCTCGCCGGAGGACTTCAGAACCGGCGCGAGGCTGCCGCCTTCGACGACGTTCTGCGCATCGGGATCGTCCGACTTCGCGATCGGCGAGCCCGCGAGATCGCGCAGCGTCGGCACGAGATCCATGCCGGTCGCGCGCACGCCGCTGACGACGCCTGCGGGCACGCCGGGCCCAACCACGATGAACGGCACGCGAATGCCGCCCTC
>Ga0315906_10009421_pt1 | contig 11608 bp, 10 predicted proteins | sample LakEriMetagenome_4_FD_203526 | JGI IMG/M metagenome (GOLD analysis project Ga0315906, IMG submission 203526) | Freshwater fungal communities from buoy surface, Lake Erie, Ohio, United States - Buoy 2 MA122 | ecosystem: Environmental > Aquatic > Freshwater > Lake > Lake biofilm | place: USA... | reverse complement strand
TTCACTAATTGCTTGTTCAGCGGCGCTTCCGTCGTCAAACATCGGACATATAGTGAAAAACTGGCATTTCCATTTGCAATCACGACTTGGTCGTGGATAGGCAACAAATTGATGACTGCCTCCGTCATCTAAGGCTTGGCGCACGTTTAGCATATCCATAAGTGTTCCATGAATACGCTGCCAAAAATTACGCAAGGCAAACACGTTATGACGAACTTCCATCTGCTCATAGAAAGGTGGGCGAGCATTTGCGCTACGCTTAACCTTCTTTAGTAATGTAAAGATTCCACCTTCAGAGCGTTCATCGCCTTTGTTCTGTGCTGTCTCTAACATCATGTATGTAAGAATTTGTTCGTTCATGTGCGCCATCGCCGCAAAGTCTGTAAAGGATCCACCGACAGTCTTAAAGTCACGGAACATACGAACTCCGTCAGCCTTACGACGAACACGCATGTCAATCTTGCCTTGTAAGATAACCTTGTTATCAAGTAGTGGCATTTCAATAATCTCTTCTGTAGAAATCATCTCAAGCTCTGCGTCTATGCCATTTTCTTCAACCCACTGTAGATATCCTTCAAGCATAATTCTTCCAAGGTCTGCCTCTGAATCTAAGTCGTATGAATCACGCCCTTGAGCCTCAAGATCAAGTTTATCCTTTTCAATAAGTATAGTGTGCGCCTCAAGAAGAGGTATGTTCTTTGAATAGTAGTCGTCAAGCGCTTGGTGAATACGGGATCCTAAAGCAAGTGCGCCTGTCTTTGAGTCTGTCTTTGGCTGCAAACGGCGATAATAACTAAGCCACCACTTACGTCGGCAGTCCTTAAATGTTTGTACCTCAGAATTAGATATTCGTATTGGTTGAGCTATTCCGCTCATAGATTACCTGCCTTGTCGTCTTTTAATAGTGATAGCAATTGAGTCTTATCGCGAACGATTTGTTCAAAGTTATCAGCCTTGGTTTCAAGGACTTGAATTACACGTTCCTCAATTGTTCCTTCAGTGACGTAATCACTAATGATAATTGAGTCATGAATCTCTGAACCGATACGGTGCACTCGGTCAAGAGCTTGCTTATGGTCAACAAGCGACCATGGGCGTTGCAACATTACAAGACGACGAGCTGCCGTCAAGGTAATACCAACTCCACCAGCCTGAGCTGTAAAAAGTATCCACTTGATCTTGCCAGACTGAAAATCATCAACCGCTTGTTGACGTTCATCTTCAGTTTGAGCACCAGTGATGAGACCATGTGGAATCTTTTCCTTAGTCATTTCTGCACTAAGTAAATCTATAAGTTGTCGAGATACAGCGCATACTGCAACTGAATCATCGCCAAAGTCACCGTTCTTAATGTCGTCCATTAAGGCGTCAACTTTGCATGATGGACCAATAAGTGTTACCTTGCTTTCACCTGTTGATTCATCTACCGTAAGTTCTGCAAAAGAGCTTGCAAACTGTAGTAAACGGATTGTTTGTGTGAGTGCAGATGCTGCCGTTAAAGCCTCGCCACCTTCAAGCTCTGAGATCATAAGATCACGCATTTGGTCATAAGCCTTCTTCTGTTTAGTTGACATCTCGACGTCCTTGCGCTCGAACATCATCTCTGGGAGCCAAGGAAGTACTTTCTTCTTAAGCATGCGACGCATACGCGGATTTATGGCAGCGTAGAACTCTTCCTCCATATGAGGTTTAACTCCAAGAACCATCATTCCGCCAAACGCATTAAGCATGGTGTTAATCATTCTGTCAACCCAACGGGTTTTACTTGGCCATTCCTCTGGAGATAGCCAGTGAAGTATTGACCATAGATCTAAAACGTTGTTTGCAATAGGTGTTCCGGTAAGCGCAAAGCGAATATCAGCATCACCAGTTGCAGCCCACAACGCACGCGTCTGTTTTGACTTAGGCTCTTTAGATCTGTGAATCTCGTCGGCAACTACTGCCTTAAAGTTAATACGATTAAGTTCTCGTGGAGTAACCTCGCACTGGTTCTCTGTAACATTAGGGTCATGACCTCCCATAGCGACACATCGTTTAAGCGCTATGGAGCCGTAACCAGACAACTTGGAGTGAGCTCGTAGTGATTCCCAGTTGATAACGTAGACATCTGTATCTTCTTCAAATTGCTTGCGTCTTTGTGTGGCAGATCCTTTAATAACAGTTACATTTACCGAAGGCCACCAGCGGGCAAACTCACGCTTCCAGTTTTTCTTTAGGGTATTAGGGCAAACGATAAGTGCAGGAAAAACATCCTCGCCATTTTCCTGTAATTTCTTTAAAGCGCGTATTGCCTGCGCAGTTTTACCAAGGCCAGGTTCATCTGCAAGTAAGGCACGTCGCGCAATACTTAAAAACTCAACACCTGCTCTTTGGTGTGGGAATAGATCCTCATTAGAGGGGTCCTCAAGGGTCTCAGATTCCCGAAGATTGTTTGCTGGGGTTACTCGATTGGCTAACTCGTTGGTTGCCCAAGAGGCCAGTCTAGGGCCAATTACAAGGTCAGTTCTAAACGTTGAGCGTAAGGCAAGACATGTTCCCCAAGAAACTGGAACCTTCCAGTATTGGCTTGTTGGATCCCACTTAGATCCAGGGATACTCTTGCATAGTTCCTTAAAACGCCACTCAGTATGGATTATTACATTGGTGTTTGATTCGTCAAGCTCTACTTCAACTGGCACCTGGCGTTCCTCTCGTCATTACGTAGTACATACTATCAGGATTTTTACAAAAGCAAACAACTTTTTTGCTTAGTATCTAGAACTATTGTAACAGGCGCACTGGCTTCCATCCAAGTTTAATACAGCGGAGAAGGCCATGACGGATAGCATCAAGGGCGTGGCCTTCTCCTCCCTTGTGCCAATACTCAAGCTTCTTTAGTTTTGGATTATCAAACATTCCTTTAGCGTCGGAAGGAGACTGAAAGTAAATGTCATCTGCCTTGCGCCCTACATCAAGTAGACATTGCTTAAGAATACCGATTTGTTCTAGCGAAAACGGAGCCTGTGAATTGCGAACAGTTTGCGCGTTAATCGTGAATCTTTCACAAACAACATCTGCATCTGGATACAACTGCAAAGTGTCTCGTATTGGAGCTGCGTACTCTTCCTGTTGATATTCACCAGACCACATAAGTACTGGCTCACTACCCTTCTCAAGGGCAAATAGAGCTATTCCAGTGGCTTTACCTGGGTCTACCGCTAGAATCTTCATCGGTATTTTTCTCCCCAGTTTTCTAAAGGTCCATCAATTCCAGATGTTAAAGGAACGTCCCAACCTTCACGAGTTGTCATACATTCCTGCACAACCTTCATAATTTCTTGGGCGTCCTTACGTGGTGCGTTAAGAACAATTTCATCGTGTACTGGCACAATAAGAAGCTCAGTTAGATCTGCCTGGTCAAGTTTAATAAGATTAGCCTTAAACACCTCGGCAGCTCCACCTTGAATTAGGTAATTTACGAGAGTGTAAGCGCGATCTTCATCACAAGGAAGACGACGCCCTGTCCATGTGTAGACGTATCCTTGTCCTTCTGCTTTTAGGCGACGCATACCTGCATCTTCAATTTGACGTTGAAAAAGTGCCATACCTGGAAAACGAGTATCAAACGCATCTGATACCTGACGCATTTGAGGTTCAGCAACACCTGCTGTTAAAGCTTGCTTAGCGACGCCTGCTCCGTAAAGACGTCCATACACAGTTCCCTTGATAAGGTTACGACGCTTATCTGACCGTTGCATTGTTGGATCATTGTAGATTTCACGACCAATTTCAGTGAACGGATCTGACCCTGTCGCATCTGCACGGTTAAAGAGCGTGATGAGATTAGGGTCCTTTGATAACGAGGCAAACATTCTAAATTCGACCTGGTCAAGGTCTGAGGTAATGATGACATGATCCTCGTCCTTCGGGATAAACGCGGTACGAACAGTGTCATCGCCCTTTGGCAATGTTTGTAGCGCTGGGTTTTGTATAGACATACGGCTTGTGCGGGCGCCAAGTGTTTTTACAGATGGATGCACAAAACCATTAACGTTGTCATTTATAAAGTTTGCAAAGTAAGTATTGGCAAGTTTATCTGCCTTACGTTGCTTTAGAACGATCTCAGCAAGTTTCTTTACCTCGTCATTTCCTTCAATAGCAAGAAGTGCAAGTTGATCCTTATCTGCTGACTTTTGTCCTGAAGGAGTATATGAGGTAATATCAGCGCCAAGTGACTCAAACAAACGAACAAGTTGTATGTTACTTGTGATTGACACGTTGTTATAGGTTTGTGATGCCCAGGTCTTAACAGAATCTGCGTATGCAGTAAGTTCGTCAAACTTCTTCCTAGAGTAGTCTAAGTCAATACGAGCCCCGTTGATCTCCATGCGCGTAACAATCTTACGCGCTGCCATTTCAAGTTCATATGCACGATTATAAGGTTTACCTGGACCACACTTGTCCCAAAACATTTCCCACAGACGCATTGTAAGAACTGTGTCAAGTGCACCGTAAGCCCAAAATGGTTGGAAGTTTATAGGAACAGTTCCCCACGTCCATCCGTTCTTTGCAAGTTCAGTATCAAGAGTGTCCTGCATTGCCGCTGCGCGACCATCAACGTAAAGTGAAGAAAGACGTTTTAGCGCACCCGAACCTAAAGGATCAATTATGTGAGCCATAATCATTGTGTCGTGGGCACGTTCCCAAGGAATTTCCCAATGAGATTGAACTGCAAACCAGCGAGCCTCAAATGCGATGTTGTGGCACACTAGTGGTCCATCAAACTTACTCATCGCCTCGTAAAAAACACCAGACCATTCCTTCCAAGGAATTGCCCAACCTTGTTGCCCGTCACCAACTTGAACTAAACGTAGTTGCCCGTGCCAAGGTGATAAAGCGTGGTCACGGATACCATGCGGAGGAATTTCACCTGTTTCAGTATCAACTGCTATTGCGTTATGTGGGCGACGTTCACCAAGCCAACGAATAAACTCGTCTGCCTTTTGCACAGAGTCAACAAGGTGAAGTTTTACATCACCAAGTCCTGTATTAGCATCAGTCATTTAGTCCTCTAGTATCATTACGTCAAGATTACAATTTTTAAGATATTCAATAGTTGCCTCTGGTTTACGATGAGCAGCCTTGCTGCTAACACGCATAACAACTCTAGCGACACCAGAGTTAGAAACTAATTTAGCGCATGGTAGACATGCGACATCAGTGATGTAGATTGTTCCGCCTTCAATGCGTGAACGGTCAACGTACAACAGTGCGTTTGCCTCTGCATGAATTGATGGGCAAGTATCATACATATTATCTAGTGGAACAAGACCCTGAGCACGTGGACACCAGTCTATACAATCGCCTTCAACATCAAGTGTTGCTGCAGGGCCGTTGTATCCGGTAGACGCGATTCGTTGATTTGCAGACACAACAACAGCGCCAATCTGCGCACGAGAACAGCGAGAACGCGCGGATATAACATCAGCTATATCCATCCACACGCTATCCCAGTTAGGTCTATCTAGTTTCATTAGTCAATATCGCCTTTATCATCATCATCGTCAATGTGACCATACTCGTCCATTCCTTCATGAACTCCTGTAGCAAGAATATGGGCAACTATAGTCACAGACTGACGTCGAGTAAAACCAGCACGAACAAGTTCACTATACATCTCGTGCATCTGTAGCGCGGCCTCACGAAGAGGACTGACTCCAAAATCCTCCTCGTTAAGACCTTCCTCTTTCTTGCCCATCATTATTTCTTTTTCTTATCTTGTGAGTTTTCCTTCGCAAGGTTACTTAGTACTGCACGTTTCATAGCGTCTGTGTACCACTTCTCGGAGTCGTTAAGACGCGCGTAGGTTGGCTCACTTACTGTTGCCTGCATTGCAAGCATTGCAGATGACTTTACCTCGTTCCAGGTGCGTCCAGTAATCGGAGGAATAGAAGGGCTATGAAGCGCATGCTTAAGTTTATCAGCTGACTCGTAGTGCTGCTCATAGATGTGTAATGAACCAACGTGGTGTGTGTATTTGCCAGGCTCAATGCCTAAGACAGACGCCATCGCAATTTGCACGCGAGTAAACTGGAAGAAATCATACGCAGCGCCAAGCCAAACATCATTTGAGCGCATATATACACTCATGTTAAGCTTGTTGTCACGAATACGAAATTGGTGAAGTATTGTGCATGGATAGTCGCGCTTTTGAGCTTGTAGATCTAGTTGAGGATTCCATATTGTAACAACAGCCTGTCGTGTATCAGGGTCCTGTTGCAGTCGTTCAATAAGAATGTCATACTGTCCTGCAGTTCGAGGACCATATGCTCCATGAAATAATCCGTTGTCCTCCGCGTAGTTTGCGAACTGTGGGCCAACAGAGATGACAAGGTCAGGTACTGTTACACCTGCAAGAAGCTGACATGCTTCAACAGCACCAATGCCAGGAACAGTTCCACGGCCAACCTCGAGAGGAAGAGTGTTAAAAACGTTGTCAATACGAATAACCGCGTCCTCGATCTCACGGGTCTTCATTCCGCGCGGAGCAGCCTCCTTTCCATTCTCAAGAACATGCTTAACAAGATCAACGTAGCCGTTGACTCCGTCTTCTATGTTTATTACCGCAGCGTCCATGTTTCTTCCTTGCCTTTTGTCTCGCCATTTGCAACTCTTGCAATGGCTTGTCCGTATTCTTCCTTGGTGCTATTAAAAAATCTGCGAACGTACTGCGGGTGAGGCAACACAGTGTAGTAATCTTCTGCAACAGGTATAGATGACAGCGTTTTTTCAGCCAGTCTACCGAGGCACACAAGCTTAGGAAAACCTAACATCGTCCATAGTGCATTGAATGATTCCTTTGCGTTCTCGTCGTTTATGTTGATAATACCGATCTCACGCCAAAGATCATCAGGCAAAGATGAGAGTAAGTACTCTGCAGAATTACCGTCAACTGGCATAAAAGGTAGCTTTGTTTCTTCTCCGTATTTTTTAACTATATTACGGGTATCTCCAATAAGTAAAGCCTTTGGTTTTGGACCCCCGATGTAGTGAGGAAAAAGCTCAAGAAACGATGTTTGTTGCTCGATCTCAAGTGACTTGTTAATTACGTATTCCGCAAGTTTGGGTACCTGCTCAATGCTATCAGCAGAAGGTTTAAGTATATCCGCAAGTACCGACGAGTTGGCTGCGATAATGTATTGTGAAAGTATTTCCTCTAGATCTTGAGTTTTTACAAATTCATCGCCGCGTGCAGTTAGACGCGCCTGAATAACATCAAGAGGTTGATAAAGCCAGAATTGAGCAACACCGCGAGACATAAGAAATAGCTCAACCCAACGCCAACCAGCCTTACCTAGTAGACCATATCCATCCTTATTTGTGTCAGGACGAAACTTTGGCGCGTATGTAACCTCGCCCCAGTGCCAACGATCTGATAACGCAACTGATCTGTGCCAGTTATGCTTTTCTACAGATGTAACGTAGTCGTTTAATACCCACCGGCGAGTCTGCTCTTCTGGTCTTCCTTTATGAAACTTTACAATAAAACCATCAGGATTTCTTTCATGAAGTTGACGCTCTATTTCTTCAATTAGAGACGTCTTACCTGAGGCGTCCGTTCCTTCGATTACTATAAACATCTTGTCCTTTTGTCCTTAGTAGAATGATTATAACACGTTAAGTTGTCTTAGGGAATAAGCTCAATTCGATACATCTTCTCAATTCCTTTGTCCTTTACAGATGCCTCCTCAAGAAGACGTTCTGCAACCTTTGTAAGATAGCGAGCGCCACCTTGGTCATACTTGTATAAGGCCTCAAGCACCGCGTCTGGCTCATCACTAACCTGCGCCCAATACCGTGGCTTCTCTGGAAAAACAAGATCAACTTGAAGAGTTGGGCTGCACTGCTCACAAGGAATTGAGTCTGCCTCTACACTATCAACTGTAACCTCTGATAAACCGTATCTTTTAACGAGAGGGCACGCTGCACCATGAAATACAAGAGAAACACCAATGCGAGAAAGAACATATGAGCCATTCTCTGTCTTATACAGCTCGAACTCAATCCAGCGAGTAGACCCACGACGCCATGAAGAAGAGGCAGCAAGAAGTTTACCGTTGAACTGCAGAATACGCGTTCCGTCTTTTACTTCATGCATTGTTTGCACTTTCTGTCCTTTTGTCGCTGTTTGACAATAATAACATACTTGTGTAATTTTTTACGCAATAATCCTGCCGGTGTTTCATGAGTATACTGCCTCGCCTGTTTCATCGTTGTAGTCTATTGGGCAGTTGCCAAAATAGTAGACAAATGTTTCGTTCATGTCAATCATCTTATGGTACACATTTAGATTAAATGTTGTTTGTGCGTCAATATAGTTAGCAAAGGTTCGCAAGTGTTCTCTAAGAAGATCAAAGTACTCTTCTATCTTAGAAGGATCTGCCTTTGCTACTTCCTCAAAACGACAAGGTGAATATGAGACAACAACAGCGCCGTTCTTTATTACCCTAAAGATCTTAGGTATGTCCCTATCGGACTCATCAATCATACATACGTATGTAACCTCTAGTGCCATTGTTTACTTACCGTCCTTTCGTATGCCAGTTTTCTCCTCAAGAGCATTTACTCTTGAAGAAAGCTCCTGAATTGATCTAATTACAGGAGAAATCAATTGGTAGTAGTCTACTCTACGAACATCTGTTGTGTCATTACTGTCTGTCCCAGAGTATTTTTCTCCATCACGAAATACTATTCCATATTTTTCTGCGTCAGCTCCAAGAGCAGCCTCTACCTCTTGAGCGATAACACCGTATTGTACACGCTGGCTGTTATCTTCCTTCCAGGAAAATGACACAGGACGAAGCTTGTTAATAAAATCAAGACCAATAAGTGTAGGTGACACTGCTGCCTTAAGACGAGAGTCTGACTTAGCACCAGGAGGACCAGGAGGACCAGGAGGACCAGGAGGACCTGCCGGTCCACGAGCACCAGCAGGACCAGGAGGACCAGCTTTTCCAGCAGTACCAGGAGGACCAGCAGGACCGGTAAGTCCACGCGGACCAGTTGGACCAGTTGGACCAGCAACAAATGCTCCACGAGTAATTTCACCTGCAGAGCTAATGTAAGCTAGTCCAGTTCCGCTTCCAGCAAGTCTGCTAAACAATAATCGTTGGCTCGCACCTGTTTGATTTATAGCGTATGTTCCTGTAGTCTGCAAGTTGAGAACACCGCCACTAACTATAGTGCCAACTCCTGATCCAAATACAACAGATCCACCGCTTCGGCTGGACGCAGCAATTGTTGCGCTAGTTCCTGCCTGCAGTGTTGCATATGAACTACCACTAGTACTTCCAATAAACGATTGACAGTTTGGAAAAGCAACACTAGAAATTAAAATTCCAGGTAGTCCTCCTCCTGGATTAAATATCTGACCATCAGCAGTCAAAGAAGAATTGAAAAATCTTAATAGACCAAAGGTACCTGAAGTCTCCATTGAAATTCTTGGCCCAGATGTTCCAGGTGTAGAAGTTTGAACGGTGCGTCCTGTAAGAGTACCTGCAGTGATATTTGATGCGTTAAGGTTAATAACAGTAATTTGAGCTGCGTTAATCGTTCCAGCGGTAAGAACGTTTGCGCTAAAATCAACGGTTGAGATCTTGTTTGTCGTAATTGTGTTTGCGCTAATCTCATTTGCAGTAATCGCGTTAGCACTGATTTCTCGCGCGGTAATTGCATCAGCTGAGATCTTACCAGCGACAATCGCGTTGGCGCTAATCTCGCTAGCGGTAATCGCGTTAGCACTGATTGTGCGTGCGTCAATCGCGTCAGTTTCAATGTTGCGATTTGTAACCGCGTTGTTGTTAAGCTCGGAGTTCGTGACCGCATTTGCCTCAATGGTACGAGTAGACACCGCGTTGGTATCAATTGTGGACTCAACTACAGCGTTATTGTTAATGGTGTGGGTAACTATCGCTGCACGAGGAATTTTTTCTGTTGTTACAACCTGTGCCTGCAACCTTTTTGGCGCAGGGCGTTTCTCGATGTAACGTAGACGTGCGTCAATGTTTGATGTTAGGTTTCCAACTGATTTGCGAGATCTAAAGCGGCGACTAGCCAATCTTGTCCACCTCCCACTCTGCGATAAGTTTTAGTGTAACCTTTTCTGGGAAGGTTGGTGAATCTGGAATTGAAACTGTGTACGAGTCAATCTTGCGCACAAGAACAGTGTCGCGTGGCTCAAGATCAGACGCTAAGCGCATCTTTACAAACTCGTCCTCAATCACAAGTGAGCACCAGTCGCCAGGGCTATAGCTACCAACAACAGGTTGAATTGAACCGTTAACAGATACTGTTATATCTGCTAAAGGTGGACGAAACTCACTAAGGTAGCGATATGCAACATCCTCAAGAGCATCCTCGTCTGCAAAGTCATTCTCAGAGTGGTCGTCCTCAAGAATTGGCCAGCCATCAAGAAGTAGTTCCTTAGAGGCTGCAGCCGCATATGGTTGACTTGCTTCCTCACCAAGATCACCAATGTTTCCAACAACCCACATACGTGTTACAGCATCATCTGACTTTTCATCAATTGAAAAATCACTAATCTGTCCAGGAAACTCAAACACGAGTTGATCAGCGCCAAAACGACTAATTGGTGATACCTCGCCTGGAGCTGGTGGATCTGGAAACTCTATTGGTAAAAGAACAAACTCTCTTGTGAATGACGCGGTATCTGGGTCATAGAAGCAGTCAATGCGATACTCAAAACCTTCTCTTCTGTTTAGCTGTTCTACTGTAGTACCAGCACGTTTCTTTATTGACAATCTGTCTGAGTACTTATCAAGCTCTTCTCCAACGTTCTTTAGCTCAAATCCGCGATAGTTCTCGGGCTCAATATCAAATCCAGAGTACTCGTCAGTTGAGTAATCAAGGCCGCCAATGTCTGAGTTTGCAGTATAAGGACCATAAGTTCCGTATTGAACATAAGGAGTTACAGTAGCAGTTCCTCCGGCCGCAACCGCAGAATTAGGAATGTTTACAACCCCTGCAGTAAGATAGCTAAATGTATTTGCTGTAACTGAAAGAATGATGTATTCGCCATTAAGAATCTCGGAGGACGAAGTTCCAGCGTCAACTCCAGCAACAACAACTCTTTGCCCGACTGAGAAGCCGTGACTGGCTGAGGTAGTAAGCGTTGCCACATAGTCGGTTAAACTTTTATTTGTAACTGTTCTTGTGTTTACAGAGACTGGAGTTGAAGCTACTGTTGCAGACTTAGCGTATCTAAAGGTAGTTGCAGTTGGCGTAGAGGCAATGATGTATTGACCATTAAAGGTAGAATCAACATTTCTAATAATTGCAACCTGCCCTGAACTCAAACCGTGCGGAGCTGACGTTGTTATCGTTGCAAGTCCTGCGGAAGCCTGCTTATTTGTTATGTTTATTCTTGTTGAAACTCCAGGCTCAATCTCGGTGTTAGCAAACTCAAGATTTGTGAAATCAAGCAGTGTTGCATCAATGAGACTTTTAACCCAGTCATAGGTATCGGTATTTATAAGAATCGTGGAAAGAACGTAGGTTCCATTTGCAATTCCAGTTGCAGTAAATGAAAATGTAGTTGGCGTTGGCGCAG
>Ga0315906_10009418_pt1 | contig 11610 bp, 7 predicted proteins | sample LakEriMetagenome_4_FD_203526 | JGI IMG/M metagenome (GOLD analysis project Ga0315906, IMG submission 203526) | Freshwater fungal communities from buoy surface, Lake Erie, Ohio, United States - Buoy 2 MA122 | ecosystem: Environmental > Aquatic > Freshwater > Lake > Lake biofilm | place: USA: Lake... | reverse complement strand
ATCCCGTTGAGCAAGGCCGTATGCCCCGTCACTCCAAAGGCGGGCTGCAGCAGCACGGCCGCCCGGCTCACCTCCAGCGTCACCAGCCGCACGGAAGCATCCGCCCAGTCGGACCCCGCCTCGTTCTCGGCATACGCCCGGTAGAAATAGGGAGTCGCCACCGGAAGCCCACTGAGCACAAAAGGGTATATCCCCGGCCCGGTCTGCACTCCCAGATCGGCCGAGGCCGCCCACGCCGCAGGATCGCTGCCCCCATCCGCCGGACCATGGTACAGCCGCAGCCGCGTCGGCGCAAACCCCGCCGTCTCCAGCACTGCCCCCGCCGTGGCTCCCGTCGCCCCGATGCCCACTGGTTCCGCATTCGCCACCACCGGCGGCAGAATCGCCAGCGGTGTCCCGAAGGTCTGCACCTCCGCAAGACTCAGGAATTCCCCCGCGATCGTCTCCACCCGGACCTTCCGTCCCACCAGATTGGGTTCCACTTCCGCCCCATAACGGAACGGTGTGACACTGCCGACCGCCATGGTCACCGTCTGCGACCACACCGTCGTCCCCGCCCCGTCCACCAGCCGGACCCGCACATTGCTCGTATCCGCCCCATCAATCCGGTTGAACAGCAGAATCGAAGCCACCCGCATGTCCGTCCCCAGATCCGCTTCCCAGAATTGCCCGATCCCTGCCGCCGCCGAACGGTACACCGGCGAACCAGCCGCCCCCAGCGCCCCATGAATGTCACCATCATGGGCATCCCCGGCAGCCGTCCCGCTTCCAGCCGGCGAAGCCGCGATGCTCACCGGCGTGATGAGCGGTTCCCGCACCCCAGCCGTCCCCCAGACTTCCAGTTCCGCAAAGGTCAGGAAATTCACCGCGGGAGCCGCGTTGGAAACCCGCTCAAGCCTCAGCAGATCAGCCTGCACCCCACGCAGCGCCGATGTTCCCCACGCCTTCGCATTCCCCATGTCAGTCGCCGCCGCCGCCAGAAACACCTGATTGAAGACTTCCACTCCACCCCGCTGCGCCACGATCCGGAAATTGCCGACCGATCCCTGCACGGCATCGCTCCGGTTGAAGATCCGCACGTGATCCAGCACGCTCCCCGCAGGCAGAGTCACCTGCCACCACGACGGACCCGTCTCGTTGAGCGTGTGAAACACAGATCCCACCGAAAATGTCCCGTTCCGGTTCCCGTCGTTGCCATCGGAAGCAATCGATCCATACCCGTCGGACGATGCCGCCGCCGTGCCCGACCTCGCAAGATTCACCAGCGCCGCCGGTGCCGGCAGCAGGAACAGAAGACACAGAAAAATCGGCAGCAGCAGTTTCATCGGGGAGTCACCCCAGCATGACGGATGCCCGCAGGCATGTCACCACCCGATTTCCTCCCGCCGGAAATCCACGTCTCCGCACCACCCCCCCGGCTCAGGATGCCAGAAAGGCTTCCCAGTCGCGGATCCCATGGGTGTTGCGGATGAAGGCAGACGCCGGCAGTTCCCGCGGAGGAACCGGAGCCCGCAGCAGCTGCAGCCCGGCTTCGTCCGGCGTCCGGTCCCCCTTGCGCTGATTCACCCGCTTGCAGGCTAGCACACAGTTTTCCCAGTTCGACGCCCCGCCGCGGCTCCGCGGCACCACGTGATCAATATTCCCCTCGCCCGGCTGAAGCTGGCGGCCGGTATACTGACAGATGCCGCCGTCGCGCTCCCACAGGCCGCGCAGCGAAAAACTCAGCCGCCGCCGCGGCATGCGCGCAAACCGCGCCAGCACCAGCACCGTCGGAGCCCGCACGGAACCACGCACCGTCCGCACCGGCAGATCATGTTCCCGCACCGGCAGTGTCAGCCATTCCTTCCAGCCCACCGGACGCATCCCTTCCCCGGTGATGTCCAATCCACTCGCGGAACCAGTCGCCATCATCCCGAAGGCTTCCGCCGGGGTCTTCACATCAATCGCCTGCCAGTGCCGGTTCAGCACCAGCACCGTCGGACTGCGGAGAATGTCGGTCATGCCAGATAGCAGAAGTTGCGGCGCGGCAAGCAAAACGCCGGGGGGAACCGGTGGCAATTCCGGTTCTCCATCAGCGTATCCGCCCCAGCCGCTGCCAGCCCGCAGGCAGACGCGCGGATCAAAGCGCATCTCTCCCTCCCCGGCAACCGCACGATAACGGAATTCACAGGGCACCGCCCGACTGCAGCGCCGCTCCGCCCGGAAAATCCGGCAACTCCCTGTCCGTCAGGGCTCGGGAATCCGGTGAATCGTCCCGTGAATGACCCTCTCCTGTTCCTTGCCATCGGCCCCTCGGAACCGGCAGCTCACCGACACCCCCATGGCAGGATGCAAACCGGGCACGGTCAGGACGACGGTACGTTCCCCGCGCCGCGCCGCCGCCGTCACCTCCAGCGCATGCTCTCCCACATGCCCGCTGCCATAGTTTGCAGACCGCTTCAGATCCCACGCCCGCACCTCATAGCGGCCCGCTTCGCCCACAGTCGCTGCATCCGGCGCGTCGCTCAGATCGATCTCCACCGCATCGCGCCGGAACCGCAGCCCAAGCGGCTGCAGAGCCGGCCGACCAGTCCAGCGGACCCGGTAGAATCCACCGGGCTGACCCTGATTCCCCGCCCACGCAAACATCCCACAGGCATAGAACTGCCCATCCCGTGGGTGGAAACGCCCACGCATCACCCCGGTCGGAAACTGCGGCAGCGGCAGCGCACACATCCCCCCCTGCGCCTGCCCACCCACCATCTCGTGCGGCACAGTGTAGATCCGGCCATACCCATACGAAAGATTGAGCAGCGCCCCATTAAAGGGACCCCAGCGGGCTTCCCGCGGCACCCACACCAGCTCGGATGGCGACCGGTCGAACGCATTCGTGATCCAGCAGAGCGGCTGCTCCATGGCCGCATCGGAGGAATCCGTCACCGGGGTGTACCCGAACATGTTCCCGTAGAATTCCTGCGGCCCGGCCCCGCGCACCAGATTGATCCGGTTCTTCGGCGTCCAGAAACCTTCCTGATCCGTCACGAAGAAAGTGCCATCGGGATTGAGGCACACTCCATTGGCCGCCCGGAATCCAGTCGCCAGAATATCCGTGCGCCCTCCATCGGCACTCACTTTCAGCAGAGTTCCATGATGCGCCACCACTTCCTTGAGCGCATGCCTCCCGGACTTCGCATAGTAGAAATTCCCAGCCGCATCAGCCTGCAGCCCCATCGCAAATTCATGGAAATGCTCGGTGACCTGGTGATCGCTGTTGAAGCATTCCACGAAGTCCGTCTCGCCATCGCCATTCCGGTCGTGCAGCTTCGCAATCTGATCGCGGCAGCACACATAAATCTCCCCACCGACAATCTTCAGCCCAAGCGGCTGAAACAGCCCAGCGGCCATGCGGCGCCAGCGAAGCTTCCCAGTGGCCTGACCAATTCCCTCCACGCTCCACACATCTCCCATCCACGTGCAGACCACCGCCCGGTCGCCGTCGGGATGGAAATCAAAACCAGTCAGCCGCAGCCACGACTGCCACGGATTGGCGCCAGCATCCGGATGAGTGAGCACATCGGCCGCAAATGGCCCGGATTCGTCCCCGGGAGCGATCTCGGTCTCCACCGTCTGATTCCACTGGGCCGGTCCGCCCTTCGTCAGTTCCCCCAGATCCAGCGGAAGCCGCGCGGCCCGCACAAGCGCCGCCACGCTGGCATCGTCGGTTCCCCGCGTCAGCCCGATCCGGAAGTTCACGGGCGTGGCCGCCGCCGGAATGGTGAGCACGTGAAACCCGGCCTCCTGCGCGACGCTCACCCCTTCTCCAGCCACGTGCACCACGAACCCGTCTGCTTCCGGGGCCACCCGCAGCCGCAGATCACGCGCGGATTTCCCCGCATTGATCGTCCGCACAAACAACGGATGCGTCCCGTATTCGATCAGCTCCGCAGCTTCAAACAGGCGCGCCTCTCCCACGGTGTACTGCATCACGCTGACCGGGCCATGCCGGTGCAGTCCCTCGAACCGGCACCACGTGCGCGGCAGTGGGCCATACGGCTTCCCATCCCTCCCGCGGAACCTCAGATCATCCCAGTTGCCACTCTCCGGATTCGCCCACGCTGGCGCATCGGGATTCACAAAAAGCGGTTCACCCGTGAGGCTCGCATGCGTCCCATGCGAACCATCGAAGGCGACCCCGCGCCAGTCAATGAACGACCCCGTGGTCGCCGCAGCCACCTGCAGGGTGTCGTGCTCGTAAACCATCCACGCCCGGCCACGCGATACCCCGCCGGTTCCCTCGTCCAGCCGCACCGCAATCCCCTTCTGCGCAATCGTCTCCGGCCCGGTCTGATAGGTCCACATGAGATACGGCCCGTAGTCCATCCGCTCGTGCTGCGTCGCAGGATCTTCCTTCGGCGCTTCTTCCGCAGGCAGCGTCTTCATGCGCCGCGGCAGCGATGCCAGCCACGGTTCATCCAGCTCGGCATACTGCGACGGATGGAATGGACGCACCAGGCTCTCCCGGATATAATGAATCACCGCGTACTTCTGCGCAGCCGTGTACTGCGGCATCGGCATCATCAGCCCATAGCCATGCGTCAGCGTCTGATACTGACGCCATGGATCGCTCCCGTTCCGGAATTCCTCGAGATGGAATTTCCGCGAGGTCGGCATCGAACCTTCCTGCTTTTCGGTGCCATGACAGGTCACACACAGGGTCCGGTAAATCTTCGCTCCCTCGGCCAGCGTCGCCTCATTCTGTCCACGGATGAGCACGGCATGATCCGCCACATCCAATGGCTGCGCCCACGCCCCGCGGATCTCCGCACCGCCTTCCAGCTGCAGACCCAGCCTCACGGGAATTCCAGGAATGCCCCGCGGAAAGGTCGCTTCAGCCGCTTCCCCCTTCCACTCGTACAGCGGGGTATTGACAGCACCCGCCTCGCCCCGGCTCAGCGCCTTGGCTTCCTCATCGCTCAAACCACGTTCCCAGTACCGCAGCTGACTCACTCCGCCTTTCTCGAGATCACCCACAAAACCCTTGCTGCCCAGCCCGACATGCAGCCGATGCCCTTCAGCATCCGGACGCCGGAAGCCATCCCCGCTGCCATCAGCCCGCCCATCCACAAACAACCGCACCCGCCCGTCACTGACCCGCAGCACCGCCGTATGCGGCTTCCCATCATTCAGATTCTGCGCCCGCCCCGTCACCGCCCCCAGCCAGCCGACATCGTAAAACAACCGGCCGTCCCGCAACCCCAGCATCTTGGCCCCGGGTTCCCATTCCTCTCTCCGGCAGAACGAAAACAAGGCCCCGTCACCCCCCGCCCGGAACGATACCATCACCGTGAAATCCCGGTCGAACCTCAGCTGCCCCGCAGGCTGCTCCTTCGCTTCCCCTGCCGTCACCCCCATGGCGGCATCCTCCGCCACAGGCTTCCCGTCAATTTCCGCACTGTAGATTCCCGGATTCCCCTCCAGCTGCTCGGCCCGTACCTCAAGCGTCCGCCATCGACCATCCGCCGGAGCCTCCAGCGGCAGCACCGCTCCCTCGCCAAACTGCAGCGACGCCCGCGCCGCTTCCCCGGGCAGACGGAACTCCAGATGCACCCGGAAATTCGCCAGCCGCTGAGGATGAACCCACCGCTGCCCGCCCCCGCCTTCCCGGTAGTCCGGAAACAAGGCCACCCTCGTCTGCTCCGGCGTCAGGGACGGAACCAGAGGAACCTGCCCCCCCGCAGGCAGCAGACCCAGAAGCACAGCAGCAGAAATCAGTGACGCACGCATAAATTCGAAACTCGGAAACGTTCAGGTTCTTCTCACATTATCCACGGGGCTGCCGCGGTTTCCCGCCCGCACCCGGACAGATTTCGTTGCAGTTTGCCCACCCTTGCTCAGCGCTCCCGCCCCGCCACCGGCAGCCAGCGCACCGCATTCTCCAGCACCTTGAGAGGCTCGGCCTGACGATAGACTGGATACGATTCATGCCCCGGCCGGAAGTAGACGACCCGTCCCCGGCCCACCTTCCAGACACAGCCACTCCGGAAGTGCTCGCCCTTGTCCCACCGCTCCTCGAAAACCACAGCGTCGGGCGGGGGCACATGAAATGGCTCACTGTACATCTCGGTCTGACGGACTTCCCACTTCGCAGGCAATCCCGCCGCCAGAGGATGATCCGGCAGCAGGGTCGTCATCTTCCCAGGCATCCCATCAGCCCGCCACGCCGGAAAGACACACGCAGGCAAACTCAGCCGCCACACATTCTCCCCAGTCTTCTCCACAAACGGCGTCAGCTTCGCATCGGCCTTCACGCCAACCCCAATCACCTGATCATTGACCACCTCCAGCTGTGCCCCCTCGCGCCGGTCCGCAGGCATGGCCGCCTTCGCATCGTCCTTCGCCCTCTCCTGCATCAGACGCACAAAGGGCCGTGCCCAGTGCGCCGAATGCAGCGCCACCAGACCAAGCTTCCCCTCCCGCACCCGCGCCACCACCCGTTCCGTCGCCGCCTGCGTCACGGCCTGATGCTTCACATGACCCCACCAGATGAGGACATCGCACTGCTCCAGTGCCGCCTCATCCAGCCCCTGCTCCGGCGACGCCAGACTCACCGACTTCACCCGGATCCCCGGCAATCCGGACAAATGCGCCGCAATGGTCTCTCCCAGAAAACGATCGCCATACGCCTGCTTCTGCTCGGGCTGCTGCTCGTCCCAGACAAGGACACGCACGGTTTCCTCCGCCCCCGCGGAAACGACCAGTCCAGCCAGCACGGAAATCAGAATCTGCTTCATGAACACAGATTGCACCGTCCCCGCGCCCCGGAGCAAGCTCGTTCCGCGACCCCGCGCAGATTATCACTGGATCCCAGCGCCCAACCCGCAGATTCTCCCACCGTGAATCTCTTCGTCTACGGTTCTCTCATGTCGGACACCGTCTGGCAGGCAGTCACAGGAACACTCCGCCCGGCCATTCCCGCCACGGCCCGCGGATGGGAAGTCCGCGCCATCCGCAACGCCTCCTACCCAGGCCTCGTCCCCGCCACGCCGGATGCCATCGCCCACGGCCTGCTCCGCACCGGCGTTTCCATGGACGACCTCAGGCAACTCGACAAATTCGAGGGCAGCTTCTACGAACGGATCGCCATCCGCACTACGATCCCGGACGGCACCTCGCCCCCCGCCGATGCATGGGTCGTCGCCCCATCCCAACGGCACCACGTCCTCCCGCTCCCGTGGGACGCCCACCGCTTCTTCACGGAACAAATCGGCGATTTCCTCCGCCAGTTCTGCCCGCCCAGCCCCTCGGACTGACAGCACTCAGTAATCCCTCGCCAGCAGATGGCCAGCCATCTCATGCAGCCACCGGGCCGCACCGCCAAAGGGCTCGAGCGCCCCAGTCGCCTCAGCAGTAAGCCGCGCCGCCTCGGCCCGCGACGCCTCCAGCCCAAGAATCGCAGGATACGTGCTCTTCCCAGCCTCCACATCCTTGCCCGCCGTCTTGCCAAGCTTCTCGGACGTCTGCGTCACGTCCAGAATGTCATCAATCACCTGAAACGCCAGCCCCAGCGCATGCCCGAACTTCGTCAGCGCCGCCAATTGCACTCCATCCGCCCCACCCACCATCCCGCCCAGCCGCAGCGAACTCGTCAGCAGCGCCGCCGTCTTCCCCTCGTGAATCGCCCGCAGTTCACCGAAACTCACCTGCCTCGTCTCCCCCTCCAGATCCAGTACCTGACCGCCAATCAGATGCCGCGACCCAGCCGCCACCGCCAGATCCCGCACCAGATCCGCCACCCCATAGCCATTCCCCGGAGGCGACTCCAGCAGCAGCCCGAAAGCAAGAGGCTGCAGCGCATCCCCCGCAAGCACCGCCACCGCCTCTCCATACACCTTGTGGCACGTCGGATGCCCACGCCGGAAATCATCGTCGTCCATGCACGGCAGATCATCGTGAATCAGTGAATACGTGTGCATGCACTCCACCGCACACGCCACCCCCAGCGCCCGTTCCTCGTCCCCTCCGCACGCCCCGCACGCCGCCAGCGCCAGCGCCGGCCGCAGCCGCTTGCCTCCCGCAAAAACACTGTGCCGCATGGCCGCATGCAGCGTCCCCGGCACCTCATCCACCCCCGGCAGATAACGCTCCAAGGCCGCATCCACCCGCTCCCGCTGCCGCTCCAGATACTGTTTCAGAGTTTCTTCGTTCATGTCTCGTCGTCTCAACAGGAAGCCCACCAGCCCGCTCCGCCAACCGGAATTCACTACCCGCCCGCGGACCAACCCACCGCTCCCCGTTTTCCTCTGGCACCCCACCATCCCCCGGCCTATCCCCACACCCCCATGAACGCGCGACAGCAACTCCTCAGCATCCTCCGCCGCAAATCCGTCATGTACGGCGACTTCACCCTCGCCTCCGGCAAGAAAAGCGACTTCTACTGTGACGCCCGTCTCACGACCCTCGACCCCCTCGGAGCCATCGCCCTCGGCGAAGTCGGCTGGGACCTCGTCCGCACGGAATCCGCTCGCCTCGGAACCCAGCCAAATGCCATCGGCGGCCTCACCATGGGAGCCGACCCCGTCGCCCTCGCCATCGGCATCGGAGCCGCCCGCGCCGGAGCCGACCTCCAGGTCTTCTCCATCCGCAAACAACCCAAATCCCACGGCCGCGGCCGCCTCATCGAAGGCAATTTCAAACCCGGCGACACCGTCGTCATCGTCGATGACACCGTCACCACCGGAGGCTCAACCCTCGAAGCCATCGAGAAAGTCCGCAGCGAAGGTGGCCACGTGGCCTTCGCCCTCGTCCTCGTCGACCGCGGCGAAGGCGGACGCGAAGCCATCGAAGCCTCCGGCGTCCCCGTCCACGCCATCTTCTCCCGCGCCGACATCGACGCGGCCCAGGCCTGAACGCGAATGCGGGGCTCCGCGGTCAGCCCGGGAAAGGCATCATCCTTCCCATGAAGATCCGCACCCTCCTTGTCCTGCTGCTCACAGGAGCTTCCCTCGCCGCCGCAGTCCCGGATCCGCCCCTAGCCGGCCGCCGCCCCAACGTCATCCTCATCATCACCGACGACCAGGGCTGGCCCGACTTCTCCTGCCACGGCAACCCCATCCTGAAAACCCCCAACCTCGACCGCCTCCACAACGAAGGCACCCGCTTCTCCGATTTCCAGGTCAGTCCCACCTGCGCCCCCACCCGGGCCGCCCTCCTCACCGGCCGCCACGAATTCCGCAGCGGCATCACCCACACCATCGAGGAACGCGAACGCCTCGCCCCGGACGCCATCACCCTCGCCGATATCCTCAAGGCATCGGGCTACACGACCGGTATCTTCGGAAAATGGCACCTCGGCGACCAGCCGGATTACTGGCCCTCCAAACGCGGCTACTCGGAAATGTTCATCCACGGAGCCGGCGGCATCGGTCAATCCTACCCGGGCTCCTGCGGCGATGCCCCCGGCAATTCCTACTTCAGCCCCACCATCCTCCACAACGGCACCTTCGTCCGGACCACCGGCTACTGCACCGATGTCTTCTTCGCCAAAGCCATCGCATGGATGGATGCCCTCCCCCGCAGCCAGCCGTTCTTCGCCCACATCGCCACGAACGCTCCCCACGCCCCTCTTCACGTCCGCCCGGAAGACGAAGCCCGCTACCGTGACAAGGCACCCCCGCAGACCGCGAAATTCTTCGGCATGATCGCCAACATCGACGATAACGTCGGCCGCCTCCTCGCATGGCTCACCTCCAGCGGCCGCGAACGCGATACCCTCGTCTTCTTCGTCACAGACAATGGCGGAACAGCCGGCCTCAAAACCCACCACGGCGGCCTCCGCGGCTCCAAAGGGTCCCCATGGCAGGGCGGCATCCGCGCCGCCGCCTTCTGGCGCTGGCCCGGCACCCTCCGTGCCCAGACCGTCTCCGCCCCCGCCGCCCAGATTGATGTCCTCCCCACCCTCGCCGAAATCTGCGGAGCCTCCCTCTCCCCAAAAGCCAGCGCCCAGATCGAAGGCCGCTCTCTCGTCCCTCTCCTCCAGAACCCTTCAGCCCCATGGCCCAACCGCACCCTCGTCACTCACGTGGGCCGCTGGAAACGCAACGGAGCCGCGGACGCCAAATTCTCCACCTGCGCCATCCGCGACTCCCGCTGGAAAATCATCCGACCCTCCCAGCAATCCCCCGCATGGCAACTCTACGACCTCCAGAACGACCCCGCAGAAGCACACGATCTCGCTTCCCAGCACCCCGATACCGTCGCCCGCCTCGCCGCCGATTACGAACAATGGTGGGATTCCATACAGCCCAGCCTCGTCAATGAATCCGCCCCCGTCACCGGTGAGAATACGTTCCACACCCTCTACCGCGCGCAGTTCGGCGGCCCCTGAATCCCCAGTCCTCCAAAACTCCGCCGATTTTATCACTGGCGGCCCGCAGACGCGCAGCCCATGGTGACGTTTCTTCCCGCCGCTTTCCGGCGGCGCTCCCTTTCTCATGACACACCAGGAAATCCTCGACGGCCTCGCAGTCATCGCCAGCCTCGTCCTCATCGAAGGCCTCCTCTCCGTGGATAATGTGCTCGGCATCGCCGCGCTCGCCCGCAACCTCCCGCCTCAGGAACAGAAAAAAGCCATCCGCCTCGGCATGGCCGGAGCCTACCTCTTCCGCGTCCTCGCCCTCCTCGCAGCCACATGGCTCATCAGCAATACATGGGTCCGCTGGCTCGGCGCAGGCTACCTCATCTATCTCATGGCTTCCCACCTCACCGAAGGCCACGAATCCCACGAAACCACCACCACCGCAGACCAAGGCCCGTCGACCGGCGTCAAAACCGCCGCCGCAACCATCGGCCTGACCGCCGTCCTCATCCAGATCGGCCTCATGGACCTCAGCCTCAGCATCGACAATGTCATCGCCGCCGTCGGCCTCAGCGAAAAACGCCCGGACGGCTCCCTCATCATGTGGCCCATCTACGCCGGCGTCGGTTTCGCCATCCTCGCCCTCCAGTTCATCGCCCCGCACGCCGTCAAACTGCTCCAGCGCTTCCCCATCCTCGAACCAACCGCCTTCATCCTCATCGGCTATGTCGGCTGCATCCTGCTCACCGAAGAAGCATGGCCCCTCCTCCACCCGGGCGAGAAACTTCACGTGGAATCATGGCAGAAATTCATCGGCATCATCATCATCACCTTCCTCGCCTTCCTCTACTCCAATAACCGCGGCGTCCGACGCCTCATCAATCCCATCCTCGCCATCTTCCGCCCCATCCTCAAAGCCTTCGCACGCACGGTCGAACTCGTCTTCCTCCCCCTCAGCTTCACCGTGAAACGCCTCGTCTCCCTCGCCCGCGGACCCAAGGCCGCCTGAACAGACCGGCCCCGCTTCCCCACCGCCCCACCGCCCATGTTCATCGATCACATCCGCATCCTCGCCCAGGCCGGCGACGGCGGCGACGGAGCGGTCAGCTTCCGCCGCGAAAAATTCATCCCCCGCGGAGGCCCGGACGGCGGCGACGGCGGCAAAGGCGGCGACATCATCCTCAAGGTCGATCCCCATACCGACAACCTCCGCCAGTTCTTCTACAACCCAAACCTCAAAGCCGAACACGGAGCCAAGGGCGCATACCGCCTCCGCA
>Ga0315906_10009416_pt1 | contig 11612 bp, 13 predicted proteins | sample LakEriMetagenome_4_FD_203526 | JGI IMG/M metagenome (GOLD analysis project Ga0315906, IMG submission 203526) | Freshwater fungal communities from buoy surface, Lake Erie, Ohio, United States - Buoy 2 MA122 | ecosystem: Environmental > Aquatic > Freshwater > Lake > Lake biofilm | place: USA... | reverse complement strand
GATTTGCTTCAATTAACGTTGGGCGTCGACCGCGATAGCGACCGAATTACTCATTTATCCAACGACGAAAACTTGAGCTATAGGCGCATGATTCGCATGGCGATTAAAACCTACAAGGAACATGGTGTCAAGGTTGGATTTTGCGGACAACAGCCGTCAGATAGCACTGAGTTTTGCAACTTTTTAATTGCAGAGGGCATTGACTCCATTTCGGTCACACCAGATTCAGCATTGAAGACCCTAACCAATATTGGTAAATAAAGAGTGCGTCCTATGGCGCAAGCTAAATAATATTTTTGTAAAATAAGTTAAAACAATAATATTATTTTAATGGAATATACTACTAGTATGGTATTAATCGTCTTGCGTCACGGCGAATCCGAATGGAACAAGGAAAACAAATTCACTGGCTGGACCGACGTCGGATTAAGCAATAACGGAATTGAAGAAGCCGCGCGTGCAGGCGATTTAATCTCGCAGTACAACATTGATTATGTATGCACAAGCACCTTGAAACGTGCAGTTCATACATTTACGACTCTTAGCGATAAATTAAAACCGAGCAATAATGGCATACTTACTATCTATTACATGGACGAATTAAAAGAGCGCGACTATGGTGATTTGACAGGCAAAAACAAGGACGAATTAAAGGAAATGTATGGCGCAGAGATGGTTCAAAAATGGCGTCGGAGTTATTACGAGAGACCACCCAACGGAGAGAATTTAGAGCAAGTTGCGCGCCGCGCCGGCGATTGTTTTGATAAAGATATTCGCCCATTGCTTGAACAAGATAAAAATGTATTGATCGTCTCTCACGGAAACACTCTTCGGGCGTTATTCGTTCATCTAGGATTCTATACGCCTGAGAATGTAGATTCTTTTGAAGTTGCGACTGGAAAGCCGCTATACATTGATTTCAAGACCAATACATTTGGTTATGTAAACAAGTATGAGTTGGTTCCGTATCAAATCATCGATAGTAGAGGATTCCCTACCATTGAAGTCTCATGCTACAATAAAACTACACGCAAATGTATCGGCAAGGGCTCTACTCCCAGCGGTGCATCGTGCGGTTCAAATGAAATGTTGGAGCTGAGAGACGGCAAAGCAGATTGCTACAAGGGAAAATCGGTTTTTAATGCAATCAACAATGTGGTGAGAGCAAATCGTGATTTGATTTTAAACACTCAAACTATTGCAAACTTGACAAACCTTGACAAACAGCTCATGGCATTGGATACAACTGAATTGAAAACTCAAATGGGCGGCAATGCCATCACTGCAATGAGTTTTTGTTTTGCCGACGTTGCATCTAAAATGATAAACAAGCAAATGTTTGAATATATTGCCTTTTTATACAACCACAAGATTGATCCTCAACACTTGCCGACGCCCTTTGTTAATATCATCAACGGCGGAAAGCATAGTGTAACGGGTGAGCTAAAGATTCAAGAGTTTATGATTTTTACCCGCGAAGATATGAGTGTAAGCAAGAAGACACAGGCTATTTGTGAGATTTATTACACCCTACAAAAGTTGTTAGTAGAGAGATATGGTGCATCTGCCAAGGCGATTGGAGATGAAGGTGGATTTTGCCCCCCAATTCATACGGCCGAAGAAGCGCTGGGTGTTATTGAAGAAGCAATCGAGAAAAGCAAATATCAAGTTGGTGTAGATATATTCATCGCATTGGATTGTGCCGCCAGCGAATTTTACAATGTAGATACTGGCTATTATGAAGTGGAAACTGATCTATATTTAAATGGCGATGAACTTATTGATTATTACGGAAAAATGATAGAGGCGCATCCTGGATTAAAGAGTATTGAAGACGGATTTCACGAGTCTGATTACGAATCGTGGAAGAAATTTACTGCATTATATTCTGACAAGATTATGATCGTCGGCGATGATTTGTTTACAACCAATAAGAAGATGATTAAACAAGGATTGGACGATGGCTGGGCAAATACGCTATTGTTAAAGGTCAACCAAATCGGGACGATTACGGAAGCGATTGAGGGCGCCCAGATGATGTTTGAAAAGGGCAACAACGTAATCGTATCTCACAGGTCGGGAGAGACAAACCACGCATATATTATTGATATTGCGATTGGTATTGGCGCCAAGTATGTTAAGATCGGTAGTCCATGCAGAGGCGAGCGCGTTGCAAAATTCAACAGATTGTTGGAAATTGAGCAATATTTGCAATATACACAACCTCAATAAACGAAAATAAATATATAATACAATTTTCTAATTATATTATATTATATGAACATTAACATAGGTAGTAACCCCAAAGATGTATTTTATGATTTTTTAAATAGTTCAGTAATAAATTATATAGGAGCAGGATCATCTGGATTGGGTGTATTAGCCTCTAATGCAACTAATGATAGTTATAAAATATTAACAACCAATAATGAAAATGTGGTATGTTCAAAATTATTCTTGAAGATTGTGCCAATATATACAGATATGGATGCACGTATACCTAGTTTTAGTTTATTACTTCCAGGTATGTATAGCGCATCAATATATTCCAATGCAGAACTTGATTTTTGGAATGAAGTTTATTTACAAAGTAAGATATATAAAAAAACGAATGAATTTTTAGAGGCAGTTTGTCCGCCAATAGTATATTCAGAGTGCCTAGATAATACCAGCTCAATTGAGTTGCTAAAAAAATTATTTTCTCTGGTAGACAACGCATCCGATCATGATATGAGCGACGACCCAATGTTTGAATTATACGATAGATATTATATGAATAACAGCACACTTAAATTAGGTATTATTGGAATGGGTTTTACAGAAGGATATACTTCATTATATTCAATGTTTCGTAATAATTACCCAAATATAACACGCTATTTTGACCTAGCAATATATGAATTATTGCGTTTATATTCAGCTGGTTATATACACGGCGATTTCTCTCTAGCAAATATTATGATAAATACAGATTATAATTATACTGGTACAAATTCTGGTCGTGCAATGCTAATAGATTTTGGTATGACATTTAGGCATAACTACAAAGATAGGGATATCCCAGTAATATTACAAAAAATGCTACGTACTGCAACACCATATAGTGGGATAACGCCAATGGAGCACGGCAACTATAGATGGTTTGTTAACTATATAACGAATAATCTTGAAGACATAACCATCTCAATTAAGAATTTAAATCAAATGATTACAGCCCATATTCATAAAATGGTAGATATGATAGATATTAGATATCCAGAGGTATTAGCAAATATACGCATGTATAATGATACCGAACAACATACTAATATATTTAATGGTGGTTTTAAAAATCGTAATGATGTGTATGAAGTGGAAAATAAGATGTTTGTCAGCAACCCAATGATTTCTAAACCCGACTCAAAGGTGCTTTCTATGATTGAATTTAATCGTATATTTAACCCCAATAACCTGAATATTTCACAACTATTGGACGCATATTTACGCACATTACATCTAGGAGAAGAAACTATCCAGATAGGAATTAAACGCGTAAAAGGCAAAATGGGAGGCAAGAAACAAAAAAGATCATCGCGAAATAGAACGCGCAAACAAAAAATAAAACGACGACGCGCGTATCGTGGTAAAAAATCATATAGACGTCGTTAAAAGTTCCTATCGGTTATTTATCATAAACCGATTTATATTTTCTTTGAATAATATAATACATGAAAAAAAGTGGATTACCTCCAATGTATTATATTATTACTCTTTTAGGATATGCTGTAATGATGTGTGTATATGCGATATTTTTACGACACAATTTGAAACAATATAACTATGGAATTATTTTTGGTTGTATGTTAATACTTTATGGATATGCATTATTATTCTATGAATATTATCAAGCATGGAATATAGCAATTAACGAAGAAAAGCGACTAGATATAGACAATAAATACGATAAAAAAGAAACAATTAAAAAGCCCGACCAAAAAGAATTTCAGTTTGTAGAGCTTGAATTGGTGTCAAAACACTTTTTCAAAGGTCATGTCATTTTGGGTCTTTTCCACGTATTATCATTTATAATACCTATCAATGAACATGTAAAAATGACCGACATTACGGCTATTTTGGGACATTTCATGGTTTACACTGATACTTATTTAACATTTGGCTACGTTTTGTTATTGACATATTACGTCTTGTATTTAATAAGAAATTTTGCGGAAGCACACAAATACTTTGTAAACAAGTTGCAAGTGCTTGGGGCGAGTATGTTAATATATCATTTTGTTTTAGATATAAAGTATATGCTTACCCTCTAAAGTTATATTGTCATCTCCACATAGTGAACGTCATTATCAATCGCATTTAATACGCTTTGGCTCATTACGATTTGAAAGAATCGTTTGTATTTTTTCACTCCTTCTGGAGTATAGCCGTCACTTTTACGAATCGGTTTCATTTCATATTTGTATCCATGTAATATTTGTCGCACTAAATTTAATAACGGCCATTTTTGGGTTGTTTGTGCACTCTCTTGCAAACTAGTCATGGCGGAAGAGCTAAATAACTTTTTCAATTCTGGAATACGTTTTTTGATATCGGTGTATATTGAGTCATTTAACAACATGTCGCGTGGGATTAATTGTCCGTGTAGCGGTTCAGTGGTAATTCCAACAGATTTCATGATTTCTTTACTAACTTCGTCCAGCATTATATTACGGAAAATATTATTTTTTTCATAATATAATGTATAACTATGCGTAAATCTACGCGCACAACCACTAAAAAACAGAGTCGTAGAAGAAGATATAAAACTAAATGTAGGCGCAGTAATCGTCGTTGCGTGGTGCGTCGAAGAACCCGAAAACAATATGGTGCGTCAGGTAAGCGTACTATAGGCGAAGCAGTTGATGCAATGAGAGAGCGCCTAAAACGAAACGACCAGGATTGGTACAATGCCAATGTTGTGCCTGCAGAAGAACGAAGTGCCAAAAGGCGTGCAGAAATGGAAGCACGGGATAGACCAGAAGCATTTACAGCACCTTCTATAGCCAGTATGGGCGACCCCGAAATGATGAGGAAGCATCTAGAAACATTAGACCGCGCCGAAGAACGCGACAATCAATTACTAAGAGACGATTTAGAACGCGCCATGGCAAAGGCAGATGCAGAAGTAGAACTAGATAGACAACGCGAAGAAGCAGAAGCAGAAGCAGCGCGACAACGCGAAGAAGCAGAAGCAGCGCGACAACGCGAAGAAGAAGAAAGATACTCATTCAACAATTTATATCCTATAACAAGAGGTCCAACCCCATTATTTCACTATGCTGATCATATAATGGCGGCTGAACCAGTTCCAGATGGTTCAACATTTATGAATATATTCAATAATAAAGACAACAAGCCATTAAAAAAGAAAAGAAGGCGCTAGTATTTTTATAATTTATTTTGTTTATTTTATTTATTTTGTAATAACAACTAAATTCCAAAGGCTGGGATAGAATATACGTCTCCCGTTTTCACATACTTGGCAATAATCTTGGGATTAATTTTATTCAGGACAATATCTTCGGCTTGATACACATTTCCTGTCTGGTCCACATAATAAATGATTCCGCCAATGTCTTGAGCCCACACTTCAATCTTTTGCATCGTGGGAACCGACTCATTCTGCGCCTCCATCATTCCGTTTGGCGTCCCTTTCATGTGAGTTCCACAATACTCACAATCTGTTTTCTTGCGCCTGGTGCATTGTTCGTTGTTTGCGCGCTTTGCGGTGCATCTATCAAAGAAGGGGACGACATTCTTTACGCGCTTGCGTTTGGTGAAATCCTCCTTGGTAAGCACAAACCGCTCATAATCGTAAATATACATCAATAATTCGTTGCACGCTTCATTCTGCAGACCAAGCTGAACCGCCTTTTCTTTAATACTATTTTTAAAAGTAGTAGTATACTCCTCAATTAATTTATTCAAACGTCTATCCATGTTTACTATTGTTGTCTAAGTAAAGATTGATAATTTTATTTCAGTTTTTTTTATATATCACCAAAACAACTTAAAGGTCAGACGGCGATTTGAAATAATCTGTATTTACTATGACTCGCGGAGATTCAAGTGCATCTTGCGGGTCAATATCTGTAGAATATGCGTCATCATTATCGCTCATTTCCAATATAGCAGGATCAATAAGAATTTGCGTCCCATCTTCAGTTGTTAATACCTTATCAAGTATTTTTTTCCGTTTTGATTTTGACATTCCATCTAAATTGATATCGCCTTTCACCTGTTTCATCATCAAGTTCACTTTCATAACAAAACGTGTTAATAATTTTAAATGCGACGTATGAAAAAACACCACATAATTAATAAACAAGTTCACCTTCTCTTTTACGACAACCAAATTATAATTAAACGACATGACAAAGTTGTCTATATTTAGACCAGATTTATTCGTCGTTTGGTGCGTTTTCAATTCTTGGTCTTTAGATGTTATATGGCTACATAAAGAATTTAAGAATATAAGTATGGCTTCATGCACTCGTTGAATGGTCTCAAATTCATATTGTTTGAATGGTTCCAAATCTTTATATACAGGAAATACATATACGTCTGATTTAACCATCTCTACTATTTTCACATCGCTTACATTTTCAATTATATAATCCATAATAATTTTATATAACTTGTAATATTCGCAATACATTCGGTTATTAATCGCATAAAACAATCGTTTCATATCTTCATACTCTATACCGATCAATTTTGACTGAAACCGCAATGAATCTAATCCAAAAATTAATACTTTATCTTGACTTTTTGTAATAAAATCTGCATATATGGTATTTAATTTACTAACTATATTATTTAATCCTACAAAGGTAGAGTGCACCTCAGTGCGAAGTTCAATCAATTTCGTAAATGACTTTTTTAGCTCGCCTATTCGTTCTTCCATAATATATACTATAAATAAAATAATATAAAGATATTATATATGGCACTTGTGGAAAAACCGACACACTCAAAACGCAAAACAGAATGGACTCCTGACCACGAGACTATATTAGTAGAATGGGCTGACAAGGCGATGTGCTATAGGTGGCTACACACGCGAGCAAACGCAATGTATAATACTTTAAACGCGTTTTATACTGTGCCTGTTATTATTATTTCCACCTTAACTGGAACTGCAAACTTCGCGCAAGACAGAGTTCCAAGCGACTATCAAGGATTGTTTGTCATGGTTGTCGGTGCGTTTAATATTTTAGCGGGTATTATTTCAACCATTCAGCAATTTTTAAAGATAACTCAATTAAACGAGTCGCATCGTGTAAGCAGTATTGCATGGGACAAGTTTTATCGCAACATCAAAATAGAACTCGCAAAGCACCCGGTTGAGAGAATGAGCGCGACTCAGATGATTAAAATGTCTAAAGAAGAATATGACCGACTCATGGAAACTAGCCCGAATATCCCTGCGGAAATAATTGCCCTGTTTAAAACTTCGTTTCAAAATAGCGATAATTACGAAGATATCATCAAGCCTGAGATTTGCGATGTACTAGTATCCACCGAAAAAACTAAGAATACTTGGCATACACCTGAAAATATGAGTATACATATGAAAGAAGAAATTGAGGAAATAGAAGAAATTGCCAATAAAGAAAAGCTTATAAAAGAAGCAAATTTAAAGATTGTAAAAGAATTCAAAACATTGTTTTATAGATTCAATAATCGTGAGGCGACTGATTCTGAAATCATAGATAACTTACAAGAAAAAATGGGTGCTCCCGAATTGAAAACTAGTATAGAACAAATGAGACAATACACTGGAAGAGCAGATGATGCAGTATAATTATTGCATCAGCCTATACATGTTTTATCATACAATCTCTAGTCTTTTTTTTAAAGATTCAATATCAAAGTGAATATTTTCAACTGGAACAAAATTATACATTAAATCAAATCGTTCAGGCTCCTTATCAAATAAAATATGCGCTTCTTTACCCATACCTATAGAATATCCTAGTTCTAAATGCGCGGATTTACCCGCAGGCATCACCATAACTACTATATCCGAAGAATCAATATGTCTTTTATCAAATTCAAAATTATTTCTTGCAGCATAACATGTTAATGCCTCTTTATAATTCCAGCCTCTTTTTTTAGAATATTCAAATAAATACTGGTCAGCTTCAGGTCCAGGAGTTATCCATTGATCAAAAACATCATATTTAGACCGCAACTCAGCTGATATATTCGTAATATGGTCGTTTTTTAGAGCACCTATAATGTAGATTTTTTTCATTATCTTTATTTTATATATAACGATGTTTTTATATATAAATTCCTAATTTATTCGCCGTTCCCCATTGTGCTTATATCTGGCAGTATAAAATAAGATATGACTAAAAACAAATAAAATATCAGATACACAGAATATTCTGCAGTAGATATATTGAAAAATTTAAGAATCTTAGAAACTGCCAAAATTATGAGGGCTACTATTATCCAAATACCAATCGTTTGCAAAGTTGTCATATATTTGTTTCAGAAATAAATATATCGATTCATTCATAAAAACAAACTTTTTTGGCGATCAATTGGATGAGAACTTAAAAACGTCTGTTGATTGTAATCCTTTACCACCCACAATGGCGAGTTCATATACTTGCATCCGTCGTCCAGGTCAACCTTACCTACATACACACTATCATATTGTGTAGTCCATGTGCCATCATAATCTGATATTCTCATGGTAAGTCTTGCCATCGACGACGTTTCGTCATTTGACAATAAATATTGTTTCATTTGCGACTCGTCTATATTATCCGACGGACGATTCAAAACAACCTTAGTTTTGCCTAAAAACAATGCAAAACGAAGAATCGATCCATGTCTATACTTGTTATCTGCGCTTAAATATTTTTTAAATTCATCATTTGCTATTTGTTCCTCAGTAGGCACAACTCCTTGTTTCATCGCATTAATGTAATCCGTAAAATAGTAATAAGGACCCATTACTGCATCGCTTTGAGAGCAAGATACACCAAACGTCGACATGAATTTTGCATTTTCTGAATATGTTCCGCGGTACGCAACCACCGGCGACTCATAAATTTTCCCCCGATGATTCTCTAAATATAAAAACTGGTTATGTCTTGTAAAGAAATCCAAGACATCAATACTTATCGCAGTTCGACAAACCATTCGGTGATTCATGATTTCATCTGCAAGTACAAATGATTGAACTGGAAACATCAATAAAAACATGGTTTCGTTATCAGGACGATAATCAAAAAACAAATATAGCGTTCTATTCTCAAGAAGATGGCCGTTAAAGTTGCTCAATGCCTCCAAATCAACAGAGAATTCAGTCCAAAGAATTTTTATAAAGTTCAAAGAAATGCCGTCGTTGATTAGACCAAATTGTAGAAACGGGGCGACGCCATCGGTATTAATGCTGTAGGGGCAAATTACAACGTAGTCCACGTCGGTTATTTCTCCCATATTTTTTGTTAATGATTCTAGTGCTCGATAATTATATTTTGGGGTATGCGTCTTTACGTGTTGCACGTCTTCATCCTGTGTGATGTTAATATTCTGCATTGGTTCATCTTCATCAACTAATGCAGAGTCGTCTCCATCATCTCCAACGCTAATGGAAAGCGACGTGGAATGTTCTAATGTATATTTACTCTGTTTATTCAAAGTATTAATTGGGAGCATATCGTATTAATACTACGAAGAATCTCTTTATTTGTTTTCTATTAGGTATTTATTTTCCGTTTAATCGTTTCCTTAACACTTTCTTCTCGACTATCTAAAATATGTTTCGTTAACTCCTCTGCCATACCAGTATTATTCTTGTAATATGCATTCAATGCCGTCATCAATGTCTTTCCATTGATTGGCTTCTTGGTTGTGTTTTTCTTGTATAAGATTGCACCATCCTTGAGGTCAAAGCAGTCAATTTCATTCTTTTTCATAACACTAACAAGTGATTCGGTGAGTACTTTCTTTCTTTGCGTCAGTTCTTTAATGTCCTTTTTCAGTTTAATAATGTCATTATCAGTCTTGACCCACTCCTTAATGTTCGTAATCAATTCCTCCTTTGTTTCCATATTATATTATGGAAACAAATAATTTTTATATTCTTTTTATACGATTTCAACAACCTTGCCGTGCCTTGTGCAACAATTGTTTAGTTTTACTGCACTTCCACAAGCCTCACCTTTTCGTGGCCCACTCTTCAAAATAACTTGGCACATCGACTGAGCCGACAAAACAACATTTTCGTCAGTATTGATAACGATGTGTTTCTTCTTATTGACCTTTTCAAGCGCCTTTGCAGCCTTGAGCTCATTTTTCGCGTCCAATTTCTTCTGTTTTTCCTCCGCCTTTTGTTGCGCGATCAATGCTTTCGCCTCGAGCTTTAACTTGAGTTTCTGCGCCATCAGCAGTTTCCTAGCGGTCAATTTATAATGATAATAACAATAATCCAGGTTTGTGGACCCATTTGTCAAGACATGAATTGCGCTACATTCATATCCATTGCCCCAACAACATTGTCCCAGCTTTAGGTCTATTACATTTGATGTACTCATTAAATCCATATTTATCCAATTTACACCATGTTCCTTCGGCAATCCAAGTTCTTCAATATAAGGCAACACATTTCCTTGTTTATTACGACAATACGGACATCTTATCTCGTTCACTTTCAAACGATGTGTGTCAAGTGAACTGAATTTTGTTTTATGATTTACCAAATCTTTAAACAAAGAAACATAATTAAATTTATGTTTACATTCCAATTCCACAAAATGTTTTGTAAGCGGGGCGTTTGAAATTAAGCAAACTTGCGCGGATAGTTCGTCTATATTATTATCCGAATCATCCAATGATTCATATAGTTCTTTATAAAAATCAAAATTTCCTTCAATTACATAATTTGACATTTTTTACTAGTTAAAAATCCAAAATGTCTTTATATGCATATAGTATAAATATAATATGGCGCCGGTAGCAGTTTGGGGACCTCCAATATGGACCTTATTTCACACTCTAGCAGCCAAAATTCACGAAGACAAATTTAACGAGATTGGTCCCGAATTAATCATGCATATTCGCAAAATTTCAAGATATTTACCATGTCCGGATTGTTCTCAACATGCAACCAATTTTTTCGCAAATGTCCCACCACACATGTACAAAACAAAGACAAACTTTATGCAAGTTTTATACGTTTTACACAATCATGTGAATAAACGTAAAAATAAGCCAACATTTAAACTTGAAAACCTAAACATTTATGAGAATAGAAATCTTATTCAAGTCTATAATCACTTTAGCGTGGTTTATAATACACGCGGTAATATGAAGTTATTAACGGATACCTTTCAACGCCAGTTGTTAATTACCGATTTCAAAAAATGGCTTGTTAAAAACATGCAAGCATTTACTTAGTTGTAGAAGAAGATACTAATTCACCATTGCGAAACACATTACATTTGAATGTTTGCTTCTTTGGCATGCTACATGTCGTGCCGTTCTGCGTATTGTCTACAAAAAACAAATATTGTCCCGTTCCAGTCAAATACATGCCTGAGACTATCAATGCA
>Ga0315906_10009415_pt1 | contig 11613 bp, 8 predicted proteins | sample LakEriMetagenome_4_FD_203526 | JGI IMG/M metagenome (GOLD analysis project Ga0315906, IMG submission 203526) | Freshwater fungal communities from buoy surface, Lake Erie, Ohio, United States - Buoy 2 MA122 | ecosystem: Environmental > Aquatic > Freshwater > Lake > Lake biofilm | place: USA: Lake... | reverse complement strand
CTTCCAGATAATCCAAAATCGTTGCCATATAGGATTTATCGATGTTTAAAATTTCTGCCAGTGCTTTCTGGGTTAGATTCTCATCATGGGAATCTAGAAGAATCAAAACATAGTGATATCTGTCTATTGATATCTGAGCGACCATTTTTGAAAGGGTGCTAAGGTATTTTTTAGAAACGGCGATAAAAGGATTTGCTAATGGTTCGAGCATAATAATAACACAAAGCTATTTTTATCCTTTGTAATTAGTTGGATGTAGCAACTATTTTACTGAAGATTAAATCCAAGATCGATTAAAATTGAAATCAAAACTTATTTTTGTGCCAAACCGATTATTTAATGATTATGAAATTTCTGATCTCCCTAACTTTTGTTGTGTTTATGTCTAGCGCTATAATTGCCCAAAATAAAATCAATTTTGAGGTTTCTTTTACAGAGCCTCAGGCTCATTATGCTGAGGTACAAATGAATCTTTCTGGTCTAAAAGCTCCATTTGTTGAATTGAAAATGCCTGTCTGGACACCAGGATCATACCTGATCAGAGAATTTTCAAAAAATGTAGAGGGTTTTAAGGCCTTTGATTCAAATGGGAAGGAAATTCCTTTTGAGAAGATTAATAAAAATACCTGGAGAATTAATTCGGCCAATTCTGATAAAATTAAGGTGAATTACAGAGTTTATTCTTTTGAAATTTCTGTCAGAACAAGTTTTGTTGATGAGTCTCATGCTTTTTTATCTCCGGCAGGAATGTTTATGTACCCTGATGGTCAGCTAAAAACATCCTCAGAGATTAAAATTAACCCATATAAAACATGGTCTAAAATTTCCACTGGTCTTGAAATGGTAGCTTCAAAACCTAACACTTTTTTTGCTCCTGATTTTGACATTCTTTTTGATTCGCCTTTTGAAGTTGGTAATCAGGATATATTTGAATTTGTGGCTGAGGGAGTAAAACATGAAGTTGCAATGTATGGCGGAGGTAATTATGATAAAGAAATTCTTAAGCGGGATATTTCTAAAATCGTTACAGAGCAAACAAAGACTTTTGGAATTAACCCGAACAAACGGTTTGTTTTTATTGTTCATAATTTTAACTCGGGTGGAGGCGGACTCGAGCATTTAAATTCAACAGTTTTAGGGGCTAGCCGTAATTCATACAATACAGAGGCCGGACTTCTTAGGTTTTTGAATCTTGTGTCGCATGAGTATTTCCATGTCTGGAATGTCAAGCGTTTACGTCCAATAGCCTTAGGACCATTTAATTATGAACAGGAGAATTATACCAGAAATCTTTGGATATCCGAGGGTTTTACTGCTTATTATCAGGATATCTATACCAAAAGAGCTGGTTTGCAAAGTCCGGATCGTTATCTAATGTCACTGGCTGCTTCAATAAGCTCGGTAGAGAATCAGCCCGGAAATCGTGTTGAGGCTGTTAGCGATGCGAGTTTTGATGCATGGATTAAGCAATATCGGCCCAATGAAAATTCTCCTAATTCTACAATTTCATACTACAGCAAAGGCTCATTAATTGCTTTAATAATGGATCTTGAAACTATTCACTCTTCGCAGTCTAAGGTTGGATTGGATGAGGTTATGAAGGCAATGTATGATCAGTACTATTCAAAATTGAATCGCGGATTTACTGATGCGGAGTTTAAGTCAACTTTAGAAAAGATTGCCGGAAAATCTTTTGATGATGTGTACATAGATCATGTCAATGGGGTAAAAACAATAGATTATAACAAATATTTCGGATATGCAGGGCTTACCCTGATTGATGATGCCGCAAAGGGTAATGAAGCTTATTTAGGGGCAGGAACTGCCTTAAAAGACGGGAAAATTATGGTCACAAGTGTTGCGCGTCAGAGTCCGGCCTGGAATAGCGGGTTAAATGTAAACGATGAAATTCTGTCAATCGATGGAATCCGGATTAATAATGTGTCAGATTCCAGAATATCGGAAGTCGAAAGATTTCTGAGCAATAAAAAGCCTGGAGATAAATTACTGATTTCTATAAATCGTGACGGATTAATCAGACAAATTGAACTAAGCCTGTCCAGAAATCCAAACCACAGATTTAGAATCGCTTCTTTACCAAATCCTAGTGATGCACAGATCGCAGTGAGGAAGAGGTGGTTAAGGCTCTAATTGAAATCCATAGTTAAACTTTAGAGTTAAATCATAAGGTCTCAATTGCCCTTTTACCAGATTGAACGTCCCAATGAAAAACAGCACTGGGTTAAATAAACCTTGCCGGAGGAGGTAGCTTCCGGCTACGTGTAATTTGAAATGTAAGGTGATTTCTTGCAGGAACTAACCTAGAGGAAAGGACTGGATCAACCCATAAAACACAAATATTGGTTTCAAAACTAAGATATTGTGGCTCAAGGTCCTTATCTGACCTATTAGTTACTATTTTTCGTATCGAACTCCGGCTTACACCTAAACACTAAATCTAAAAGTCGCCACTTTTTACATTAATCTGATTTAATTCATCGCCCTGCTTAAGGATATTTTTACCTATTTTACTAACTTACAGAGTTTAAATATTAGAAACCATGGCAGAAATTACACGGGTATTTGATCTTTTGAAATATTGTCTTGAAAATCACCCTCAAGAAGATATGGTGGCAGCAAAGCAGAATGGGACTTGGAATAAATATTCAACAGAAAAATTTGTCGCTCAGGTAAATTCGGTTAGTTTGGGTTTGATTGCTTCCGGAATAAAAAAGGATGATAAGGTAGCAATTATGTCTCCAAACCGTCCTGAGTGGAATATTTGCGATTTTGGGATCATGCAGATCGGAGCTACTCAGGTTCCGATGTACCCTACACTTGCAGAAAATGACATTAAGTTTATTCTGAGAGATGCAGATGTAAAAATTGTATTCGTTTCTGAGCTTGCATTGTATGAAAAGCTAAGCAATGTTAGAAAAACCGACGGACTTGATTTTAAGATTTTTAGTTTTGATAGTATTGAAGGTGTTCCTCACTTGCAGGAATTAATCGAGATTGGAGAACGTGCAGAGCCTGTAGATCTTCAGATTTATCGCGACAGGATCTTGCCAGAAGATTTACTAACCTTAATTTATACATCCGGTACAACCGGTACACCCAAGGGTGTGATGCTTACTCACAGTAATCTGGTTAGTAATGTAATTTCCTCCTCTGTACTTTACCCGCAAGGTTTTAAAAAAGCGTTGAGTTTTCTGCCGCTCTCTCACATTTTTGAGAGGATGGTGCTTTACATGTATTTCTATCTGGGTGTTTCTGTTTATTATGCCCAAAGCATGGAAACCATTGCCGCTGATCTTGTAGAGGTTAAACCACATGGTTTTACTACAGTTCCTCGTTTACTTGAGAAAATATATGATAAGATTGTTGCTAAAGGTTCGGAGCTAAGCGGGGTAAAAAAAGCTTTGTTTTTTTGGGCCTTAGATCTCGGACTCAGGTATGAAATGAATGGAGCAAACGGTGTATGGTATGAGCTTCAGCTAAAATTGGCCAATAAGTTGATATTCAATAAATGGCGGGATGCCTTAGGGGGTAATATTTTAGCCTTGATATCCGGAGGTGCGGCATTGCAATCACGTTTGGCAAGGGTTTTTTGGGCTGCAGGAATGCCGGTTCTTGAAGGTTACGGACTTACAGAAACATCGCCGGTTATTGCAGTTAACGGATTAGATCCTGGGGCTGCCAAATTCACAACAGTTGGCAAAGCTATTAAGGATGTGCAAATTAAAATCGCTGATGATGGTGAAATCTTGTGTAAGGGGCCAAATGTGATGCAAGGGTATTATAACCGTCCGGATTTAAGTGATGAAGTATTGGATAAGGATGGATTTTTCCATACCGGGGATATTGGAGAATTGCTGGAAGGTCAATACCTTAGAATAACAGATCGTAAGAAAGAGATTTTTAAAACTGCCGGGGGGAAATATATAGCTCCTCAAGTACTTGAAAATAAATTCAAGGAATCTCCTTACATCGAACAAATGATAGTTATTGGAGAAAATGAACGTTTCCCTGCAGCTTTAATTTTGCCCAACTTTGCTGCAATTTCTGGCTGGTGCAGCCGCTCACAAATAGCTTTCACCAATAATGCAGATATGATCAAGGATCAACGTATAATTGATAAAATTCAGTCGGTTGTTGATAATTTCAACAAAGATTTTGGAAATTGGGAGCAAATTAAAAAGTTTGAACTATTAACCGACGACTGGACTATAGATGGTGGTGAGCTTACTCCAAAATTAAGTTTAAGAAGAAAAGTTATTTTACAGAAATATAAAGATCAGGTTGAGAAAATATACAAAAATGCATAGTGGCAGAGCGTTGAAATTTATAGGTGCTAAGGCTGTTTTAATCGGTGCGAGTCTTATTTTGTCTGGATGTCTTGGCGGAAGCCTGTCTAAAAACAATTCGGCCGAGTATAAAAATGGAATGGTAGTTTCTGCACATCCATCTTCGTCAAAAGTTGGTTTAGATATCCTTAAAAAAGGCGGCAACGCAGTTGATGCGGCAGTTGCAGTACAGTTTGCACTGGCAGTGGTTTATCCAGGAGCAGGGAATTTAGGTGGAGGAGGGTTTATGGTCTACCGCTCGGCAAGTGGTGAACTTGCGACGCTTGATTTTCGTGAAAAGGCGCCTTTGCTTGCGAGCCGTAATATGTATCTGGATTCTGCCGGAAATGCTATTATCGAAAAAAGCTTGTACGGTCATCTTGCCGCCGGTGTGCCCGGAAGTGTAGATGGTATGGTTAAGGCTCATGCAAAATTCGGTAAATTAAGCTGGAAAGAAGTTGTGCAGCCCGCTTTGGATCTTGCAAGAAATGGTTTCCCGATTACTGATAGTCAGGTAGAGGAATTTACTGAATTACAGGTAGAAATCAAGAAATATAATCCCGGTAAATCCTATTTTTTAAAAGATAAATGGTCAAAAGGAGATTTTTGGGTACAAGAGGATCTTGCTAAAACGCTGGAACTGATTCGGGATAAAGGTCGTGAAGGGTTTTATTCCGGACAAGTAGCTGATTACATCGAAGCTGAGATGAAAAGCGGTGCTGGTTTAATAAGTAAAGAGGATTTAAAAAACTATCAGTCGCAATGGCGTGAACCCCTTGTAGGAAATTATAAAGAGTATAAGGTTATTACCATGCCTCCAACTTCGAGTGGTGGAATTGCCTTATTACAGTTATTGAATTCAGTTGAAGAATTTCCATTAAGAAGATGGGGGCATAATTCAGACTCAACAGTTCAGGTAATGGTTGAGGCTGAACGAAGGGTCTATGCTGACAGAGCGAGTCATTTGGGCGATCCTGATTTTTATAAGGTACCCCAGAAATATCTGGTAAATCCAGTTTATTCCAAATATAGAATGCAAGATTTTAAATGGGATAAAGCTACATTGAGCACAGATATTAAGGCAGGAGTGGTGCCTAAAGAAAGTGAGGAAACTACCCATTTTTCGATTGTTGACCGTGAAGGTAATGCGGTTTCTGTTACTACAACTCTAAATGGCGGTTATGGTTCAATGGTTTTTGTAAAAGGTGCTGGATTTCTTCTTAATAATGAGATGGATGATTTTTCAGTAAAGCCGGGCTCCCCCAATATGTACGGACTGCTAGGCGGAGAAGCCAATTCAATCGTTCCTGGAAAACGAATGCTTAGTTCGATGACTCCAACTATTCTGGAAAAAGGTGGCGAACTCTTTATGGTTGTGGGCACTCCCGGTGGCTCAACCATAATTACCTCTGTTTTTCAAACCATTTTAAATGTGCTTGAGTTCGATATGGGTATGCAGGCTGCTGTGAATGCTAAGAAATTTCATCATCAATGGTTTCCGGATGTGGTTACAGTGGAGAAAGGTGGAATAGATTCTCTTTCCAGACTAAAATTGGAGAAAAAGGGTTATTCATTTAAAGAAAGAAGGGCAATAGGCCGTGTTGATGCTATCCTTAAAACCAAATGGGGATATTATGAGGGTGGAGCAGATCCTCGCGGAGATGATACAAAACTGGGCTGGTAAAAATTTAAAAAAGAATTTTCAATGCCGTCCTGGTTTAGCTTTTCTGTTTCCCTTTACCTGCTGAAATAAGGACTGATATAAAAAAGTGAATTAAAATCAAACTCAGTAGAAAAAATTTTAAGGATGCAAATATAAAAGCGGTCTTTGCATAGGTGTCATCCGGACCAGTATTAATTAGTTGAAGTAAAGAAATGTTTTCAATAAAATCGCATACAACAGCAATAAATACCATGTTACTTAAAATTCTGACTTTGTTTAATGGGTGATGATTGTCTAGTCTGCCACAAGCCCATGAACTTCCATAGAAAAAAGCAGCTCCGTATAAAAGTGGAAAAATGAAATCTAAATAAATACTTAGGGTCATTAATTCTTTATGATTCAAAGCATTCAAATTGTTAAGAAATACTTCAGCGTTTGCGGCCGTTCCTATAAATTCAAATGTGAGAATACTTCCAGGGTCAAGGGGAGCAGTCATTGTCCGCATCACGATAATCCATCCCGATGTAATTAATAGTAAAATGGTAAACCTGAGACCTTTATTTTTCATCTTTTTCAGCACTGACATTGTTAAAAGGATATCTGCGAATTGAACTCTGGCTCATTCCGTCTTTTTCATATATAGCTATACATCTTTTTTGGTAGGGTTCAGCAATATTAATTTCTCCGAAATTTAATTCTTTCGGAACCTCAGCATTATTTAAGAAGAAATAAATTTTGGTTGTACCGTATTTTGTATGTGGCATGTAATTGCCATAGCGTTCCATTTCCTCCCAGTTTTCCGTCTTCATGCTCACCGCGTAAATTCTAATAACCGGACCGGTATTTTGTTCATTCCTAATGAAAGCTACCTCCCTGAAATCACTTTTAAGATCTTTTATTCCGGGTTCAGTAACTGTGCTCCATATCATGGCAATAATTATCAATGCAGATAGTATGTAGATATAGGTTTTGTATTCTTTCATTAGGATGTTATGTTTTGATTCCCTTAATTACGGGATTGCCTCGGCTTTAATAGATGGGTTTATTTCTTATTAACGACAACCAGAGATCAATATTCTCAAAGCTAAGCTTTATAAGGTAATTGAGTACTTTTTCATCCTTAATTAAATTTCAAATACACTTGCTTTATATTTTTCTATTGTATACATTTGCTATGCTTGCATAGTAAAATTGAATGAAGCCTGAAGAGACTGTTGATTATTTTTTAAAAATTGTGTGGCAAACAGTTGCGAATAAATACAATCATATTGCCGCAGATTATGGGATAACACAGGCTTTAGGTTACGTGCTGATCAATATACATGAACAAGGCACGACGGTTTCGCAAATTGCGGCTTTGTCGGGTGTGAAATCGACAAGTCTTTCCAGAATGCTAAAAAATATGGAAGAACTCAGCCTGATTTACAGAGAAACAGACTCGAATGATAAGCGTTCAGTTAAAATTTTTCTGACTCCAATTGGCATTGAGAAGCGTCAGATTGCTAAAGATGTAGTGAGAAAATTTAATGAGTATTTAAATTCTCATATTTCCGACAAGGAAAGATTAAAACTCATCGACACATTAAACAAAATAAATCAACTAACCACTGATTATAAACCTCAGTTTTACTACCCGGAAATTCCGGGTAGTAAAAACTGAAACTTCGTTTTTGTAACATAAGCCAGAGGTTGAATCACGAATGTTCGGGATATCATACAAATAAAGATAAACGGATGAAACGAGCTATTAAAAAAGTAGCGGTATTAGGTTCTGGAATAATGGGATCCCGAATTGCATGCCACTTTGCCAATATTGGAGTTGAGGTATTGCTTTTGGACATAGTTCCGAAAGAGCTTACCGCCGAGGAGCAGGCGAAAGGTGCTGATTTGAATTCCAAAACTGTGAGGAACAGGATTGTAAATTCAGCGCTAGAAAATACGTTAAAGACTAATCCTTCAGCTGTTTTCTCCAAAAAAGTTGCTTCTGCTATTACCACAGGAAATTTTGATGACAATATGAAAGATATTGCATTGTGCGACTGGGTGATAGAGGTTGTTGTTGAGAAATTGGAAATTAAAAAACTGATTTATGATCAGGTAGAACAATACCGGACAAAAGGAACACTTATTAGTTCCAATACTTCTGGAATCCCAATTCATTTGATGTCTGAAGGACGTTCAGAAGATTTCCGCTCACATTTTTGTGGCACTCACTTTTTCAATCCTCCACGTTATCTTCGATTACTTGAAATTATTCCTACAGCTCAGACAATGCCTGAGATTGTTGATTTCCTTATGCATTACGGAGATAAGTTTCTTGGTAAGACTACAGTCTTGTGTAAGGATACTCCCGCATTTATTGCAAATCGGGTTGGAGTTTACTCCATCATGGCATTGCTGCATCTGGTCGAAAAAATGGATCTTTCGGTTGAGGAGGTTGATAAATTTACGGGACCGGCACTTGGCCGACCAAAATCGGCGACTTTTCGTACTACAGATGTAGTAGGCCTGGATACAATGATTAATGTAGCGGGAGGATTATACAACAATCTGCCTGATGATAAAGCGCATAATTTGTTTGAACTTCCAGGTTATGTCAAAAAAATGCAGGAGAATAAGTGGCTTGGAGACAAAACTAAACAGGGATTTTATAAAAAGGTAAAGGGCGCTGATGGGGCTTCCGAAATTCTCGCTCTTGATCTTAAGACTTTAGAATATAAACCGCAGCAGAAAATAAAATCCTCAACCCTTGAAGCAACTAAGTTGGTTGAAAATCTTTCTGAACGAATGAAAGTTTTTGCCAAGGGAACGGATAAGGCAGGAGATTTTTTCCGCCATTCCTTTTTCGGACTATTCGAGTATGTCTCCGACAGAATTCCTGAAATTTCAGATGAATTGTACCGAATTGATGATGCCATGAGGGCTGGTTTTGGATGGGAACTCGGACCATTTGAGGTATGGGATGCCATCGGACTTAATGAGGCGCTCGAGGGAATGAAGAAATATGGCAATGGGGCGTCAGCATGGGTTCATGAGATGCTTCAGGCCGGAAATGAGTCATTCTACAAGGTAGAAAACGGTGTCAAAAAGTATTATGATATCCCATCAAAAACATATAAGCCAGTCCCAGGATTTGATTCATTTATCATTCTGGATAATATTCGTCAAACCAACACAGTCTGGAAAAATTCAGGAACTACAATAACCGACTTGGGTGATGGAATACTGAATATTGAATTTCATACCAAAATGAATACGATTGGAGGTGAAGTGATCCAGGGATTAAATAAAGCAATCGATCTGGCTGAAAAAGATTACAGAGGATTGGTAGTTGGGAACGATGGGGCTAATTTTTCGGCAGGCGCTAATATTGGGATGATTTTTATGGCCGCAGTTGAGCAGGATTGGGATGAAATAAATATTGCTATTAAGATGTTTCAGAATACCATGATGCGCATGCGTTATTCAAGTATTCCTGTAGTAGCAGCTCCTCATAACCTCACTTTAGGGGGTAGTTGTGAACTATGCATGCATGCAGATTTTGTTCAGGCTAATGCCGAAACCTATCTGGGTTTGGTTGAATTTGGAGTTGGATTAATCCCCGGTGGTGGAGGTTCAAAAGAATTTGCCCTGCGTTTATCGGATGAATTTAAAGAAGGACAAATAGATCAGGCAGCGCTCAGAGATCGTTTTTTAACGATCGGACAAGCAAAGGTTTCGACCTCTGCTGTTGAAGCTATGGAACTTGGTTACCTACAAAAAGAAAAGTTTGGTATAAGCATGAATCGCAAGCGATTGATTATTAATGCGAAAGAGAAAGCAATTGAACTTGCAGAGGCAGGTTATACAAAACCTGTCCAGCGCAAAGATATCAGGGTATTAGGTAAGCAGGGAATGGGAATTGTTTATGCAGGGGCAAATTCCATGTTCGCCGGAAATTTTATCTCTGAACATGACAAGAAGATTTCCGAAAAATTGGGTTATGTGCTTTGTGGTGGTAATCTTTCATCTCCAACATTAGTATCCGAGCAATATCTGCTCGACCTGGAGCGGGAAGCGTTCCTTTCGTTGTGTGCAGAAAAGAAAACGCTGGAACGAATTCAGAGTATTCTGACCAAGGGGAAGCCGTTGAGGAATTAGTATTGAGTATTGAGTATTGAGTATTGAGATATCAGGGCGGAAATGCATAATATCAAAGATCTGAAAATATGGAATAAGAGCATGGACTTGGCAATAAGGGTTTATGATCTTTCAGCAAAATTTCCTACAGATGAGCGTTATGGATTGATATCTCAAATTCGCCGGTGTGCAGTATCAATACCATCTAATATTTCGGAGGGAGCCGGAAGAAACTCCAATAAAGAATTCTTGCAATTCTTGGGTATTGCGAATGGATCATCATATGAACTGCAAACTCAATTGGTTATTACAGAACGTCTTGGATTTGTGGATACTAAAATATGTAATGAATTACTTGAAAGCATAGATGAACTTCAAAAAATGAATTTTAATCTTCAAAAATCAATAAGACTTAAATTGTAGTTGGGTTGGGTCTCAATACTCAATACTCACTACTCAATACTTAAAGGAATGGAAGAAGCATACATCATAGCAGCATACAGAACCGCAGTTGGAAAAGCACCGCGGGGTGTATTTCGTTTTACACGCGCGGATGATCTTGCCGCAGAGGTAGTCAGGCATCTGGTAGCATCGGTGCCGGATCTTGATAAGGATCAGATCGATGATGTTATTGTTGGTAATGCTACACCGGAGGCTGAACAGGGTTTGAATATTGCCCGAATGGTTGCTTTGATGGGTCTGGATACAGATAAGGTGCCCGGAGTAACTGTCAATCGTTACTGTGCTTCAGGTTTGGAAACTATCGCCATTGCAACAGCGAAAATCAGATCAGGAATGGCCGACTGTATCATTGCCGGTGGTGTTGAAGTGATGTCTGGAATGCCCTTTGGTGGGTGGAAACTCGTTCCAAATGCGGATGTGGCGAAGAATAATCCGGAATGGTATTGGGGTATGGGACTTACAGCAGAAGCTGTTGCCAAAGAATATAAAGTAAGTCGTGAAGATCAGGATGAGTTTTCATTTAATTCGCATCAAAAAGCCATTGCAGCTATAAAAAATGGACATCTTAAGGATGGTCTTCTTCCAATTACAATCAAAGAGAGTTTTCTGGATGAAAATTTAAAGCAGAAAACCAGGGAGTATGTTGTAGATACAGATGAAGGTCCGCGTGCCGATACTACAATTGACAAGCTCGCTAAACTTAAACCGGTATTTGCAGCAGTGGGGTCAGTTACAGCCGGTAATTCATCCCAAACATCTGATGGGGCTGCTTTTGTATTGGTGGTTTCAGAAAGAATGTTAAAAAAGTTAAATGTACAGCCTATTGCACGCCTGGTAAGTTATGGTGTTGCAGGAGTGCCGCCAAGGATTATGGGTATCGGTCCGATAGAGGCTATTCCGCTTGCTTTGAAAAAAGCAGGGTTGAAGCAAAATGATATAGATCTAATTGAACTGAATGAAGCTTTTGCATCACAATCTCTCGCTGTGATAAGAACACTAGAATTAGATCAGGACAAAATAAAT
>Ga0315906_10009412_pt1 | contig 11615 bp, 7 predicted proteins | sample LakEriMetagenome_4_FD_203526 | JGI IMG/M metagenome (GOLD analysis project Ga0315906, IMG submission 203526) | Freshwater fungal communities from buoy surface, Lake Erie, Ohio, United States - Buoy 2 MA122 | ecosystem: Environmental > Aquatic > Freshwater > Lake > Lake biofilm | place: USA: Lake... | reverse complement strand
CTGCCCGGCCTGTGGTCGCTGCTCGACGCGCTGCCGCGCACGCACTGGCCCGCGTTCATCCGCGGGGACTGCGCGTATGGAAATGAACAGCTCCTCGTGCAGGCCGAGGCGCGCGCAGTGCCCTGCTTTTTCAAGCTGAAGCACACCCCAAAAGTCAAAGTGCTCGTCGCGCAAATGACGCGCGCCGGGTCGCGTTGGCAGCCGGCGGGCGACGGGTGGGAAGTCCTCGAAAGCAGCCTGCGGCTGAGCGGCTGGAGCCGGGAGCGGCGCGTGGTCCTCGTGCGCGAAAGCCCCGCCATCGCGCCCATCGGCGAGCACGCGCGGCGGCGGCGCGACCACAGCCAGCCGATGTTGCCCGAGACGCGCGGCTGGGCCGGCGGTCCCGCGCCGTGGGCCGGGAAAATCGCCGTGCTCGTCACCACGCTCGACGCGAGCGCCTACCCCGCCGAAGCCCTCGCCCGGCTCTACCGCGAGCGGGCCGACGCGGAGAACATCTACGACGAACTCAAAAACCAGTGGGGCTGGAACGGGTTGCCGGGCGCCTCCGCGCCCGCCCTTCGGGCTGCCTATCGGCAGGCTATCTCGCTCCGCTCGATTCACCACGCAAAAGCTCGGCCCCACGCGGCTGATGGCCAACCTCATCGCGCTGGTTTACAACTGGTGGAACTTCTACGCGCGGCTCTACGACAGCGAACACCACCGCGAAGCCATCACCAGCCGGCCCGCGCTGCTGAGCGGAGTCGGGCGGCTGTTGCGGCACGGCGGCCAGCGCACCGTGAAAGTGAGTTTGCAGCACGAAAAAGCGGGCCTCATCGGCGAAGCTATCCGCATGGTGAGCAACACCTTGGCGCGCGTAAACGCCATCGCGGAGCGATGGACCGTCGAGCAACGCTGGACCCTGCTCCTGACCCACATCCTGCGGCACTGGCTGGGCGGAAAATGGATCGGAGAACTCCCACCCGGCGCCGAACGCCTGCTTTCGGGCTGATCGCCCCGAAAATCCGCCCCTCTACCCTCGCCCCACTCACCGCGAAATCATCGCGAAATCATCGCGAAATCATCGCGGCACGATCCCCATTCACGTTTTTAGGGTTATCATCTGCCCCCAAAAGGGAATCGTTTGCAAAGCACCCGTGAACGCAGAACCCTCGCGCCTTGCAGCCAACCACAGCGCCCAATCCCGAAGACGGTCTCGCCGGTCTGATTGAGCGGGTCACCTTTCACAGCGAGGAAACCGGGTTCGCCGTGCTCCGTGTGAAAGTGAAGGGACGGCGGGAGCTGGCAACCGTGGTCGGCTCGCTCGCCACCGTGAGCGCCGGGGAATGGATCACCGCGCAGGGCCGCTGGGTACGTGACAGCGAGCACGGGCTGCAGCTCAACGCCACGTTTCTCGAATGCACTCCGCCCACTTCACGCGAGGGCATCGAGAAATATCTGGGCAGCGGAATGATCAAGGGCATCGGCCCGGTGTACGCGAAGAAGATGGTCGAGAAATTCGGCGAGGAGGTCCTGACGGTGATTGAAAAATCCTCGGCGCAACTGGAGGAAATCAGCGGCATCGGTCCCGAACGCAGGAGGCGCATCAAGGAGGCATGGAAGGAGCAGCGGGCGATTCGGGAGATCATGGTCTTCCTGCACTCCAACGGTGTCAGCACCAGCCGCGCGGTCCGCATCTTCAAGACCTACGGGGAGCAGGCGATTGAGACCGTGCGCGCCAATCCCTACACGCTCGCCAAGGACATCAGCGGCATCGGGTTCAAGACCGCGGATCAAATCGCGGAGAAAATTGGCATCCCAAAAGACTCCATCATTCGGGCGCGCGCAGGAATTTCGCACTGTCTTCTCGAAGCCACGAATTCCGGTCACTGCGCGCTTCCCAAGGAAATGCTGCTTGATGCGGCGAAGGGGCTCCTGCTGGTTGACGAAACACTCATCCGTGAGGCCCTGGATCGGTTGCTTGTGAATCGGGAATTGGTAGAAGAGCAAATCGGAGAACACGCGCTGGTTTTTCTGCCGGCGTTGCGCGCCACGGAAATTGGGATCGCCGCAAAGATCCACGCGATGTGCAGCATGCCCTCCACCCACCCGGCCATCGACATCGGGAAGGCCATCGAGTGGTGCGAGAAAAAGACGGGGACGGAACTCGCAGCGAGCCAGAAGGAGGCGATCAAAAAGGCGTGCGAGAGCCGCGTGCTGATCATCACCGGCGGTCCGGGCGTGGGAAAGACGACCCTCATCAATTCCCTGCTGCTGATTTTCCGCGCCAAGAAAATCAAATGCCTGCTGTGCGCACCGACCGGCCGGGCAGCGAAACGGCTCGGCGACGCCACGGGCTTGGAGGCGAAGACGATCCACAGGCTGCTGGAATTTCAGCCGTCATCGGGCGGATTCACCAAAAACGAGGAGCGGCCTCTCGACTGCGATCTGCTCGTGGTGGACGAGACATCGATGGTGGACGTGCAATTGATGCACAAGCTGCTCAAGGCCGTTCCTGCCAATGCGCATCTCATTCTCGTGGGCGACGTGGATCAGTTGCCGTCCGTCGGTCCCGGCATGGTATTGGCGAACCTGATCGAAAGCGGCGTGGTGCCGATCGTGCGACTCACCGAGATTTTTCGTCAGGCCGCCAAGAGCCACATCATCACCAACGCGCACCGGATCAACGAGGGACGAATGCCGGAATTCGGAGACAAGACGCAGGAATCGGATTTTTACTTCGTCGAGCGCGAGGAACCGGAGGCGATTCAATCCACGCTCATCCGTCTCATTAAGGAGCGCATCCCTGCGAAGTGGGGCTTCGATCCGATTGGCGACGTCCAGGTGCTCTGCCCGATGAACCGCGGATCCCTCGGTGCGCGCGAAATGAACTTGCAGCTCCAGAACGCGCTCAATCCGCAGCGTCCGGATGAACCCCGCGTCGAGCGTTTCGGCTGGCAGTTCCGGATTCGGGACAAGGTGATCCAGACCGAGAACAATTACGACAAGGAGGTCTTCAACGGCGACATCGGCCGGATCAAGGCGATCAATCCTGATGAACGTGAAGTCGCGATCCAGTTTGAAAGCCGCGAGGTCATTTACGATTTCGGCGAACTGGATGAGGTGTCGCTGGCGTATGCGATCAGCATCCACAAATCCCAAGGCTCTGAATTTCCGGTCGTGATCGTGCCCGTGGCGATGCAGCACTACATGCTGTTGCAGCGGAACCTCATCTACACGGCGATCACGCGCGGCAAAAAGATGGTGGTGCTCATCGGGCAGAAAAAGGCCCTGGGATTGGCGGTCAGGAACAATCGGACGGGCGAACGCTTCTCCGGGCTGCTGGAGCGGTTGCGCGGCGCGTAACGCAAGCGAAAGAGGGTTTCAATTCCACTGACCGACGCTGCCGTATTCATCGAGGTACTTCGCGAGGTCAGGCTTTGGATTCGCTTGGAGCAGCGCATCAAACTCCCGCAGCCAGCGCCTTTCGCTGGGGCCCGCAGCGGCACATCCTTCATCATTAACTCACGCTTCTTCCGCATCACTGCCTGTTCCTCATACCATGCTGATCAAACGTGCCGTGCGCGTGAACAACAGAGACGCCTGCACTTTGGTGGGAGGCAGTCCCGTCAGGCGCACCACGGCATTGCGATACAACGCGATCTGCGATGCGTAGCCCTTCCGCTTCTCAGCCAGCGCACCATCATCGGCCACATCGTCCGTTTTGAAATCAATGATCGTCGCCGAAAGCGCCCTCCCATCCGCATCGCATGCAATGTTGACGCGATCAAAGGTGCCGCTGATCCAGTGTTGATCCTCAAGCATGAGATCAAACGGGCGCTCCCGCCAGAGCCTGGATTGTCCGGCTGGCTTGGTGAAGGCACCCCGGCAAGAGACGGAGCGAATCACATTCAATGCGTGCTCCCGCGCCTTTTCAAAGTCTGCATCGCGATCCAATCCCGCCTTGCGCCATGCGGCGTTCAAGGTGTCATCGTCGAAGTCCGCACCGATCCATTCGACCTGTTCCATCAGCTTGTGGACGAGCGTGCCAAGCTGCTGGCCGGAGTCGCGCCCCGTGCTCCACATCACGCTGCCTTTGACCTTGAAGCTCTCCTCGCCCGACGGCGTGCGTCGTTGCGGGAGCGGCTGGCGTGTGCGGAGCAGCTCGCCCAGCGCTTGCCGGTGTGGGGCCGGCGCCGGGGCGATGGCCGGCTTCAACGGATCGCTTTCAAACCAGGTCCGTTTGCCGCGCTCGAAGCTCCACGCAATCTGGATTCCGTCCATTTCCCCCGTGCGCGATGCGGTATCGCCCAGCAGTGTCCGCAGGAGGCGCGCCTCGTTCATCGCCTTCGCCGATTCACCGGGAGGTTTCTCCAGCACGAGATACAGGCCGCGCTTCGCGCGCGTCATGGCCACGTAGAGGCGGCAGAGGCTTTCAAACTCTGTGCGGTGCCCGGCTTCCTCGCGTTCATTTTTCAAGACATCATCGAGCATCACGAAATCCTTCGGTGGCTCCTGCAGCACCCATTCCAAGCGGCCCTCATCGTTGCGCTTCGCAATCAATGATCGCGGACGCAGGGAATTCATCGAACTGTTTGGGCTCAGCTCGGGCAGCACCACCATGTCGAACTCCAGCCCCTTCGCTGCGTGGATCGTCATCACCTGAATCGCAGCGCCCGCGCCGCGTGTTCGCAGGCGGCTTGCCTTGGCGAAGCGGATGAAGGCATCGATGTCGCGACTGCCTCCGCCATCGAACTCGGCGGCGAGATCCCCGAACTGTTCCAGCCGGAGCGCCGTGAATGCATCCATTGCCGGCATCGCTTCGCGCAACCGTGGCATCCATAATTTCACGAAGCCGGTGAATCCATCATCGAACACCGCGCGCAGGGTTTCGCGAATGGTGTCACTCCAGTTCTCACACTGGATCGGCGTCATCTGCAGATGCTCGAGCGCAAAGCGGTCGCCGGGATGCGCCGCGTACTGCAGGATGGAAAGCAGTGCGATAGTCACCGCATTGTCCGTGGAGGGCTGCTGTTCTGATTCGCAGACGGTTTCCATGCCGAGTTCCGCGCGGATCAAATCGGCGAGTTCGCGCGCTGTGTCGTTGCCGCGCACGAGCACTGCACAGGTCATGCCCCGCGCCAGCGGACTGACTTCGCGCAGCAGGCCCAGGGTCACATCGTTCGCCGTCGGTTGATCGCTTTCGACGGCTGCCGGCCACAGGAGGGCCGAGTAGCCGCGGAGCTTTGTCGCGCTGCGGTGCTCCTGAAACTCCCATAGTTTTGCCGCACCCGGCAGCAGCGTCGCGATCTGCTCCTCGTTGCACGCGAGGTTCACCGCATCGAGCACCTCCTGCGCGCTTCGCCTCGATTCGGACAGGCGTTCAACGATCACCCCGTCGCGTTTCCGCACCTTCTCGAACAGGCGCGGCTCGGCCTGCCGCCAGAGGTAGATCGACTGCTTGGGATCACCGACCGCAAAGAAGCTGCGTTCACCGCCGCTGCTCTGCAGCACTTCCTCGACGAGTCCGCCGACCACATGCCATTGCTGGAAGCTCGTGTCCTGAAACTCATCGAAGAGCCAATGGTCGTAGCGCGAGTCCAGCCGGTACCACAGCGAGGCCCCCTCGTTCTGGTGCAGCCATGCATCCGCCGCGCGTGCAAGCAAGCGTTGGACATCGGCAAAGGACAGCCGCCCCAGATTGCGGACACGGCGGGCATACTCATCCTCGTAGCGTGAGATCATGGACGCGGTGCCCTGCGTGCGGTGGCAGCGCACAAGCAGCTCACGGGCGAGCAGCGTCTCACACACGGTCACCAGCGCCTTGGCCGCGGTGCCGTGGATCTCGCGCTTGTTGCGAAAGATGCTGATCTCAGCCTTCCCATTTTTCAAATCGCTCCACACATCGGCGCAGGCACCCAGCAGAATGCTCACCGGCTTTGGTGCGTTCAGTCCCGGCTCGGTTTTGATGACCTCGTCGAGCATGTGTTCCCAAGCCTCGGCTCCTTTGGCAGTAAAGACATTGTCGGCATCAAAAGCCGCGCGCAGTTGTTGCACCGCCTGGGTGAGTTCAATCGGGCGTTTGCGTGCGGCGGCACCGGTGGGCCAGATTTGGGTTGGGTCGCCCCAACTCGATGCGCCCGCGCTTTCCATCCAGCGATCGTGCCCGCTTTCAATCCATTGGTTGAGGCTGTCCGCGGCGCGCTTCTCCTCCGAGCCAAAGGTCGCCTGCTTGAAAGCCTCCACCAACGAGCGGATGGCCTCTTCATCGGGCTTTCGAAACAGGTGCTCGATCATGCTGCCAACCGCCTCCTCGCGCGCCGCGCCAGCCTCGTCCTCGGCCATCACGCTGGCACCCAGCGGCAGGCCGAGTTCGAGCGGGAAGCATGCGGTCACGTTGGCGAAAAAGCTGTCGAGTGTGCTCAGACGCAGGCGCTGGATGGACTGCGTGGTGTTGCGAAGCAGCGTCGAAAAATCCGGCCAGTGCGGCGGCTGGGGCCGCATGCCTGCGAAATACTTCGCCGGGTCGAGCGTTCCCTGCGCAAGTTCGGCGAGGCGGTTGAGGATTCGGTTGAAGAACTCGCCGGATGCCTTGCGTGTGAAGGTCATCGCCGCGATGCGTTGCGGTTCGACGCCGAGCGTCATCAGGTGGAGGAAGCGGCGAACGAGCTGGTAGGTTTTCCCCGACCCGGCCGATGCGGAGATCACCACGTTCTCGAGTTGATGGAGCGGTTGCGAGGGCATGGGTCAGGCGGTTTGAGTTTGGGCTGCCGCAAACTCGACGCTGCCTTCGATATCGCCCAGGAACAGCTCCTCGTAGTCGTCGAAGCTCACGCGGGCGGGTGGCCAGAAGACGCCGGCGCGGATGCGTTGCACAATTTTCTCCGCAAAGGTCACGGCCTGCTCGCTCCACTTCGCATCAAAGTCCTCCCATTCTGTGATCGCCACGTCCTGCACGTTCTTGGGCAGGTTGAAGTAGGCGACCCTCACGTTTGCAACGCCCCTGGCGGCCATCGCTGCGGCGTAGAGCGGCAACTGCAGGTCGAGCCACTGGCGCTGGCGGCCATCAGGTGCTTCGAAAAGCTTCCAGGCGTCCTCTTCACGGCAGCGGCTGCGGCCCGTGATTTCGCGGGTATGCGCGGCGAGCGGTTTCTGGGCCTTGTCGGAAGTCTTGAAGTCGATCAGCCGAATCTCCGCGCGGCCACCGCATTCGCGTTGTTCGATGCGGTCGATTTTGCCGCGGAACGGCAGTCCCGCGATTTGCAAGTCGCCCTCGACCTCGAGTTCCGCGCACTGAATCTGCCAGCCTTCCTTCCGTGATTCGGCTTCGTGGAACGCCGCGCTGCGCAGCCGTTGCAGTGCGCTTTCCAGTTGGAGACGCAAGAGCATCGTCAGCCGGCGGCCATACAGTCTTCGCGCCTCATCCTCTGCAGCCGCGCACAGGAAGTCGGCGATGTCGCTTTCTTTCGTGCTCGCCGCGATGTTCCTGTCGGCTGCCATTTTTTGCACGGCGACGTGGATGAGATCGCCGAAATCGTTGGCCTTCATCTCGCGCTTGTCGGTGTTCACTGGCTGCATGTGGAGTCCGCTGCGGAGGTAGAAACGGAAAGGGCACGCAAGGTAGCTTTTGAGCGTGGAGGCGCTCACGCGTGGCAGATCCACGCTCACCATGCGCGGGCGCAACTTCCACGCAAGCGAGCGCGGCGGGTCGGTGGCTACCGCGTGACCTTCGTCCTTGGGAAAAAGGCGCTCCACACGCTCTGGCAGTTCCTTGTCCGGCCCGCGAAACAGCAGCCGCGACGGACGCAGGGCATCGCCGCGTTCGCCCCACTGGCCGCAGATTAACTGTAGCGCACCCGGCCGCCTTTGTGCCGCCAGCGCATGCAACAAATAAGCATCGCGCGCGTATCGGGTATCCTGGCTGGGCAGCTGTAACGCGGCACGCAGACTGTCCGGCAGGAACGGGTGACCGACGAGAATGCCCGGCACATGCTCCTCATTCAGCCCGGCAACGACCAGGCAGGGGCATTGCTCCCAGAGCAGTTCCAGCCAGCCTTGAAGCACGAGTTCCACTTCTCCACGCATTTCGGTCAGCATCGTTGTCCCCGCACGGTCCATGACGAGCGCGAAGGCTTCCGCTCCCCCTGGCTTCAACTGGAAGCGTTTGGCTTCGCGGGTGACCTCCTGCGCGGTTTCGAGCACCATTTCGGCAAGCTCCAGCATGCCGCGATCAGCGGGGGACTTCGGCGTGAACAGGTGCCCGCCATACAACCGCACAAGCAGTGAACGCACCGCATCACCAGGCGGCTGACGATCAAAGCCCTCGGCCAGTTTCAAGGCCTCCTTGAGGACCAGCTTGAGTTTTTGTTCCGCCGGCCGGTCCGAAGGACGCAGCAATTCCAATGCGTGCTCCAAAGTCATGGGCATGTGTCTTTGCGCAAAATCGTCGGCTGCCTGAAGCAGCGAGCTTCCGCTGCCCTCTCCGCCGCCTGAGAGCGCGGCGCGAACGTCCTCCACCCGCAGCAATGAGGCCAGACTCTTCCACGTGCGTGATGCAATGAGATCGCGCACGCAGATGAGAACATGCCAGAGGCCCTGCGCCTGCGGCGTCACGCCGGCCGGATCAAAAACGCGCACATCCTCGATCGCAAGCCGCTCCTTCAGGGCGCTGTTGACCTCCGCGTCGCAGACGCCAACGGCGGTGCGGTCCTGCAGCGCGAGCTTTGCAATTTGCCCGACGACAAGATCCGCCTGCTTCACGGCATTTGCCGCCACATGCAGGTGTTCGACCGCAATCGGCGCGGGAAGTGCGGCCGGTTGCTGCCAGAAGTCCGCGCACGGACGCCCCTCCGGATCAAACGCGTGCCTGAGTTCCTCCGGCGCCTGAATGCAAACGGTAAGCTCGGCCTGCTTCGCCGCACTCTCCATCCATCCTGAGAACAAGGGCGGCAGGTCGGGTGCTGCGAGCACAAGCACACGCTTCACACCCTCTGGCAGCCGGGCATCTGCCGCACGGTCGCGCTTCAGTGCCTGCACATCCTTGAGCTTCTGCTTCTTCAGGGCGGCGAAATACCGTTGCTCGAGCGAGGCAAGTTCACTCCATCGCTCTTGGTCGCTTCGCGAGGCCTCATGCGAGGCGAGTTTTGTGAAGTTCCATCCGCCGGCTCCAAGTGCGGAGCCAAGGTCGAGCAGCATCTCCGCTGTGGCGAGCGCCCACGACCAGCCGCGCTCGGCGGGTGGCTCCGGGAAAAGGCATGGATGCCCTGAGAAGTCGATGCGCTGCAGCACCTGAGCCCATGCGAAGAGCGAAGCGAGATGCGAGGGGGCTTGTTCTCGATCTTGCTCCGTCAACAGGGCGCGCTCCGGCACCCACACATGGGGCAAGACGGCTGCGCCTTCGTGTGCGGCCGTGGCCTTGGCCAGCACCTCCCTCAACCGGCGCGCGGCTTCTGCGGTCGGCACGATGATGAGCGTGTCACTGAGGTCGAGTTCCCCGCCGGTGAATCCCTTGCAAAGCAACGCCGTCGCCTGTTCGCTCACAGGCCGCTCCCAGCCCCAGAAGACGCGATTCATCATGGCAATGCGAGGCGGGTGCAGTCGACCAGCGGTGCCGCAAGCGATTGCGTCAGCGGAAACTCCGTCTTGCGGGTTCGGCAGGTAATCAGCGTTTCACTCACGGGCTCGCTTTGCTTTTGGCATCTGTCTCTCTATGGCATTGAAGAAATCGTAGGTTTCTGCGTCCCTGCCAACCAAGCCGATGAGCATGGAGCGGAGCGAGTGGCGGATATCGTCGGAGAGTTCGGCAGTGCTCATGCTTTGGATGTCCGGCTCAAGGATTGCGGCCAGATTCTTAACATCAGCAGCAGTGAGCTTGTCTGTTCTGATCGCAAAGACCAGCGCGGATTCGGCGGCTGCCTTGGCCTTGGCGAACGAGGAGTCGTGTGATGCGAGGTGGCGTAGAATCAGTGTGATGCGGGCAAGGGTTTTCATGCAGGTGCGAGGTGGCAAGGAGTGAGATGGAATTCATGCGGCGACCGGGGCCGTGTCGGTGTAGCAGGCGGAACCGGTTGAGAGGCTCCAAAAGTCGATCTTTGCGGCAAGTCACGCGTGTCGGGTTCATCTGCATCGGATATAGCGGGTTAGAAATGGAACAAACCGCCTGATCCACGGCCTGGGTCCCGCACCGAAGTTCAAATGCCTGCCGTTCCCCGTCCAGGCGCAGAACACACTCTGCCATTTCACTGCAACCTGCGCTGGGCGCTCCAGCGTGTAGTAATCGATCAGGGTTTCCGAAGTGTTGTCATGGAGACGTGAGGAAAGCTGGTCCACCGGCAGTCGACTCACGATCGCGATGAAGTATGCCTCCGTTGGATTTCTCGTCGGGGGCATCCGAAGGACGGCACAGGGGCGACCGTCGACAGCGTGGTCGGAAAAGCGAATATCGGAACCGGCAAAATTGCGATGACCGTCATCCTGGATGGCCGCGTCCAATTCGCACAAAAGTTCGTCGAAGAAGCCGGCACGGGATGTCGAGGCAAGAATGTCGAAGATCCTCACTGGCTCCGCAAAGGCAACCTTGCGAAGAGCCTGATGGGCAAACCTGTAGTGATGCCCCGAGTTCCTCTTCGGCTTCCAAAGGCAGTCTAGGAATCTGATGAATTTGTGCTTAGTAACAAAGATGAGGGTCCGCGCTTTAGTTTGGACTGAAGAACTGCGGCTGGGTTTCTACCCAGGCACATTTTCGATTGCCATCCAGATTCTGCCACAAAATCAGAGAAGAATCTTCAGGTTCAGATACTCGCCTGGTCTCTCCGGTTGAGTCTCCCACCATCTGCCGTCCATCAGCAACCAAGAGTGCGATGCACCGCCTCCAGACTCCAGCGTGCACAACGTGAACAAAACCTCTTACGTGCTTACGAACCCTGAGCCACCGCCGGCACATTTGTCCTTCCTCAAAGGAGTGACGCTTGGTGATGATACCATCCCCAGTGTCACCACTTGCCTCACCGACAACCTCTTCACACGACACCTCGACACCTTCACCCCATTTCCCCTTCGAATAAGCTTCCATTTCCCCAAGCATGACCGTGACGTACATATCACGTTCCCCTTCCCGGTGTTGTGTAAGAGCTTTTGCGCTGTGACCCCCTTTTTTTCTCATTCAAGCTTTCTGTCAGTTTTTATGTGGAAAAGCGAGCACAGAATGATCCGCTGTCGCAAATTTATATTGCCCATGTGCGATTAGTTTCTCGACTTACTCAGCCGGATTTGGTAGAAAGCAGCACTCAATTATGCCAATGAAACAATTCAATATCAATGAGTGTGTCGTGTTCCATAAGACGAAGGAAATGTTTGGGGGGTTCTCCAATATGTCTTCCGAGTATCCTCTTCAGGTTAACAACGTGGTGTTTCCCACTTCGGAACACTTCTATCAGGTCATGAAATACGGGGATCATCCGGACATTCAGAAGGAAATTCTTGGGGAAAAGAATCCACTTTTGATGAAAAATAACACGAGTGTCCGGTCATAAGTCAAACAACATCATCTGGTTGCAATCTTGTGACACCAAGGAATTGAAGTTAGGTTCCGCAAGCAGCTCATGGAGAGGCATTTTCTCAAAGGGATGAACGCTCAGGAG
>Ga0315906_10009410_pt1 | contig 11616 bp, 12 predicted proteins | sample LakEriMetagenome_4_FD_203526 | JGI IMG/M metagenome (GOLD analysis project Ga0315906, IMG submission 203526) | Freshwater fungal communities from buoy surface, Lake Erie, Ohio, United States - Buoy 2 MA122 | ecosystem: Environmental > Aquatic > Freshwater > Lake > Lake biofilm | place: USA... | reverse complement strand
CTTCATTTTCTTTTTATCTTTTTCCATAATTATCCACCTCCTAGTATAGATGCAGTATTCTTTATTTTAAATTCAGCCTGCTGTGCATTGCTCACTTGACCAGCTAGTACATAAGTCTGTAAGGGTGCAGTATTGACATTGCCTTGCAATCCACTTAGATTGAGTGCTGCTGGAGATTGACCTGAAGGTGATGACATTGCACCACCCGATGGTACAGAGGGAGTACTACCTCCTCCTCCACTTTGTAATGATGATTGATATTGAGTAGATGCAATCTTTGCTATGTTAGCTATGCTAGTTGCTGCAACAAATGCCAAAGATGCAATACCTACTGGATTGGGAACTACACCAATGGCTACTGGTGATGATGCCAAAGATGCATTGACTGCTTTTGCTCCATCAATAATTGCTCCAGCTAACTGCATCTTTTTATTAAACTCAAATTGCTTTCTAGCGAGGGCATCATAAGCAGCAGCTCCAGCTACTGTCTCTCTGTCAATCTTTGCCATCTTATTGGCAAAATATGCATCACCTACAGCTTGTATAGCTGCCTCTCCCTCTTGTGCTAGTTTTAATATCTTATCTCTCTTCTCAAATTCTGCATCTCTTAATTTTTTAGCATTCTCGATTTGATGCTGAGTAGCTTTATCGGAGGTCTCTAATAAGTCACTAACATATTCTTGATCAATTTTAGATAACTCTTGGTAGGCAGTCTTAGCTATCTCAGTCTTTTCTATTGCTCTCTCTCTTTCTTTATCTGTCAGGGCTTGAGACATGGCAGCATTCTTATCAGCTACCTCTGCAGCTAGTGCAATATCATCTTCTGCTTGCTCCTGATTGTACTGAGCTAGGATTTTATTCCTATCAATTTTTTCATCTACTACTTTTTTGGTAGTCTCTTTCTGAGTTTTGACAGTGCTTTCTTTTGTCTTTTCATTTGATTTGACAGTGAACTTATCTAGCTCTAATTGAGTGGATGATATCTTAGCTATAGAGTCATTGATCAGTTTACTGGTAGCATCAATATCTGCTTTAATCTTTTCTACTTGACCAGTCTCTAAGTTGCCTATTTTTTCAATCTCTTGATAGTTAGCATAGGCAGCAGCAGCTCCAGCATTCCTTGCTTCTTGTTGAGCTTTTGCTATCTTGTTCTGATTTTCTACTCTTGCTTGTTCAGCTGCTGCTAAATCATTTTCAAGTTGTAGTCTTTTTTCAAATAATGGCTGTAAAGTTTTCTCTCTAGCTTGTATCTCATACTTTAAAAAGAGAGCTTTGTTTACATTACTAAGAGCTGCACTTAGTTTATCATTACTTATAGTCTCTGCATTGATATTACCTAGATAATCAGGATAAGTCTTTTTTAACTCATTGATGATTGCTACTCTTTTCTCTTGTGATAGATTAGCATCATTCAATAAAGCTTTATTCTTTTCTAAAGATACCAGCTCACCACTGATAGCTTTATTCATTTCAGCTGTTATCTCTGCATTGAGCTTTTGTGCTTGATTAGTTTTGAAGATGGCAGCTGTTATCTCATCCCAGTACATTACCACACCAGCCAAAACTCCTCCCAGTAACATGATAGGATTAGTGATAATGGTTGCACCTATATCTACTAAAGCACTACCTGCAGCAGATAGACCATCTTTCAACATTCCAAAATTGATTGAGGCTACATTGACCCCCATCCTTTTGATTGACTCACTAAAACCCTCAAGATCTAGCTCCATGAGCTGACCTCTTGCTATAGATAAATTGTTACCAAAGTTGCTTATTGCTGGACCAGCTTGTGAATTTACAGCCTCCTTGACATCTTTCATTCTATCTCTCAGCTCTCCAGCTTTCTGAGATAACTTGATAAATTCATCTGAGCCAGCATCTAGACCAGCCATCTGATCTTGTACCGCCCTTAACTCTTGCTTTATGCCTTTAAGGCCACTTAATATCTCATCAGCCATATTGCTCCGCTTACTATTGTACCTATTAGTATAAACACTATTGAGTAATTGATGATCTTAGTGATGTACTTGCTCATCTTATTCTTGTACTTACCTTTGGCGATAGCACCCACCTCAGACTCCGTTGGTAGTTTCTGTTGTAGTAGTGCTAGTGCCTCTGCTATTTGTGCAGGATCTATCTTGTCTATTGTCATTCTGTTCCTATTTGCGTGAGTATCACTTGTGCTGTCATGTAAATTTGAGGAGTGGGATAAGACGGAGCTCCAGTATTCTTGACTTCTAGGTCAAGTATTGCATTGTTCACAGCGTTGGTATTCCATCCTAGCTCAAAAGTTCCCAAATTGGTATCTATATCTATGATAACATTGTGCGGATTGTCTCCTGCTGCTATGCCTCCTTTATTGTACGCAAAGCTATATGTACGAATACTGTAGTATTCTGTTGGCTCTAGTCCTGATCCTGGTACACTTGTCAAAGTAGTACAAGTAAGTACTACCTCTGCAGTGTAGATAGCATTCTCTAAAGTCAAGAATGAGCCTACTACAGTAGTCATAGCTGCTGATGTGAATACATCTTTAGCATGCCATACCATTTGACCACTCGCTGATCTATTGACTAGAACTCCATCACTACCACCACCATACCACACTCCCTTATTCTGTACAAGCAAGTCCTCACCACCTACTATGCTATTCTTTGCAGCTCCAGTCACAGTCAAGCTTTTACCTATTACGATAGTTCCGGTAGCTGTTGGATCTACTTTAATTGTCTGTTCATTGAATAGATTATCAAAGCCACTGCTCAGTGATGATAAAGGTGATGTAGGTCTAGGCTTGATACCTCCTTGATTCTGTGATCTATAACAAAGATTAAGACCTGCATTCCAATAGTAACCTATCTGCTCACAGCAGACTTGATTTCCTCCATTGAGCCACTGCACTGAGCCATCCTTCTCGATTGCTATGGCAGTGTCATTACATACACCTGGTAAGTCTACCCCACTCAATTTCTTAATCAATGTCACAGAGGTACTTTGATTCATGCCCATATTGTATCCATCCACTGACAATACTCGCCAGTAGCTGTTGAATAAGAATACACTGTCATTGAAGTTCAAGTTCAAGATATCTGTCACATCAAGATTGAACTGAGCAGTCAATACTTTGCTCTCCTCACTATACAGCTCTTGTAAATAATTGTTGTAATATTTCAAATATGCTGTATTGGCTGGAGCTGATATGATTGGATGTAGAGGTATTTCTTGTGCAAAGTTCAAGTCATTGCTAGATAAATCCGGTAAGAGTACATCATAGTGACCCACATAAGGTACATTCATTCCTTCAGGTCCACCTACCACCCATCCACCTCCATCAGGCCAAATATTGTATACATCAGTAAAATTAAAGTACAATAATCTAGCACCTGGATAGCTGAACTGATACTCACTATCTACAAACTTAGGTAAGTTCCAAGTACTACTACCATTGAGCATCTGATTAGGTGTAGAACATGCCTCTAGTTCTATGACATTTTCGCCCGCTGTGAAATCACTAGCTGTATCATATAGCTCAAGTGTACCATATAACCTACCTACTGTCTTGTAGGCTTGATTGGCTGCATCACTACCCTCACTATAGGTGAACTTTTGCTTGCGCGTTTGATAGTCTGATGATGGCACTATAATCATTTCACCCATCTCATCTATCTTAGTAGTCCAGTCTATTGTACCTCCACCTCCTAAGTACTCATTCATGGTCATGATGTCAATCACTCCATAGTTGCTATAGTTAGGGATGGCTACTGCGTTGGTAAGCTTCATGATGTCTCGTAAGAAATCAAGTAGCTGATACTTTTCGGGTGCCATTTTTACTGCAGAAAAACTACTTGTCACAAGTAGATCGAACTTTTGAAAATCAAAGCTTGTGATATTGCAGATAATATCTATTGCACCTCCATTGGTAGGGTCTCCATAAGCAGCGAAACATGGCTCAATGGTATCTCCTGCATCAAATGAATAGCTATTTAAAGTATTCACTCCAGTCACATTGTTGAATGCAGGTATCTGTATCTCTCCATTATTGACACTTGTGGTCTGAGCAGTGTAAGTAGTGAAACCAATAGCAGTATCTCCAGTCATACCCATTGCCCATGGAATATTGGCACTGAGTTGAGGCTGTATAGGATAGTCAGATGATGTACTTGGTAGAGCTGGACCATTGGTATTGATAGTCCCTGATATACCACTATTCCATGCAGCTACGAAATTAGTACCATTGATAAGAAAGCCAGGTACTACCGTTGCATCAGGAGTGGTAAGCACTCCACCTACTTCTGCTCTGAGAGTTCCTCTAAAGCTAAATTGATAGTATCCATCAGTAGGTATGGTGTAAGTATTTGTTAAGGCACTGAAATTACTACCTAAATCTATAACCTCATTGAAGCTGGTAGTACATACAGCTGCATAGACATTGCCACTTAGTACAGAAAATGACAAAGTCTCATCAGTAAGCTGATTGCTTTTGAATTGAATACCATTCTCTGTATCATCAGTATACTTGATACTGCCATCCTTACCCATGAAAGGTAGACATATCTTATCTAGTTCATCTTGTACAGCTGTGCTTAACTCTATCTGTCTATTATTATTGCCAGCTAAAAAGTTATTTATTTTGTCAATGAGATAGCTAGCCTTGAAACATGGAGTTAAATCTTGAACTGTTATAGTATTGTCAGGTCTAAAGAATGCAGTAGCACCACTGCCATAAGAATATGGAGCGTCTACAAAAGTACCCTGCAGATTGGAAGGCCATGTCATAAACTGCTGACCTTTGTCTATCATTGCCCACATCAGCTTATGATCACTGTAGTCATTAAGACCTATAGTACCACCATCATTGACTGTCTTGCAGTTGGCAAATCTTACTACATGCTCAGCATCCGTATAATCTAGCACAGTGAAATCAAGGTCTTTCAAGTTAGTACCTAAGTCTACCGCATCACCATAAAAGACTATAGAAAAATCAGCCATCTTACCATTCTTGATAAATGACTTTTTGAACTGGACAAAACCTTCCGACACTGGTATAGTATCGACAGTCAGAACTGCTTTGAACTTTCTGCGTATATCATTTGATCCTACTATATTGAAGTCACTCTGCAAGCCGAATAGATTACAGTTGTTTTGAGTAGCTGGTATCCTGAACTCTTGACTATAGACATCACCAGCCTCTAGCGTAGTGATGCTATTGAAGTTGAAGTTCATAGAGATTGTGTCCTGACCATACAGATCGACTATAAAGCCATTGTTCTGCTGATCATAGACAGTGAGTATCACATCATTCATAGCTTGTATTGTAGTTTATTGCTTGATAGTCTTGTGCATACTTGAGCTTAAGTGTCAGATTGTACTTAGTGCTATTGCGTTCCCTTCTCATTATGTAACTATTATCAGTCACTATCATTGGGATGTAGTCACCTCTGCCATCATAGTTCACCCAATGCACTACCTCTGATACCATTAAGCTTTCAAGATATACGAACTCCTCCTCTGTGATCCAGTCACTTGTCACTGTCAAATACTTAGTGACCATGTTTTCTCTGCTCACATATTGCCTATTGTCTGACCAGTCTGTAGTCAGCATGCCTGGAGTCTCTAAACCATCACCCAGTCTACCATAGTTTCCAAAGGGCTTTTTGTATTCAGTCCTTTGAATGTCTATGCTGTTCTGATTAGTCTTGATGAAGTTGTAGTAGTTCCATCCTCCTTTCTTTCCTATCCATCCAAGTTCTATTGGATTGTGATCACAGTCTATATCTTCAATCACAAATAGCCACTTGGTACTGCATATTGCATTAGTCACAATATCCTTAATTTGCAATGTATAGAATGCAGTATTAGCTGGTATGCCACCACTTCTCAAGTATGTTATATTTCCAGCGAATGCCGGAACGAGTGCCACAGCACCAGGCTCTACTTTGATTGTGAATGATGTAGTGTCTGTGGTTATCAATGTGCCTGAGCTTGTGTAGAAATTTAGCTCAATATATTTATTATTGGCATCTTGCTCAGAGCTAAATGTACCATCATCTGAATTGATACAAAAGCTACCCATGTTATAGGGCAGAGTAGGTACAAATGTCACTCCTGATCTGAATGAGGGAGGCACCTTTGATGCTAGTCTCTTATAGTAAGTACTAGATGTCAGGTCATTGAAACCTGGTCCAGGTGAGCTTGCGCTATTATTCTGATTGAATGAGAAAGCATTATCCCATCCCCAAAATGCCATGAGCTCTATATATTGGGGACCAATACCATCGGGATCTTGTGTGAATACTCCAGCTACTTCCCACCCTTCAAATACTCGAATAGTCACTGCAGTATTCATATTGCCTGTTGCGCTGATTAAAGATGCAGATGGACTATTCGCTTTTGTATTGTGAATGTATGGTAAAGTCAATGTCGTATCTATTATCGCTCTGTAGTACAAAGCATTGATAAGATGAGGTCTAAGATTGATGATGCCCCTACCAAATGGATTGGGATGGACATATAAATAAGTGTCTACGAAATTGCTATAAAAATCTTGCACAGATATAGTGACAACATACCTAAAACCAGGTTGAGTATATTCAGTGCTGAGTGCTGTGACCACATTATCAATACCACCCTTGCTGACATTGTCATAGGTGATAAGTGTCTGTGATGTCCTTTGTAATGTTAGTGCCATTGCTTATGCTTTTTTAACTAGTCTGAAAGTATTGAGTAGCTCTACTTCAATGTCCTTTCCTACACTATTAAGTATATCAGGACCCATTGCCTTGAGTGTATCTAAGTAGGCATATTCAAAGTAGTGCAAGCCTACTCTACCTCTCTCTTGTATTGCTTTTGCTATTGCGTATGCTATGCCCTCTCTCTTGCTCTTTGATGGCTTGCTGATGAACTTACCATTCTCATCCCGGAACTTTATATTCTTTCTCTCCATCCACTTGAATATCATTTTTGAGGGAGGCATCTTGGCAGTTGTCGCATTCTTGGATGGCATGTAGTATGGATCATCAGTGGGCATTCCCTTAGTTCCTTTCTGTCCATGCTCTATTGCCATTGCGTACTGCTTAGCTGCACCCACCACAAAGAATGAGAGAGTCATGTCCTTATTGACTTTCCCCCTTAGTCCATCCCTGAGCTTACCACTAGCTACGAAGTTCTTTGAGATAGTCTTGCTCACCTTGAACTTTGATACCTTTTGAGTGGCACCAATATTCCTCTGAGCTTCTTGTACTACCTCAGTGACGAACTCTTGCAGCAGTGCTTTGAGATTGTTAAGCTCCACAGAAAATTGTATAGGCAGTGTTAGGATCTGCAATGAGTAAAGCTATAAAGGCATCTATACCTTTGGCTGCCAGTGCTGTGGTGAACTCAGTGTTAGAGTCCTCCCATGCAAAGCAGATAGTTCCCCATTGTCCATCTGTTGGTATGGTCAGCTCATTGATACCGCCATCCTTTTGAGTAAGTGTATAATTCATTTCATTAAGATAAAAGTGATGATACTGATATTATTGATGCACTTGTTGATGTTGCATTATTGACAAATTTGATAGCCATTGCATCGCCAGCCGCAAATGATACTATACTAGATGTGTTTGAATAAATCCCTGCAATACTACCTGCGGCAATAGTAATAACTAAAATAGTATCTGCTATGTTTTTTCTAATTGTCAATGTCAATGATCCAGTTGCAGGTTGAGTACTACCTGAAACGGTGTAGAATTTACTCATTGTGCAGGCTACTGGCATAATCACTCTGCGAGTATTTTCATTGGTAAGGACGCCACCTATATTTTCAAATGCAGCATAAGCTATTTGACCTGTTGATAATGTAGTACCTCCATAAACAGCTTGTAAAACAGCCAAGCTAGTATATTGAGGAATGTTCAGAGTGCTACCCACTAAAGTTGCTGAGCCACCACTTCCAGTAGTAGTCAGTGTGATAGCATCTTGCTTGTTATTGAATGTGTTCCAGTTAGCGGATGATAAGTATCCATCAGTAGATCCAGTTGCCTGAGTGATGCCAATGGTACCACTTGTAGTGATTGTGCCTCCAGTTATGGGTGCAGTTGTAGCCACTGATGTGACTGTACCACTACCTCCCCCTCCTCCACCTGGTATTGTTTTCCATGTACCATCAGCTGCTGCATAGTCAGTAGTAGCTCCAGGTATGTTAGTTGTAAATACTAGTTTCTTTGCCATTACATAGTGATCTTAAATGAATAAGTACCGAGTGAACTAGCTGTTGGTGAAGCACCTGTTATTGCATTTTGAATAACCTTTAATTGCCAAGTATCATTAGCTGCAAATGTCGCGCTATTGGTTGTATCAAGAAATGTATTGGCTGCTGATCCTGCTGCTATTGTTATTGTGATGGCAGTATCTACCCCATTCTTTTGAATAGTTGCAACAAAACTTCCGTTGTTAGGTTGCGTTCCATATGTGCGGAAATGAAAGTTACTAATTGTGCAAGCCATTGGTAAAGGCACTTGATATGCCACTGTAGAAGATGTCACCGCCCCTGCTATTGCGTGATAGCGTGTGATGGGTGATGCCTGCACTGTGATTGTCGTACCTATTATGCTACTTTGAATACTCGTATTATAGAGTGTCTGCCAGCTCTTATCACCTCTCCAGTACTGACTTGTAGTACCAGCTGTGATAGTTGGCTCTTTGGTAGTATGCAAATGATCTAGTGCATCATCTACATTGGTACCAGTCACTTGACTATCATTTGTTACCTCTGATGCGTGAATATGCTGATGCTGCCACTTAGCTGCACTACCTTTGTATATCCACACTTCATTATCTGATGGAGTGCCTGATTGAAAGTCTACTCCATGTACTCGGTGTACTGTTGGATCAGGATAGGTGCCAGTTAGATCTCCTCCAGCTGGACCGCTAGGTGTACCTCCTCCGGTAGGAAGTGTATACCACCCCTTTGTACCAGTTGCATCTGTACCATAGTAGTAGTCATTGCCTGGTGTATCTACATCATTGTCAAGCGTGACTGATGTACCTGATAAGTTCAAGCTATCGTCAAAGGTCAGCACTCCACCACCTTGCCCTCCACTGGTAGGAATGTTCAAGTTGAAGTCTACCGGAACTGAGCAAAAGTCAAAAGTGTAGTCAAGCTCAATGGTGACAGTACCCTCTACTCCAGTCAAGTTGTTAGTGAACGAGTTAAGGAAGGGAGTGATAGTGATAGGCTTTTGCAATAGTGCATTGTCACCAAACAATGTATTGTTTTCAATGGTGGCAAGCAAGTCCTCAAATAGCTGTGAGCAGTCACTGATGATCTCTTTCTCATTTTCGGGCTTATCATCTTTGTCTCTGACTAAGTCAGCAAAGAGAATGTCAAAGGACATACCTCTCTGACCATCATCATAGTTGGTAGATGATGGAGCGACATGCATCCAGGGATAGGTACATGACTTGCCGATGTCTCCCTCTTGGATCGTGCCATAAGTGAAACGATTGATTAAAGGGTGAGCAGTGGCAAAGTCCTCAAATCTTTTTATGATGACATTGTATGTTGTCGTACTTGTACTCATATCTATTAGTATATTAAAGGCTCAAGGGATATTTGACATTGTTATATGACTTCATGTAGCTGATGTGAGCGAAGATTTGAGCAGCTGGTAGGTCAGTGATCATGTTGAACTTAGTGATGTCTCTATCTGTTAGCTCCTCAATTATATGCCACCACCCATATTGAGATGAGAGTGTAGCTCCTCCTCTATCAGAGTCAGGCTCTCCTCCATCTGTGTCAGCATCTGTTGATCTAATAATCTGAGGGAACTGCTCAGCAAATCTTCCCTGAGCAGACAAAAAAAAACAATAGCACCATTCACATAGGCCATATCTACATCTCTGAATAAGTCAGCATTCTTGATGTGGACAGCACTATCATACTTCTCAATCTCATAGTTATGCATGAACTCACTCACTACTGGCCTATACAAGATACTCATGATCTTTGGTAAGTTGTTAGTAAAGTCAGACCTCACTAGCTCATTGAGGTCAAGATATTCACCAAAGCTCATAGCCTCTAGATTGGGATGAAAGCCCATTGTCTTGCCACCCATCTTGATGTACTTCTGTAGCTTGTTCTCATTGTAGCCCTGGCATTCCTCAATGAACTTATTGATTAAGGGAGATATATCATCCATTGACTTCTCTCTCAGCTCATCCTTTGTGTATCCAGTCACCACTTGAGCTTGCAGGAATACATTCTCTCCGGCATTCTTAAAGTCTATGTACTTACCCAGTGTAATCATATAAGACTGTCTATTGTGATATTGATACCATTGCCACCTACCTCCAGCTCAGACTTCTCTACATATCCTCTTTTCTTTCCTTTAGTCTTGAGATAGAATATACAAGCTGTTGGGTTAGGTCCATCCTGGACTGTCAGTACTTCACCCTTAGCTGTTGCTACCTCATGCTTGGCTCCATTGATGAGTTCCATGAGCTTGCTCTCAGCAAAGTCAATACATGACTCTTGGATAGCATCTACTTGAGCAGCGTAGTCGGGGTCCTCTTTGTACCATTCATAGTGAGTAGTCCTACTCAAATCAGCTTTCTCACAAGCTTGAGAGACTATACCCATTGACTGCTTGAGACATTGGATCATTAACTCTTTTTTGTTGTTAGTTTTGTCAAGCCTTGTCTCTAGTGACTTTTCAAATTTATCTTTTCCCATACTTCTCAATATAGCATTGTTCACAGTGAGGCTTAGAATTTCTAGTTATAGATATGTTAGCCTCATCAATATAATAGTAGATATGCCTACCACAAAAATACTCAGCACACTTACTGCACTGGTGTATCTCTTTTTTTGGTACATCACACCCACACTTAGTCATTCAATTTATTCTTAAAGTGATTTATCAATCTTTCCATCTGATGATCATAGTACTTTGTAAAGGTAATAAATCCCTCTTTATCTTGCTCATATAGCTTATAGAGTACATTCCTTAGTCTCTGACCATTGCTTTTCTTTTCTAGCTCAAAATCAGCTTTTAGGTCCTCCATGACTTCAATCTCTTGCTGCATGAAACTTTCCTCTTTTATAGCTACATAGACGAAGCTGTTTTGTAAAGCAAAAAGCTGACCAGCTGTTGAGGGTGACATCTCTTGACTACCCAAGACTATAGCAGTTGTCTTGTCTTTTCTTGACTTAATTGACTCAATTTGTCCTGGTATCAATATCATATCTATCTATTAGTATATCTATTAAGTTAATTACTAGATAAGTAGTAGTTAATACTTAATCTAGAGAATAGATCCTGAGCTAAGAGAGCATGAGAATATCCTACTGACTTGACATCAGTTGTCACTCACCTCTCAAGCATTAAGTCTCAATCTGTCGAATGAGTCCCTCGCTTTCAAGTCCCATAGTATCATCAGTGATCTATGGTCTGGAGTCTACTTTAACAGAGTGTCTGACCTCTGTGATAGTCTTGCGGCTCTCTCCTTGATGCCACCGCTGCACTGTGCTATCATCCCCTAGTAGTGCCTAATTCCTCTGCCCTAGCGTATTCGCACCGCCAACAAAAGAATGTCCCCAAGAGCCATGCACCAGACTCAAGGGGACTTCAAAACTTTCAA
>Ga0315906_10009409_pt1 | contig 11617 bp, 6 predicted proteins | sample LakEriMetagenome_4_FD_203526 | JGI IMG/M metagenome (GOLD analysis project Ga0315906, IMG submission 203526) | Freshwater fungal communities from buoy surface, Lake Erie, Ohio, United States - Buoy 2 MA122 | ecosystem: Environmental > Aquatic > Freshwater > Lake > Lake biofilm | place: USA: Lake... | reverse complement strand
TTGGGAATTCTCTTATTACTAATATTATCAATATTTCCTAAGGTTATATTGAGAGAGCTCTTTGCATTTCTATCGTCGGGCATTTTACAAATTGTTTAATAGTATAGTAATATAGTATATTATATCTGTTATATCTGTTAAATTGATATTACTATATATTATAGTAATATCAATTTTTATTATATTTGTTATGCTATATGATGTAATGATAATCGCGTATTTCATATTTTATATAGTGTTCTCAGTATTCATTTCATGTTCGTAACATAGATTGTGAACATTCAATGGATAAATTCGACCGACACGCTGAGCTCTACCAATAGCCTGTTGTTTATCTGCATCCATAGAATGCAATATAATTACGTCGGTTGCTATACTAATATCAATTCCGGATCCTGCATATTGTGTTGTTAGTAAAATAACGCTGGTATTACCATATTTAAAATTATTTAGAATATTCATCATTTGATTTGTATTTCCTTTAAGACAAGCATGGTTTATATTATTTGTCTTTAGAATCTCAGTTATCTTAGAAAATGCCGCATCTACACGACTAAATACAATAAATTTTCCAGATTTATTATTTAGAATCAATTCTATCAAAGTATCTTCTTTGCTAAGAACCCCTTTACCAATAACATCCCTATTAATTATTTTTGTTTCTTCTTTCTTGATGGGCACTATAGCAGTTAGATTCTCTGTACTTTTAATCTCTGTGCGGCAATTGGGGCATCTCTTTCTATCATTATTAACTGACGTGTTTAATAGATTAATAATACAAGTGCCGCAAAAAATATGAGTACAATCCAATATTATCGGATGAGTTATATTATCCAAGCAAATAGCACAAGTCTTATTTTCTATTTCTGAAATTCTCTCAGTCAAATCTTTTAGCTTATCCTTCAAATTTTTCAACTCGATTGTAATAATATTTAACTTGTTCGCCTTAATATCTTCGGGAATATCCAATAAAGCTATATAGTCCATCTCTTTATATTTATTATGAATTGCTTTATTCATATCAGTACAAATTAGATTTGCGATACCTGCTTCTGTTTCATTTTTACCCCCGAGATCTTTAATAGCACCCGATATATCGTTCGCATTAATTTTTTCGAGAATATTTTGATTAATATATGGTATAATGGCCTTTGAATATTTAGACATTTTGCATAGATAAAACTTTTCAATTATCGGGGGCACGTTAAAACTCTGTCTAACAAACTCTTTATTGCACTTTACTAAAATAAAATTCAAATACTCCTCTTTTATCATTTCTTTTATATTGTGATGTAATGAATTCGAAGATGAATGTATACGGTCACATATATTCAAATAGGTTCCGCTAATTAGCCAGAGATATAGATATGTAAGGGTTTCTATTTTATTTATAATATCATGGCATTCGTCGATAATAACACGTTTCCAATTATAGATATATGGCGAATGCCTCGATTCTTTGAATAAGTTCAAATAGTATGGATCATAATATTTAAATAGCGTTGTTAGTGTAGTATTTTTAATAAGAACAACATCATATTGATTAAAATAGTTGATTATTTCTTCGTCATCACCATGATATTTGGGCATATATTTATTAATAAAATTTAAATTATCTATGGCCAAATATTTCAAGTCTGTATTTTCGCTCAATGTTTTTTCCCATTGAATATATACAGGTCCTCTTGGAACAATAATAAGCGTAGAGTTTATCATGTTATTTAAAATAGGAACGTTTTTGTTGCTCGATGTTAGCTTAAAATAATTATATTTTTTAGTACTATGTTGACTTATAATTTTTTGATTATTAACAAATATATTATTCAAGTCGTTATGCGCTATGATTGATAGAGCCGTTAATGTCTTTCCGTAACCTACGATATCTCCTAAAATACCAATATTAGATTCCATCTCTTCTCCAGACGAATACTTAATCTTTCTTACATTTTCCATCATAGTTGCTTTAAAGACACATGCGAGTTGATGAGGTTTTAATTGTTTTTTTATTTTTATTGGTTGTGCTATTCTCGGAGATTCATAATCCAATTCGGTATTATATATTATATTGTCGTAATTATAATTATCATCAAACATTTAATATATATATATTATATTATAATATGCAAATATATTTTATATATCTTTACATTTTCGCATGTAAATGCGTATAAAACGATATAAGAAATATTTTCATATATTAAACATAATGGACGAAGATAAAAATCTTAAAAATGAAATTGAAAGGAAGGTTTTGAAAAAAATCGTATTTGCCTTGCCCGGCGATAATTTTAGCTCTAAATTTTTAATTTCGTGGACTGCTACTATTAGCAAAGTTCTGGAAATGCAAAAATATGATATAACTATTTCTCCAGCAACTGGCTCATTTGTTTCATTTGTTAGAATGAAAACATTAGGTCTTGATACTCTACGTGGAGATATGCAAAAGCCTTTCAATGGTCTAGATTTTGACGTATGGATTACCATTGATAGCGATATTGTTTTTACTCCCGAACAAGTAATTGAATTGATAGAATCGACCGAACATCATCCGGTTGTTTCCGGAATGTATAGAATGTCTGATTTGATGAATTTTGCTTTTGTAAAAGACTGGGATACAAATTATTTCAAGGAACATGGATCATTTAAATTTATTACACCTGAAGATATTGAAATATGGAAAAAAGAGACTGGATTTAAATACTATCCCGTTGCATATACTGGTATGGGATTTATGGCTGTTAAACGAGAGGTTCTTGATAATATGAAATACCCTTATTTTGATTCTGAATTGAGCGTAATAATAGCTGATGATGGCAAAATGCTAACGGATATTTGCAGCGAAGATGTATCGTTTTCGCAAAATATTATAAAGGCCGGTTATCAGATTATGGTTAATACTGATATTCGCGTAGGACACCTGAAGCAATTGGTAATTTAAAAATATTAATTTAATTATAGAACAATAATGAATACTTTTTTCTCATTAATAGAAAACATTAATAGCTATTATCCTTTATTAGAGAATATAAATGGTTACTATATGACTATTTTATTAGTAATAATATACCTAATATATTATTTGATATCAAATTCATTTATGGTTATTTTATTAATATCAATAGGGATATTTATAGGATTTTATATTATATATTTAATGAGAGACACACTATTATATTTTTACAAACAGCCTTAATTACTTACTTTTTCTTATTTCCCGTACATCCACACCCGTCTCTTCCACCTTGTCCTCCTCGTCCGCCCTTCCCTCCTCGTCCGCCTCGCCCGCCTCGTCCGCCTCGCCCTCCTTTTACAGGGATTACTTTTTTACTATCTACATTAGATTCGGAATTATCTAAAATCTGTTTTAGCATTTCTTCTTCATCTTCTTCTTTTAATTTATTAGTAGCTTCTTTTTTATCAGCATTATTAGAGAAAAACGAGAAAAATGTCGATTCGTCCTCTATGTCGTTATCGTCCTCTTTTTCTACAGTTTTGGATTTTATCATAGCTGGTTCGTCAACGACTACGGCTACGTCTTTTACGTCGTTCTCAGTAAGCGTCTGTTTTTTTGGAGGCTCAGAAAGCTCGCTAAATTTTACAGATGATCGTCTTTGAGGTGTTGTTTTAGTTTTTGGAGCCTCTAAAGGCTCTCTAAATTTTACAGAAGATTCTATTTTTTCAACATCATTTTTTTGACTCAAAGATGATATAATAGATTTGGGTACCTCGTCTGGCTCCTCCTGCGCCTCTTGAGATTTGCTAAATTTTAACGAAGGTTCTCTTTGAGGTACTTGATATACTTGAGATGTTTGTTTTTTTTCTATATCATTCTCTTTATTCCAAAAAGACGAAATAATAGATTTAGGCTTCTCGGGCTTCTCGGGCTGCTCGGGCCGTTCAGGATGCTCGGGCCGTTCAGGCTGCTCGGGCTGCTCAGGAGATTTTCTAAATTTTAATGATGGTTCTCTTTGAGGTACTTGAAGCGTTTGTTTTTTTTCTATATCATTATTCTCTTGACTCCAAAAAGACGAAATAATAGATTTGGGTAGCTCAAACGGCTCATGCTGCTTGGACGGATAGGGTGTATCATAAAGTTCTTGTGAATTGCGAGATATGGCTGGTTGAAATATTTGCGATGGTTCTCTCAATGTTTTTTTTGCGGTTTCTATATGATCGTCTTTATATTGGACACTATCTTGATTCCAAAAGGACGGAATATATGTAGGTTCTTGTACTTTTGCAGGCTCTTGAAAGTATTCTGGAGTTACGGGTGGAACAGGTGGTAGAACAGGCGGTAGAACAGGCGGTAGAACAGGCGGTAGAACAGGCGGTAGAACAGGCGGTAGAACAGGCGGTACGGGCAGCTGCGAGGTTTCAGTATTTGATGAAAAATAAAAGTAGTATATTGCAAATGCAATAAATATTAACAATATTAATATACCAATACCCAATAAGACCCATTTAAATTTATCCATCAAATTTTTAGTCACAGGTTTTTCATTTTTTTTAGATTCTTCACTTGAAGTATCCTTTTTATCTGCATCGGCTGCCGTAGTAGCCGAAGTCCCACCAGTATTCTCTTCTTCGTCGTCAGTCTTTTCGATAATTATTTCACTATTTTGATCATAATTATATTGAACATCGCGAGCTATTCTATCTTGTTCTTCGCGAATATTAACTGTTTTTTGCAAAGCTTCGCTAGGTGTAATAAAATCCTCTATATTTTTGTTTATTAATTTAAGTAAATTATCATATAAAATATTGGTATTTTCAACATCATCCTTATTTTTATTATCTTTTTCCAATAAAGATATTAGATTATTAATTAATAAGGTCATTTACTCTATGTTCTATATTATTAAATTATAAAATAATATGTTTTTCTTCTTAATAGATTAGATATATAAATGGAATTACTCAACCCTATATTTGTTAAAAGATGGGTTTCTGAAAATAAATATATCGAATATGTGTTTGATGTTAATGTTAATCATAAAAATAAAATTGTAATTAAAGAATACATATTTCGCGATATTAATATTAAAGATACGTTGGATAAGATCGCATTTCATATATATAATTATGAGAGTAAACAAGTAGAATATCCTTATTATTTTTGGTCTTCTTCAGACAATATAGATACCTCTATATTATTTGATATTAAAAAGATTTTATGGAAGGGTTATCATCAAAACCCTTTTAAATCTCGTGATAGAGATTCTCTGCAATTAAAAGAGCCTATTGAATATGTATATAATGAAGATATATTAAATACAGATGCTTTAAATATTGTGTTTTACAATGATTTTAAATACGAAAATAAATATTATTATCCTAATATGAAAGCCCAAGTGGCGAGCAATTTAAATAAGAAATTAGAAAATAATACTATAGCCCTCTATAATACTAAAATTCTTAAGGCCAAAGAAAAAAAAGACGAATATTATAATATTTCTTTTTCACACAAATATGCTATTGAATCCCTAATAGTATTGTTTGATAATTTTAAAACAAATGAGAAAATGCAATTGATACAGCTGATTAATAATAGTAATGCTATTTATAAATTATACAAAGACCATACTATAGAGGATAGAGAATTGCATAAGATATTTAATTTAAACAATAATAAGGATAAAGAGCCTGCTATAAATATATATTACGGTAGAGAAAATATAAGATTAAACATATCGAACGACGGTGTATTTACTATACATATCATTTATAACATGGATAGAGGAGAAAATATAACAGTAATTAACAAAATAAAATTTGAAATAATTGACTATCTCAAAGATTATTTAAAGATAGATGATGAAGACTTTAAAGTCTGCGATATTAACTCCAGAATAACTTATTCAATCAATTATATCGATACGTCTTTAATTAAAAAAATTGGATTATATGCTAATATATTTCAAGATTTTGAAAAGAATTCTAAAGATGATAAGAAAAATGCTAAAGAAGTTAAGAAAAATGTTGGATATTACATATACAAACGGTCTAATGATATTGATGTTGATAATTATATAAGAACTCGAAGTAAAAATCGAAATATATCAAAAGATGAAATATTGAATGAGCTAAAAAACATGGGTATAATCCGTTCTATCGGAGATATCAATAAAATTATTACTAACATGAAGGATATCGAACAATATAAATTGATTAAAGCAGGTAATAATAGGGAAGCTATTTCATTAATAACTGTTATTGTTAACAATGATAATATAGAGGTTATTACTACAAATATCAAATCTTATTTTGAACTCGAGAATTTAAAATACTGGATTATAAGAATAATTGAAAATTCCAAAATAGATAAACCTTCTAAACATCTAAAAGATAGTCCGAAAAAAAGCTCACCTATTAAAATAAAAAGAAAAAGTACCTCTTTAAAATCTTCTTCCGATGAGCGCAGCAAGAGCAGCAAGAGCAGCAAGAGCAGCAAGAGCAGCAAGAGCAGCAAGAGCAGCGATTATAGTAGTATAAAAAGTGATGAATATATTGATAATGCTGTATCGTCTGGTGGCGGTAAAGCTAAAGACAATTATCTAATAAATAGGCTAAATATAGCTGATAAGGAGTTGTGGAAAGGAAATAAGGCGAGGAATTGCCAGCCTCCTCACCAACCTATAGTTTTATCAGAATCAGAACTCAATGAACTCAAACTAAAAGGTCATGATAAGCAGCTTGATAATATAATTAAATACGGTAGCACCGAAGATAACCAACACTATTATACTTGTCCGAGAATATGGTGTCCTGTAAGTAACATACCATTAAATGAAGATGAATATGCAAAAGGAATGATGTGCCCCGATGAAAATGAAAAACCAATGATGTTAAATGAAATTATGAACAATGCGAATAAGCCAAGATATGCATATCGCATAGATAAACACAATATACCTTGTTGCGGTACTAAGAATCCAGAATTAAAAAAGGTAAAGGTCGATAAGCCTAAAAAAATAATTACAGAAGATAAACCAGAAAAAGGGAAGCGTGGGAGAAAGGCTAAGGAAGCTATATTAATTAAGAAAGAATCTGTCGAAGTCAAGAAAGAAAGCAAGTGCAGTAGCGAAGATAATGAAGCAGTTACTAATAATTATATTATGACGCAAATACCTATTATATATAAAAATAGATATGGAAATATTCGTAAGGAATTATATCACGTTCTATATAATAATCATACAGATTATTTGAATAATTGCATAAATCGCAATAATATCAATAAACACAATTGTATATTACGAAAGGGTATTAAAGATATTCCTGCAAATAAAAAATTGAATAATTATGATAACATTATAGATGTTATAGCTTTCCTATTAAATAAGACGAGAGATAGCTTATTGAGAGATATAGAAAAAAGACTCGATATAATTACCTTTTTGTCTCTTGAAAATGGAAATGTATTCAAGGATTTCTCAGATAATGAACCAGTAATTCCTGAATCTAACGCCAACTTATATATTGAATTATTGAATAAATTTAATAATAAGTTGCTATTCTTTCCTGAAGTAGAAGATAATTCCAAAAAATCACTATATACCAAGTCGCGATTATTATCTATTTATAAAGCCTATAAAAAATTTATCAGTTATTTAAAATCGACCGATAGTAAATATGATAAAAATATTCAATATATATATTCATTAGTTGCGATATTATATAAAAGATTAATTATATCATGGGAGGTAGAGAAAGGGATCGATAATAATGTTCAAATTATATGTCCTTATTATACGACTTTTAATGATTTAATACATTATTTAGGAAAAAATCCCAAAATGATTATGATATATAAGGACAATAATAATGATAAGGATAATATAAATACTTCGATATATGAACCGCTTGTATCAAGGACGATAAATACAAAGACTGATACTAAATCTTATAATTTAGACGATCACGAGAATATCAAAAATATATTAACAAGCTGCTCGGCTAATATGAAGAGTACGAAGAGTGTGAAACACGAAACTCATAGCAATGATATATATGAGAATAAGATTAATATAAGAGCTATTATAAGACGCGTGAATAATATCGAACAGAATACCGAAGACGTATATGGTTTTAAAACATTGATAATAAACAACGATCTATCTATAGATAAAATTATATTACATAACAATGTAATAATAACTTTTAAGAAACAATCTATAATATTTATAAAGTTACTTATAGAATTCTTTAATATTAAAAATATAGTGTTTAGCGAAGATATAATAGGCAATATTTATAATATATCAGTGAAAAACGATGTACACAAAGAGTTTATAGAAGATGCTAAAGGTGTTGGAATAAAAGTGGAAACTTTTGAAATAAAGAAGGAGACTAGAATTATCACTAAAGGGGCGATTAAATTCACAGACCACGCAATAGACGATAATATAGTATTTAATAGCGATTATTTTAATAAATTCCACAAATATGTTAATAAAAACAAAAAGACTACTAATGATATGTATGAAATCCGAAAATATATCAAGAAAAAATTATTGACTGTTACTTATACAAACGAGTTTTATAATAATTTAGCTAATCATTCGAAATCTCATGTTATAGATACGCTTCTTAAAGATATAGCAAAGGATAATAAATACGACCCTCGAATGTTACAGATAGTTTTAGAAGAAATAGATCTTTCTTCTAGAAATAGTATAAATAATTGGTACTCATTATCTTTGGGAAACTTTAAGTATGATTATATCAATGAGATTTCTGAAAATATAATTGAAAAAGACAAAGAATTAATATTTTCTCAATATCTTGTATCTAACCCCGATAGAATACCGAAAAATATAGTAAGTTACAAAGAGTATTATCCGACCAATATAAATAATTTAAATAATCCTATTGAAAAAACATATGAAATCAAGGACAATACTACATCTACAAATATAATTAAAAGTATACCTACTATATTTAAGGGTATTGAATATGAATTGAATTCTAAATGGAAGAAAATTTGGCCAAAATTATCTTTGAGATTGAGATATATCAAGGTTAATTATGGCGAAAATTATATCAGAGATCTATATGAATATCTAACAAATTATGATAAGAATATAATAACAAATATTCACAAATTCGATCATATAATACAATATACATACGATGAATATGAAAAAATATTATGTGATAATAATAACATTAGCGATTTAAAAAGGAAAAATAATAAATTAATTACTATATTATTTAAAGAAGATCCGCATTTTTACGCGGTATACGTTAAGACAATGAATGTATTAAATAACACTAATTTATCATTTAAATCTGAGAAGGTTTTCTTAGACTCTTACTTTAATAAAAGTAGTATTGATGAGAGGCGAAGAATTATTAAGCATATCAAAAAAGAAGATGGTATAAAATATTATAGCGATATAACATTAAAAATAATAGCAACTTGGCTAAATATTAATATTTTTATAATACGTGATAAACAAGAGTATGGGAGAGGTATCGGAGTTAAAAGAAACGGTATCAAGGATTTTAATAATACGAGCGTTTTCTATAGAGCCGGAAAGGATATAGATGAAATAGCTAAGCGACCTCTATTAATGCTATTTAGGGAAAAAAATAAAATAAATAATATATCTTATTATATAATCAAGCTTTCAGATAGTAACTCGTACATCTATAAAGAATTGGGAGAAGCTCCCGAAGATATTAAAAATAAATTACTTAATTTAAAATACAATTCCAACGATTCCTTGTTATCTCCAGATTCTAAATAATATTTATATTTTGTTGGTGTAATTTATAGCATTTGCTGTTCTTTTTATCCAAATTTAATTTAACTCGCAAATCATTCTCGTTATATGTGAATTTATCTTCGTCGTCATGTTCGTCGTTTTCTACTATAGTATCGAGATTTTCTTCGTTCATAGGATTTTTTATGTTAAAATCATTCAATAGCTCAATCATATACTCTTCGTCGATCAATATCTTGCTATCTCCAGTTCCACACGGAGGCTGTTGACCCAACATTACATTTGCGGATACTCCATTTACCTTATCATATTCAGCGAAAATACTTGCGTTAATTAACATATCAGTGGTTTCTTCAAAAGACGATTTAGCAAGAGGTCCTATATCTCCTCTATTAATACCGTGTCTATCAATAGGCATTAATTGTCCTTTGTAAGTCATAGTATCTATAAGTAAAGACATGTGTCTATAATTCATTGAACCTTCGTTTGTTACAGCAACTAACTCCTTGTATAGCGCATTTCTTGCTGCCTCAATACCAAGAGTATCATATATTTCTCTGATATCATTAGAAATTGTACGAGTACTATCTATGTTTTGATTTTCTAATACTTCAATCAAATTTGTACCATCTGTATCCAATACCCACTCAAGAATATCGTCGAAATTATTTGTATCATCGTTATATCTTGTATATTTCTTTTTATTAAGCGATACCTTCTTAATACCTTTGTATCCCTTTAATAATATTTGATGTACTATATTATGCTCTATAGCTTTAATAGTTGCAATTTCATCTCCGTCCTTGAGAGCCAGATCAGTCAATTTAATGCGAAATACACATTCATCAGCATTATCATCGCTATATACACAATCAATATATTTATCATATGCCAAATTTAATTTCGTATAGATATCTATCATTTTCAATCTATAAGATAACATCTTCTGTTTATTAAAGACCAATCTAAGAACCCACGGAGACGAACTACGCGCGCGACATGATGATCCATTAAGTTCTTCAAACTCTTTGTATATATTCATAATTCCTTGATCGTCTTCAATATTCGTTTCATAGTATTCTCCATTATCCCAATATATCTCGCTATACTCCAGAATATCAGATAGCTTAGTGATTTCAATAGAATTTTTTATATTCATAGCATGGTCTTTTGTAGCATCTATTCTTGGATCATTGAAATCTCCATTGCTATTTTTAATAGGATTAATCACACACGAAATATCATTCTTCATATATATAATCAATGTGGGTGTCTTAGTTTTTTTAGTTGCCGATAAAATTTCTTTAAGACGTGGAACGCCAGATGTAGCTTTGACTGCAGCTGCTGTTCCAGATACGTGAAATGAATCCAAAGTCATCTGAGTACCTAATTCACCAATTGTTTGGGCTGCAACAATACCAACCATTTCTCCCGGCTGTGCAATAGCCTGATTAAAATATTCAATAATTTGGACTACAATATAATCAAATATTTCCTTAGTGAAATGATAATGGAATATTAATTTTTTAGGATTCAAATAGAGTCTCAATAGTATATGGAGAAATCTCATGCCTTGATTGAGATTTTTAATAAAGAGCTCCTTCTCTAATTTATTTATACAATCTAAGATATAATCAGGAGATAGATCAGTTTTAACTCCTTCAATATTGATACTCAACAATCTATTATGAGTCGTTGTTATAATCCTGCGAAACGGAATAGGATAGTTGATTACATTCTTCTTTTCGTAATTAAATATCTTCTTGATAAGGAACAACTTATCGTCTATGATTTTTTCAAAATGTTCATTGCATCTTTTATAGGTGTCTGTAGTAATAGATTTTAACACCTCTTCAGTTACATGAATTTCTATATTATCTGTCTTCTTC
>Ga0315906_10009405_pt1 | contig 11621 bp, 6 predicted proteins | sample LakEriMetagenome_4_FD_203526 | JGI IMG/M metagenome (GOLD analysis project Ga0315906, IMG submission 203526) | Freshwater fungal communities from buoy surface, Lake Erie, Ohio, United States - Buoy 2 MA122 | ecosystem: Environmental > Aquatic > Freshwater > Lake > Lake biofilm | place: USA: Lake... | reverse complement strand
GCACGTTCTTGTCGACACGGATGTCAGCAGGCAAGCCCAGTACCCGCTCGGCAATGATGTTGCGCAGAATTTCGTCGGTCCCACCTTCAATGCGGGTGGCCGGCGAGCGCAACAGCATCGCCTGAAAGCGTGCGTCGGCTTCGCTGAGCGCAGCGCTGTCCAAGGCCCCGGCCTGCGCCTGCAGGTCAAGTGCGAACATGGCAATGTCCTGCATCATCGGACCCCCGACCAGCTTGCCGATCGAATTTTCGGGCCCGGGCATTTCGCCGCGTGACATGGCCGAAATGGCGCGATAGCCGGTGTACTTCAGGCCACTGGCGCGCACCGCCCATTGCGCGAGTTTGGAGCGTACGGCCGGATCTTCGATGGCCAGCCCATTGGCGGTCTCGAACTCGCAGCACCAGTCGAAGAGCTCAGGAAAGCCGGTCTGATAGCCGGCGCCGATGGACAGGCGCTCATTCATGAGCGTGGTGAGCGAAACCTGCCAGCCGTCGCCCACTTTGCCCAGTCGCTGACTGTCCGGAATCCGCACGTCCGTAAAGAACACCTCGTTGAAATTGGACTGTCCGTTCACCTGCTTGATCGGTCGAATCTCTACGCCCGGCGACTTCATGCTCAAGAAGAACATGGTCAGTCCCTTGTGCTTGGGCAAGGTCGGGTCTGTTCGGGTGATGATGATCGCGTAGTCGGAGTAATGCGCGCCCGAGGTCCAGATTTTCTGGCCATTGATCACCCAGTCATCGCCATCGCGCTCAGCGCGGGTACGCAGGCCGGCCAGATCCGAGCCACCAGCAGGTTCGGAAAAAAGCTGGCACCAGACCTCTTCACCCGATGCGAGCGGGGGCAGATAGCGCCGGTTATGTTCCTCGCTTGCATAGGCCATCAGGGTAGGGCCACACATGCCCTGGCCGATCCCAAAGGGGCGCGACAGCTTGGCGTACGTGCCTTCTTCCTGGGACCAGATCACTCGCTCGATCGGTGTGGAGCCGCGTCCGCCAAATTCCTTGGGCCACTGCAGGCAGGCCCAGCCGGCATCCGCTTTGCGCTTTTGCCAGGCTTTGGAGGCGGCCATGCCATCAATGCCCCGAATCTGCACAGTTCCGACCGGCGAGGACTCGAGATCCTCCAGATATTGTTTCGGTGCATGGGCTTTGATCCAGGCGCGGACTTCCTTGCGAAATTCGGCTTCCTGCGGGGTGTCGTCGAAGTTCATGATGTATTCCTTGGATGTTCAGGTCGCGGGATGTTCAGGCAGCGAGTTGACGCGTGCGCATGCGTTCGACCAGTGCGTCTTCCCACTGCGAAAGACTGCCCAGACTCACTGCCAGCAGATTGGCGCGTCGGTAGTAAAGATGGCAGTCGAAGGCCCAGGTGAAGCCCACGCCGCCGTGCACCTGGATGTTGTTCTTCGCGCAGTGCTGGAAGGCCTGCGTTGCGCTGACCCGGGCTGTGGCGGCAGCAACCGGCAACTCGGGCGCACCGGTGCTTAATGCCCAGGCGCCGTAGTAACTGTTCGAGCGAGCCAGCGTGGCCGAAACGTACATGTCGGCCAGCATGTGCTTGATTGCCTGGAACGAACCGATCGGTCGGCCGAACGCCATGCGGTCAAGCGCATAGTCTCGTCCCATCTCGAGCGCCCGATCGGCACCGCCGATCTGTTCGAACGCTGTGAGCACGGCTGCCCGGTCGAACACCTGGGTGATCAGCGCGCCACCTTGGCCGGCGCGGCCCAGCAACTGCGCCGTGGCATCGACGCAGTCCAGGCGCCCATGGCCGCGACTCGGGTCCAGTGTGGGCTGAGCAGTGCGAGCCACTCCCGATTGGTCCAACTCGACCAGGTACAGCGAGATGCCGCGAGCGTCGCGGCCGGGCGCTGAGCGGGCCGCAACAATCGCAAAGTCTGCAATGCCCAGGTCGGGCACAACGGTCTTGCTGCCATTGAGCCGGGCCCCGTTTACCCCGGTTCGCGCCTGCATCCGGATGGATTGCGGCGTGACCGCACCAGCCTGCTCTGCGAATGCGAATGTCCCGATGGACTCGCCACTGGCCAGGCGGGGCAGCCAGCGCTCCTGCTGCGCGGGCGAACCTGCCGCAAGGAGGAACTCGGTAGCCAGATAGACCGATGAGGAAAACGGCACGGGAGCCAGGGCGCGCCCCAGTTCTTCTGCGACCACGCACAGTTCAAGGTGACTGAGCCCCAGGCCACCGAAACGCTCCGGAATGACGATGCCAAGAAAGCCCATCTCGGCCAGCCCCTTCCAGAGGCGTGCATCGTGTTTGCGATCGGAATCCATGACAGCGCGGACTGCGCTGCTGGGGCATTCAGCGGCGAGGAAACGCCGCGCCTGCTCGGCCAGCGCCTTTTGCTCAGCCGAAAAATCGAAATTCATCAGAGTCTCCCTTGTTCTTATTCAGGAATGCCCAATCGACAGCAGGTTCTCCACTGGCCGATAGAGCGCTTCCAGGTAGGCAACATCTTCAGGCTCGAGTGTAATCTCGGTGGCGGCGATCAACTGCTCGATCTGTTCGACCTTGGACGCCCCCACCACCGGAGCCACCACTCCAGGTTTGCTCAGCAGCCAGGCAAGCGAGATCTGCGCCGGGGTCTTGCCGTACTTGGCAGCGACTTCAATCACGCGGTCAGCAATCGGAAAAACGGCTTCGCCGCGGTACAGGCCCTCTGTGCGTGAACGGTCACGGCCTTTCGAGCGTGACGTCGATCCGGCATCGAATCCACCCTGGTACGCGCCCGCAAGAATGCCGCGCGCCAGGGGCGACCACGGCGTGAGCGCCACACCCGACTGGATGCAGTACGGATTCATTTCGCGCTCTTCTTCCCGATACACCAGGTTGTAGTGGTTCTGCATCGAGACAAATGGCGTCCAGCCGTTCATGCGTGCGGTCAACTGCAGTTCGGCAAACTGCCAGGCGAACATCGAGGAGCCGCCCAGATAGAGCACCTTTCCAGCCTTGACCAGATCATGCAGGGCCTGGAGCGTCTCCTCGATTGGCACCTCGGCGTTGCCGGGCACGCCATGAGGATGCCGATGGATCACCAGATGATCGATGTAGTCGACCCCCAGGCGCTGCAGGCTCGCGTTGACGCCTTCCATGATGTGCTTGCGCGATAGACCGCTCTGGTTGGCGCCTTTCCCCATGGCCATGGCGACCTTGGTGCCAAGCACATACTGGTCGCGCGGAAGCAGTTCTCGCAGCAGTTGTCCGACCACGCGTTCGGTGGCACCCAGGCCGTAAATGTCGGCCGTGTCGAAGTAAAAGAGCCCCTTGTCGATCGCCGCCTTGAAGATCGGCCGCGCCTGATCGGGTCCAAGCGTCCAGTCGCCCTGGTGTCCCCGCCCGGGTTCACCGAAGTTCATGGTGCCCAGGCACAGCCGGGAAACCTTCATGCCGCAGTGGCGGCCAAGCTGGACGGAAGAAAGCATGGGATGTCTCGCGGGCGTTCTTGTTGTGAGGGCAGGCGGGCTGCCAGAACAATCCTAGCAGCCCATTGGTGCCACGCCTAACGCTGACCGAAGGAGATCGTGCCGAATACATCCGTGAGTTCACGTGGTTGGGAGCGCCAGTATTGGTGTGGAACGCTTACGCTTGCGCCCAGCGCAGCGGCCGCGTGCCATGGCCAGCGCGGGTTCCACAGAAGCCCCCGGGCCAGAGCAACCAGATCGGCCGAGCCCGATGAAAGGACCGCTTCGGCCTGTGCCGGTTCCGTGATCAGGCCCACCGCCATGACCGGGATGCTGACCGCTTCGCGAATGCGCTGAGCAAAGGGCACCTGATAGCCTGGCCCCAGCACAATCTTTTGCTGTGGGGAAATCCCACCCGAGGACACATCGATCCAGTCACACCCACGTTGCGCAAGCTCGCGGGCAAAGACAATGGTCTGGTCGACATCCCAGCCGCCCTCCAGCCAGTCCGTAGCGGAGACTCTCACCCCCAGAGGCTTGTCCTGCGGCCAGACAGCCCGCATCGCTTCAAAGACCTCAAGCGGAAAGCGCATCCGGTTTTCCAGGCTGCCACCCCAGCGGTCGGTGCGCTGGTTGGCCACTGGCGAGAGAAATTCGTGCAGGAGATAACCGTGCGCGGCATGCAATTCAATCGCGTCCAGGCCCAGGAGCGCGGCGCGCCGTGTGGTGTCGGCAAAGCGCAATCGCAGAGCCGTAAGACCTGCCTCATCCAGCGCCCTGGGCGGCACTTCGCCTGGCAGATGCGGTACGGCCGACGGTGCCACAGGTTGCCAGCCGCCCGCCTGGGGTGCGATCAGTTGTCCACCGTCCCAGGGACGTCCGCTCGAGCCTTTGCGCCCGGCATGGCCGATCTGCAAGGCGATCGGCATCGATGCCATCGTCCTCACCGACTTCAGGACTGCGCCCAGCGCCGTCTGGGTCGTGTCATCCCATAAGCCCAGACAGCCCGGTGTGATGCGTCCCTCTGGTTCGACCGCGGTCGCCTCGATCATCAGCAGGCCGGCACCCGACATGGCCAGCTGGCCCAGATGGGCCAGGTGCCAGTCGGTGGCGCGGCCATCGTCGGCCGAGTACTGGCACATGGGCGAGATCACAATCCGGTTAGGCATGCGCACGCCGCGCAGCGCGAATGGACTGAACAGGTGTGATCCACTCGAAATGGGGGAGCTGGACGATGGAACGGCGGACGGGGCGGCTGGCGACATAAATATGACCTTGGAAGGGTTCAACGCAAAGGCGTTCCGGGGAACTCGGAGCAGGACAGGGACTTGAAAACCGAAGGACTTATCCACAGTTGGGTTGGGAGCCCGATTGTAGGCAGGCCGGCGATCCCCAGGGGTCGCGCCGCATTCCAACCAAACACCTTCAGGTCAAACCATGCGACTCGATAAACTTACCACCCAGTTTCAGCAGGCCCTGTCTGACGCGCAAAGTCAGGCGCTGGCCAATGACCACCAGTACATCGATCCGCTGCATCTGCTGGCCGCGGTCATCACGCAGCCCGATGGGTCGGGCAAAGCCCTGCTTGAGCGTTCGGGGGTCCGCGTGCCTGGGCTCAAGGCGGCAGTCGATGCGGCCATCAAGAGAATTCCTCAGGTGTCGGGCACGGGCGGGGATCTGCAAGTGGGCCGTGAAACCGTGGCCCTGCTGAACCTCGCGGAAAAAGAGGCCAACCGGCGAGGCGATCAGTACATCGCTACCGAGATGTTCCTGCTGGCGCTGGCCGAGGACAAGGGCGAGGCGGGTCGGCTGGCCCGCGACGCCGGACTGGATCGCAAGGCGCTGGAGTCAGCTGTGGATGCGGTGCGCGGCGGGCAGTCGGTGGGCAGCGCTGACGCCGAGGGCCAGCGTGAGGCGCTCAAGAAGTACACCATCGATCTGACCGAACGTGCCCGTGCCGGCAAGCTTGACCCGGTGATCGGTCGCGACGACGAAATCCGTCGCACGATCCAGATTCTGCAGCGCCGTACCAAGAACAATCCGGTGCTGATCGGCGAGCCTGGTGTCGGCAAGACAGCCATCGTCGAGGGCTTGGCGCAGCGCATCGTCAACGGCGAGGTGCCCGATACTCTCAAGGACAAGCGCGTGCTGTCGCTCGACATGGCAGCCTTGCTGGCTGGCGCGAAATTCCGTGGCGAATTCGAAGAGCGACTCAAGGCAGTCCTCAAGGACATTGCTGCGGATGAAGGCCGCACCATCGTCTTCATTGACGAGATTCACACCATGGTGGGCGCGGGCAAGGCTGAAGGGGCCATGGACGCCGGCAACATGCTGAAGCCCGCGCTTGCGCGTGGGGAGCTGCACTGCGTGGGCGCCACCACCCTGGACGAATACCGCAAGTACCTGGAGAAGGACGCAGCACTCGAGCGGCGTTTCCAGAAGGTGCTGGTGGGGGAACCCAGCGTGGAGGCCACAATTGCGATCCTGCGCGGCCTGCAGGAGCGCTATGAGTTGCACCATGGCATTGAAATCACCGACCCGGCGATCGTTGCTGCCGCCGAGCTCTCAAATCGGTACATCACCGATCGCTTCCTGCCCGATAAGGCGATTGACCTCATCGATGAGGCGGCTGCCCGCATCAAGATGGAAATCGATTCAAAGCCTGAGGTCATGGACAAGCTCGACCGTCGCATGATCCAGCTCAAGATCGAGCGCGAGGCGGTGAAGAAGGAAACCGACGAAGCCTCTCGTAAGCGTCTCGAACTCATCGAGCAGGAAATTTCGCGCCTCGAGCTTGAATACGCCGATTTCGACGAAATTCTGAAAGCCGAGAAAGCGGCTGTCCAGGGCAGTGCCGCCATCAAGGCCGAGATCGACAAACTGCGTGCCCAAATGACTGACCTGCAGCGCAAGGGCCAGTTCGACAAGGTGGCCGAGATCCAATACGGGCGGCTCCCCGAACTGGAAGGGCGGCTGGCCAAGGCGCATGCGGCCGAGCAGGGGGCCACCGGAACGCCCGGAGAAACGACCCGCCCGCGACTGTTGCGCACGCACGTAGGCGCCGAGGAAATCGCGGAAGTGGTGTCGCGTGCCACGGGTATTCCGGTGTCCAAGATGATGCAAGGCGAGCGCGAAAAGCTCCTGGCCATGGAAGACAAACTCCACGAACGCGTCGTGGGTCAGGACGAAGCGGTCAGGCTTGTGGCCGATGCCATTCGACGCTCACGCGCTGGACTGGCCGATCCGAACCGCCCGTATGGATCGTTCCTGTTCCTGGGGCCGACCGGGGTGGGCAAGACCGAATTGTGCAAGGCGCTTGCGATGTTCCTCTTCGACTCCGAGGAGCACATGATCCGCATCGATATGTCCGAGTTCATGGAAAAGCACTCGGTGGCCCGGCTGATTGGCGCGCCTCCAGGGTATGTGGGCTATGACGAAGGCGGCTATCTCACCGAGGCCGTGCGGCGCAATCCTTACAGCGTGATCCTGTTCGACGAGGTGGAAAAAGCGCACCCGGATGTGTTCAACGTACTCTTGCAGGTGCTCGACGATGGCCGCATGACCGATGGCCAGGGGCGTACGGTCGACTTCAAGAACACAGTCATCGTTATGACCTCGAATCTGGGCTCGCACGAGATCCAGCGCATGTCGGCCGACAAGGCGCATCCCGACCTGATCAAGGAAGCGGTGATGGGCGAGGTCAAGCAGCATTTCCGGCCTGAGTTCATCAACCGCATCGATGAGATCGTGGTGTTCCATGCCCTGGGCGCAGACCATATCCGCTCGATCGCCCGGATCCAGTTGCGTCGTCTGGAAGGGCGTCTGGCTGAACGCGAACTGTTGCTCACCGTGACGGAGCGTGCGCTCGATGAGATCGCGAAAGTTGGTTTCGATCCGGTGTTCGGGGCCAGACCACTGAAGCGCGCGATTCAGCAGCACATCGAAAATCCGGTGGCACGGGCGATCCTGGAAGGCAAGTTTGCGCCCAAGGATGTCGTGCCGGTGGACTTCGACACTGGGCAGTTTGTCTTTCAGCGAACGGTGCATTGAGGCATAGATAAGTCGGCGCGGGCGTGTGGCACAATCCGCCGCCCCGCCTGACCGAATGCCGTGATGAGTGCTGACCTCAACCCAAGTGGTACCCGCTCGCAACCTGAACTGTCTACCGACAACATGAGTACGTTCGGCACCATCGATCGGAGCCGATTGGATGCCTCGGCCGAGCGCCGGGTCCGCGCTCAACTGGCCACTGAGCTCGCCGTACCTGTCCGCCAGATTGAAGCAGCTGTGGATCTCATGGATGGTGGTGCCACCGTTCCGTTCATCGCAAGGTACCGCAAGGAAGTCACAGAGGGGCTGGACGACACGCAACTGCGACTGATCGAGGAGCGTCTGGCGTATTTGCGCGAGCTGGAGGCACGGCGCGGTGCCATCCTGTCGAGTATTAGCGAGCAGGGCAAGCTCACTCCTGAGCTTGAAAGCGCGGTCGTGCTGGCGAGCACCAAGCAGGCACTCGAAGATTTGTATCTCCCGTTCAAACCCCGCAGGCGCAGTCGCGCGCAGGCTGCACGAGAGGCAGGTCTGCAACCGCTGGCCGACACCCTGCTCGCCGATCGTTCACTGGATCCGAAACTCGCTGCTGCGCCCTATGTCAACGCCGAACAGGGCGTTGCAGACGTGAAGGCGGCTCTTGATGGTGCGCGCGACATTCTGGCCGAGCGCTTCGCTGAACAGCCCGAGGTGCTCGCAGCATTTCGCGCCTTCCTCTGGGAGGAGGGCCAGCTCACCGCGAAGCGCGCAGAAGGGTCTGCGCCCGATGCCGAAAAATTTCGCGACTACTTCGACCACGCCGAGCCGCTGCGTGCTGTGCCCGCGCATCGGGCACTTGCCTTGTTTCGAGGCCGTCAGCTTGGCGTGCTGATGCTCACACTTGGGCTGGGACCCGAGCGTGAGGCGCAGCTGCCTCACCCTTGTGTCCTGCGACTTGCTGGTCTGGTGGGTTTGGCCTCCGTATTGTCGGGCGCAACCGCGCAGCCGGCCGACCCCTGGCTCGCGGACGTCCTGCGCTGGTGCTGGCGGGTGCGTCTGCACATGCACTTCGAAAGCGAGCTCTTCGGGCGTCTGCGCGATGAGGCACATGCCGAGTCGATCCGGGTGTTTGCTGCAAACCTGAAGGATCTCCTATTGGGAGCGCCTGCTGGGCCACGTGCGGTTATTGGCCTGGATCCGGGCTTGCGTACCGGTGTGAAGCTCGCAGTGGTGGATGCAACCGGAAAGTTACTCGACACTGCCACGATCTTTCCGCATGAGCCGCGCCGAGATTGGGACGGCTCAATAGATGCGCTGGCCAAACTCGCCGCCCGCCATCAGGTCGCGTTGCTTGCGATTGGAAACGGAACAGCCTCACGTGAAACCGATAAGTTGGCGACAGATCTGATTCGTCGCCACCCCGAACTTGCCTTGCGTAAGGTTGTGGTTTCAGAGGCTGGCGCGTCGGTCTACTCCGCATCTGCCTTGGCAGCCCGGGAGTTTCCGGATGTTGATGTCAGTCTGCGCGGCGCGGTGTCCATTGCACGGCGCTTGCAGGATCCTTTGGCAGAATTGGTCAAGATCGATCCGAAGTCCATTGGTGTGGGCCAGTATCAGCACGACGTCGACCAACGTGCGCTTGCACGCAGCCTGGATGCGGTTGTCGAAGATTGCGTGAATGCGGTGGGGGTGGACCTGAACACCGCATCGGTGCCGCTGTTAGCGAGAGTCTCCGGCCTGACGATGGCCGTGGCTGAACGCATCGTGGCCCATCGTGATGCGCGTGGCCGATTCGCCAATCGGCAGGCCTTGCGTGAAGTGCCGCGATTGGGTGACAAGACCTTCGAGCAGGCGGCTGGCTTCTTGAGGATTCGTGATGGCGACAATCCCCTGGACGCATCGTCCGTTCACCCGGAGGCTTATGAGGTCGTCCAGCGTATCCTCGCCCGGCTCAAGCAGCCTGCAGGGGAAGTGATCGGCAAAAAAGGCGTTCTGCAGGGTCTTGCACCAGAAGCGTTTACAGACGAAACCTTCGGGCTACCCACGGTGCAGGATATTTTTGCCGAGCTGGAAAAACCTGGTCGAGACCCGCGAGGCGAGTTCGTGACAGCGTCCTTCCGGGAAGGGGTTGAGAAAGTCAGCGATCTGACTCCTGGGATGATGCTTGAAGGTGTGGTCACCAACGTTGCGAATTTCGGCGCCTTTGTCGATATCGGCGTGCACCAGGATGGCCTGGTGCACGTATCGGCGCTATCCGACAAGTTCGTGCGTGACCCGCGCGAGGTCGTGCGTGCGGGACAATTGGTGAAGGTCAAAGTGATGGAGATCGATCTGCCACGCCAGCGCATCGCGTTGTCCATGCGATTGTCCGATGAGCCCGGGGCACGCCACCCATCTCAGGCCCGGCCTGGGAATGCGCCCCGCAATGGACCAGGGCGACAGGGCAACACGGGCGGCGGCGAGCCTGCAGCCCGGCGCCCGCAGCCAGCCGGAGCAGTCAAATCAGATGGGCAGACCGCGATGCAGGCTGCGTTTGCTGCGCTTAAGAAGCGCTGATACCCGTACGGGCTAGAGCACTGGTTGAGGCCGCATCTCATGGGGTGCGGTGATTGGCAATCCCGTGCACCACCTGGCCGGTGGGTGCCGCCGTGGCCGCCGACTCGCAGTGACGCGTCTGGTCATCGAAGAAGAAATCCGGCTCGAAGGCCCGCAGGAAGGGCGTTTTGTCCAGCCCACCCAGGAACATCGCTTCGTCTACTTCCACATCCCAGGCCATGAGCGTGCGGACGGCACGCTCGTGCGCTGGCGCTGATCGGGCGGTAACCAGTGCCGTCCGGATCCCCATTTCGTGCGCTCCATCGCGTCTTAGCGCATTGAGCGCTTGCAACAGCGACTTGAAGGGACCTGGCATCAGCGGTGTATCGGCCTTGGAGGACTCGTGATCCTGAAAGGCATCCAGCCCCTCATGCTGGAAGACCCGCTCCGCCTCGTCTGAGAACAGCACGGCGTCTCCGTCAAAAGCGATCCGCATTTCGCCCGGATGCGACTGCGCCGCATGTACAGAGTCTGGATAGACCAGTGCTGCAGGAAACCCCGCCTCGAGTGCACTGCGCACGTCTTCCTCATTGGCTGACAGAAAAAGGTTGGCACCCAGAGCCTTGAGGTAGCTGTAAGGGGTCCGACCACGCGTGAAGACGCCGCGCTCGATGTGCAGACCGTGGTGACGGATGGACCTGAAGACGCGAAGGCCGCTTGCCGGGTCGTTGCGCGACAGAATGACGACCTCCACACGATGAGCGCCGCCCTGGTTGAAGGCCAGGAGCTTGCGCACCAGGGGCAGGGCGCACCCCTGCTCGGCAGAGACCTCCAGTCGCTGCATTTGCAGCGCCATGTAGGCACGGTCGTCGCCTAACTCGAAGAGGCGATTTTCTTCTTCGAAATCAAAAAGCGCGCGCGATGAAATAGCGACGACCAGCTTGTCCTGCAGCGAGATCGACATGTCTGAGCGGCCTCCGAGACCCGGGCAAAGCGGGCAATGTGCTCACGCCGTGTAGCCCATGGCCAAGCGAGGATGGATTCTATCCGGCTTCGCCTGGCCGCAAGCGTTGCCTGCGCGCTGTCCGAAGCGCCCCGAAGTATGTTTTACTTGCGCCCTTTCGAGCGGCGCCGACCTGTGCCGCAGCGTCTGTGCGGAGTGTGCCCCACCATGAAATTCCGATTCCCTGTCGTCATTATCGACGAAGACTGGAAGTCCGATTCGGCCAGCGGCTTAGGTATCCGGGCGCTGGCCAAGGCGATCGAAGAGCAGGGCATGGAAGTCGTAGGTGGCTTCACCTATGTGGATGTCACGATGGTGGCAAACCAGGCTGCACGTGCCTCGGCGTTCATCGTGTCCATCGATGACGAGGAAATCAACGAGGAAGGCCCCGAGAGCAAGGCGATTGTTGAGCTGCGCCGCTTCATTCGGGAGACGCGCAACCGTAACGCCGACATTCCGATCTTTCTCTTCGGAGAGACCCGCACCTCCCAGCACATTCCCAATGAAATCCTGAAGGAGTTGCACGGATTCATTCACATGTTCGAGGACACGCCCGAGTTCGTGTCCCGTTACATCATCCGTGAAGCAAACAAATACATGAGTTCGCTGGCGCCTCCCTTTTTCAAGGCGCT
>Ga0315906_10009404_pt1 | contig 11621 bp, 12 predicted proteins | sample LakEriMetagenome_4_FD_203526 | JGI IMG/M metagenome (GOLD analysis project Ga0315906, IMG submission 203526) | Freshwater fungal communities from buoy surface, Lake Erie, Ohio, United States - Buoy 2 MA122 | ecosystem: Environmental > Aquatic > Freshwater > Lake > Lake biofilm | place: USA... | reverse complement strand
AGAGTCCCGATCGCAGAGCGTCGCGCCGCTTCAGGAGTTCTTCCCGCCACGCCTCAGAAACAGAGGCCTCTTCGGCCCCTTCCAGGCTGTCGATCAGCGCTGCAGCCACGGCTGAGCGCTCGTCTGCTGAAAGACTCAACGCGTCTTGAAGAAGGTGATCGACACGGGCATTCATACAGGCAACTCTAGCAGTCTTGCTGACAGGATTGACAAGGTCTTGCACCGCGGAGCAGCCGCACTGCGCCCCGGCCGACCTTTCATGGCAAGGGCTCTGCGGTTGTGCCCGGTTGCTCAGGGCTCAACGCGTTGTGCGGAAGTGCTTCCGTGACGCCACCAACGGAATGACGAACATCAGCGCCGTGCCGTGTTCAGCAGCACGTTGCCCCACGCGCCATGCGCTATGGAAAACGCGGTGTCCACCGCGTACCAGCCGGCCAGCGGATAGGCGATGGTGCGCCAGGCCAGCGCCTGGCCGGCCTGGAAGGGCCCGCGGGCCAGCATGATCACCGTGAACATCCAGCCCGCCATCACCGCACCGATGATGCCGTTGGCAAACTGGATGTAGCCCACCACAGGGGCAGGGGCCTGCACGGGGCTGGCCAGCTGCTGGAAGTACACGAGGTTGAACACGCGCTCGCCGAGGTCGGGCGCGAGCAGCAGAACGGCGCTGAGGGTCAGCACCACGGCAGCAGCTGCCTGGATCAGGCGCGACCAGAACACGAGCGGAGCGACCGGCATTCAGAAAGCTTAACGCGCCGGCAGCCGCTCCCTGAAAAACTCCCAGGCGATCTCGGCGAACTCCACGTCGCGGTTCTGTGTGCCAGTGGTCGCGTTGGGCGTCACCAGCACGGAGCGGCTGGCCACCGTGTGCCCCGCGCCGTCCAGCCGCCACCAGCGCACGGGTGTGTTACCGGCGTAGTCGAAGCGGTTTGCCGGACCGGCGTCGCCGGTATCGAACTCGACCACCTGCTGAACGGGCATGCTGCTGGCCAGGCCGTTGGCGGCCAGCCAACGGTCGCGCGTGGCCTGGGCGGAGACCACCCGACCGCGGCTGCAGTTGCCCCCAAGGTTGGCCACACAGCCGCCCTCCCAGGGCATCTGCGGGTCTGCAGTGCCGTGGACGATCATCATAGGCAAGGGCGACGACGGCCCAGTGGCGCAGGGCCCGGTCTTGGGGTTGGCGGCCAGACTGCCCGACGAAGTGGCCGCCGCCGCCAGCAGGTCAGGCCGATTGATGCCGAAGGCGTGGGTCATCATCGCGCCGTTGGATCCCCCAGCCATGAACACGCGCGAGGTGCCCAGGCCATAGGCGCCGCGCACCTGCTCCACCAGTGCAGCGAGAAAGCCAACGTCGTCGGCGCCGCTGGCCACCAGGTTGTCGGCCCGGCAGTCGTCCCATCCGGCCTCCCCGTCAGACGCGGGCAACCCACCTGGGTATACGACCACGAAGCCCTCACGGTCGGCCAAACTGCGAAACACCGACAGGGGGTGTGTCCCGGCGTTGGCGACATCCAGGCCCAGGCCACCCCCGCCATGCAGGACAAAGACCACGGCCTGGGGCGCACCGGCCAATGCTCCAGGCACGTGCACGCGGTATGAACGCGCCACTGCGGCGACCGTGATCCAGTGCTCGCTCAGGCCCGCCGGATAGGGCGCGGCGGCCAACGGCGTGCCGCCACCGCTGACGCCCGGCGGGGTGTCTCTCCCTGCGGAAAGCTCAGGCGCGACCGAGCCGCCACCGCCACAGGAGGCCAGAAAGACCACGCTGATTGCGGCCAAGAGTCCCGGCCACCGCGCCTCCCACATGCCCCACACTTGGATGCCCACCATGCTGCCCCCTTGCCGAAGCCCGGTCGCCCCTGCCGAACCTCTTGCGGCAGCATCTTTCTCAGCCCAGGTCAAGGGCTTCGTTCGATTCGTTGAAAAAATGTAAAGACGCAGCGGACGAAAGATAGCTTCTTCTTGAGGGCTTGATTCGCTCACGTTCTCCCACAAGTCCAGGGGCTGCGCTCCCCACGATCTGCTCACACCTGCTCACCCCTGCCCGGCGCGCTCCAGCAGGGCGCGGGCGCGCAGCAGCACGGGGGCGTCCACCATCTTGCCGTCCACCGCCACGGCGCTGCCACCGGCCGCTTGCGCGGCAGCCAGCACACGCTGCGCCCAGTGCACCTGGTCGGGGCGTGGGGTGAAGGCCTGATGAACGGCGTCCACCTGGCGCGGGTGGATGCACAGCTTGGCGCCGAAGCCCAGCGCTCTGGCGCGCCGCGCGTCACGCGCCGTGGCCTCGAAGTTGTGCAGGTTCGTCGTCACGCCGTCCACTGGCGCGGCGATGCCGCCCAGGCGTGACATCCACACCAGGTGCGAGCGGAAGTGCAGCAGCGCGTCCTCGGCCTCGTCCTCCTCGATGTCCAGGTCCACCTGAAAGTCCAGGCTGCCGAAGATGAGGCGCTGGACCCCTGGCACGCCCCCCAGAGCGCGTGCCGCGTCCATCCCCGTGGCGGACTCCACCAGGGGCAGCAAGGCCCGCCCGGGCAGCGCAGCGCCCACGTGCATCAGTTCCGAGGGATGTTCCGCCTTGGGCAGCACCAGGCCCTGCACCGCGGGGTGCACACAGGCACGCAGATCGTCCTCGAACCAGGCCGTGGAAGCGGCATTGACGCGCACCAGCAAGATCGGCGGACTTGAGGGTGTGGGCGCGAAAGACCACTGCGCCAGCCACCCGACCAGCGCCTCGCGTGCCACCGCCTTGGCCCCCGGGGCCACCGCGTCCTCCAGGTCCACGATCACCGCATCGGCCCCGCTGGCCAGCGCCTTGTTGATGCGCTCGGGCCGGTCGGCCGGCACGAAGAGGTAGGAGCGGGGCAGGCGGCGTTCAGATGCGGGCATGCCCGCGAGCATCCGACAGATCGTGGCTGGGCGCTATTGCCTGTTGGCGAAGACGGTGTTGCAGGCGGGGCAAGCGGGTCGAACATGTGCGGAGGTTCTGCGAACTGGACCCCTTCGCCTCTCAGGCTGAGCGGGACAAGTTGTCAGGTCTCCCCCGGGTAGCCGGCCTCACGCTGGCTCCGAATGGCCAACACAAACACCGTGTCAATGGCGGGTACGTATCGGTAAAGCGCTACGCAGCCGCGTGACCCCCTTCCAATCACCAACTCCCGCTTACCCGCCTGGGCCTTGCGACCGATCAGCGGGCTGTGAGCGAGTATCTGAATAGCAGCGGTGATCTCGCCGATTCGCTCCAACGTGTTCTCTGCGCTGTACTCGGACAAGTGATCCAACAAGCGATCGAAATCCTCCAGCACCTCAGGCGCCAACTCAATGCGGGGCATGACGTCCGTCAGCGGCCTAGGGTGCGGCCCGCGGGTCTGCGCGCCTTCTCTCCTCGAGCCCTGGCCTCAAGGTAGGCCTTGGCGTCCTCCCAGGACACCGTCTTGCCCGTGGAGAGAACTCTGGTCCAGCGCTCGTTGGCCAATCGATCGAACTCGGTATCGATCTCGACCTGCTCGACGTGCTGGGCGATGGCGTCCAGGATGAATGCATGCGAAGTCTTGCCTGCCAACTCAGCCGCAGCTGCAACCCTCGCCTTGAAGTCGTCTTCAATACGGATGCTGGTCGTCGACATGGGTCACCTCTGGGTGGTTTGCGCATGCTTTGCGTTCACTTGAATTGCGCGCAAGCTCCAGAGTAGCACATGTGTGCTACTCAGCTCTGGGGTAGCAGCCGGTCGGTCTGTGCTGACCAGCTGCCGTTCCTGGCATCGACGGGCCCGGTGCAGCGCGAGTCGCCGCTGCGTGTTCTTCAGGCCTGTAAGCGCTGGCGCGCATCCATACACGCGTTCTCGGCCCCCAACACCTCGCGCTGCCTGTGCACGCTCGCCGCCTCGACCACCACGCCCCGACGCTCTGTCAGGTCCGCGGCCTCGCGCTCACGCGGGCCAGGTCCGGTAGGGCGCCAACGCGGCCAGATCGGGCACCACGCCCAGGCCGTGGGCCTGGGGCAACGGCACTTTGCCGTCGTGTACCGGCAGCGCGTCACCCACGATGAGCTCGCGGCCGGGATTGGGGTGGGGGTCGAACTCGAGCAGACCGTCGCCGCCCGCAGCCGCCAGCACCTGCAACGAGGCCATCAAGGCCACGCCGCCGCTGAAGTAGTGCGGGCAGTAGCGCCGCCCTGCGGCGACCGCGGCACGTCCCACGCGCAGGTTGCCGGTGATGCCCCCCCACTTGGTGACGTCGGGCTGGATGACCTGCAAGGCGCCCTCTCCCAGGGCTTGGTCGAAGGCCCGGTCCTGCAGGTTCTCGCCACCGGCCAGCGGCGTGCTGGAGGCCTTTGCCAGCGCCGCCCAGTCCGCGGCTGGCGCATCCACGCGCAACGGTTCCTCCAGCCAGGTCAGCCCCAGCGATGTGGCCTCGCGCACGAAGCCCAAGGCCTCGTCCAGACGCCAGGACTGGTTGGCGTCACAGGCGATGACCGCCTGCGCGCCCAGGGCCTCACGCATGGCCTGGAGGTTGCGCAGGTCACGCGCCATCCCGAAGCCGATCTTGAGCTTGAAGGCGCGGTGGCCCTCGGCCTGCCGCGCGGCGGCAAAGACTTCGGGCTCGTCCGGGTTGATGCCGGTGGCATACACGGGTACATGGGTGCGGGCCGGGTCGCCGCCCAACAGGCGGTGCAGCGGCAGGCCCTGGCGGCGGGCCTGCAGGTCCCACAGGGCGATGTCGATGCCTGCGAGCACGGCGGCCACGGGCCCGGGCTCACCGGTCTGCAAGACCAGCACCTCCATCTCGCGCGTGAGCTGCTCGAAGGCCTGCGCCGGCCCGTCGAAGCGCCGGCCCACCAGGCGCTCGCCCAGGTCGGCCGCCAGGCGAGCGCGGTGTTCGGCGCCCACGGCCGGCCAGTTGCACCAGATCTCGCCCCAGCCCTGCGACCCATCGCGGTCGACGGCGCGCACCAGCACCATGGGGCGGTCGCGGAAGGTGCCGAAGGCCACCTTGATGGGGTCGCGCAGCGGGACGCGAAAGGCCTGGACCTCCAGGCGTGCGAGTTCGATGGTGGAGGTGGTCATGTCGGTTGTGCGGTGACACCGCAGGAGGTGGGGAGGATGCCCGTGCGTGGCGTGAAGGCAGGCCCGTTCACTGCAGTGCAAATCGCGGCTCGGGCAGGCCTTTGCAGCTCACCTGGAGCGCCAGCAGCGCTCCGGCTAAGGGCTCGGCCGCACGCTCTGCGTCGCTCATGTGCTGGCTGGTGGTGGTGACGTACAGCGTGGACAGGTCGGGGCCGCCGAAGGCGCAGCAGGTGGGCCGGCGCACCGGCAACGTGATCACGCGGTCCACCTGGCCGTCGGGCCGGTGGCGCACGAGGCAGCCGCCGTGAAAGCGCGCGTTCCACAGACCGCCTTCGGTGTCGATGCAACTGCCGTCCGGGAAGGCGGGTGGGGCCATGTCGGCAAAGGCCCGCGCGGCGCCAAGTTGCCCGGTGGCCGGGTCGTACGTGAAGGCGCGGATGGCGTGATCCAGCGAGTCGGCGAAGTACATCGTGCGGCCGTCGGGCGAGAACGCCAGGCTGTTGGGGATGCGCAGACCGGCTGCGAGATGAGGGAACTCCTGCAACCCTGAGCCTGTGTCGTAGCGGAACATCCGGCCTTCCGGGCCGCGTGTGATGTTGTTCATCGAGCCGACCCAGAAGCGCCCGGCCGGGTCGCAGCGCCCGTCGTTGAAGCGGTGGTCGGCGTCCTGAAAGTCCACCTCGATCAGGGCTTCGAAGGCACCCGCACGCCGTCCCACGGCGGGAAGCTCGGTGCTTGAGCCAGTGGCCTGACCGGCCTGCGCAGGGTCCGCGGCCTGGGGATCGAACAGCACGAGGTGGCGACCCAGCGCCATGAGCAGACGGCCCTGCGGGTCGTCAGTCAGCGCGATGGATCCCACCAGATGGGGCAGCGTCCAACTGTGCACTTCACCGGGCATGAGCTTGGCGAGGCTGCCTGGGGCCTGCTCCTGAACTGAGACCTGAACAGCTCTCGTCGAAGGTGCCAAAGGTCTGAGGCAGCGCAAGGCAGGAGCCCGGATGTCGATCCACCACAACACGCCGCGCGCCTCGTCCCACAGCGGGCATTCGCCCAGCACGTCGCGGCCTGCGGCAGCGCGCAGATCGCCTCCGGGGTCGGCAGGCACGGGCAGTTCGGCTTCGGGCCACATGCGGCGCATGGTAGGCAGGCGCGTCGCCCATGGCCATCAACAAAACGTCAAGACAAGATTGCCCGAATTCGAATTCACGCAACACAGCCGGATTCCTACGATCCGCTCCGCCTTCACACACCAAGGAGCGGTGTCGCATGTTCAAGCATCTGGCCCCGAGCGTGTTGTTCGGATTGCAAGACCGCGTGGTTTTCATGACCGGTGCGGCCGGCGGCATCGCGGCGGGCCTGGCGCCCGGATTCGCGGCCGCAGGAGCGCGCCTCGTGCTGGCTGACCGCAGCGAGCGCGTGCATGAGCGCGCCGACGCCTTGCGCCAGGCCGGTGCCCAGGTGCTGTCGCTGACCTTCGATGTGAACGACCGCGACGCCGTGAGTGCCGCCTTCGATCAGGCGGAGCAGCATTTCGGCCGCTTGGACGTGCTGGTCAACAACGCGGCCGTCATCGTGCGCAAGCCCTTCCTGGAACTGTCGGCCGAGGACTGGCAGCGTGTGATCGACACCGACCTCAACGCCTGCTTTCATGTGGCCCAGCGGGCTGCGCGCACCATGGTGACCCAGGGGTCGGGCCGCATCATCCAGATGAGCTCGATCATGAACCACGTGTCGCGGCCCAACCTCGTGCCTTACGTCACGGCCAAGGGGGCGCTGGCGGCGATGACGCGGGCCATGGCGGCAGACCTCGGCGGCAGCGGGGTCAACGTCAACGCGCTGGCGCCCGGCTACACCGCCACCGAGTTCAGCGAGGCGGGCAAGCCCGAGTTCCATGACTTCGTGGCCCACTGGACGCCCGTGCGCCGCTGGGGCCAGCCCGAAGACCTGGTGGGTGCGGCGCTGCTGCTGGCCTCGGACGCCGGCCGCTACATCAACGGGCATGTGCTGTACGTGGACGGCGGGTTCCTCGCGGTGACCCGATGAACACGCTCCATCCGGCCGCCCGACGCGCCGCCGTGGCGTTGCGCAGCTACGCCTTGTTCGCGCTGGCATGGTGGGCGCTGGCGGCCTGGGTGGCCAACCCCATCCAGTTGCCTGACCCGCTGCGCGTGGCACGGGCACTGGCCACACTGTTCGCCGACGGAGAGATCGTCGAGCACGCTTCGGTGAGCACCGCGCGCCTGCTGCTGAGCCTGGTGCTGGCCACCTTGCTGGCCGTGCCTCTGGGCTTCCTGATCGGGCTGTCGCGCCGGGTCGAGGCTTATGTGGACCCGCTGATCGAGCTGCTGCGGCCCATCTCCGGCATCGCCTGGATCCCGCTGGCGCTGTTCATCTTCGGCGTGGGTCACACCCTGCCCGTGTTCATCATGGTCTACGTGGCCTTCTTTCCGCTGCTGCTCAACACCGTGGCGGGGGTCCGAGGCACGGACCCGAAGCTGCTGGCCGCCGCCCGCACCATGGGCATTTCGCGTGCGGCCACGCTGCGCCATGTGGTGGTGCCCTCGGCGCTGCCCACGGTGCTGGTGGGGCTGCGGCTGTCGTTTGCCGGCGCCTGGGCGGCCGTGGTGGCGGCGGAGCTGATCGGCGCGCCCAGCGGCCTGGGCTTCGCCATCGAGTGGTACCGGCAGTTGCTGATGAGCCCCAAGGTGTTCGCCTTCATCGCCGTGATCGGCGTGGTGGGCTTCATCTGCGACGCGCTGCTGCGCGCATTGCAGCGCCGGTTGACGCCGTGGACCGAAGGGCAGGGTTCGTGAGCGCGCCCGGCCATCCCGTGAACGCTGCGGACGGTCGTGCTGTGCACACCGAACGCGCCAAGGCAGGCCGGGTCGCCGCGGTGCCCGCCACCGACCGGCTGGGCTCCTGGCGCGCGCTGGCCCTGCCCGCATTGCTGCTGGTGCTGTGGCAGTTGTGGGCGCTGGGCCTGCCGGCCGACACGCGCGCGCCCTACCCCAGCAAGGTGGCCAGCACGCTGTGGGCCCTCACCGCCTCGGGCGATCTGCCCCTGGCCCTGGTGCAGAGCCTGGGCCGCGTGATGGCGGGCTTTGCCTGCGCCCTCGCTGTCGGCCTGCTGCTGGGCGTGCCCATGGGGGCCAGCGCCCGGCTGCGTGACAACCTGGACCCGATCATCGAAAGCTTCCGGCCCATCGCCCCGATGGCGATCCTGCCGATTGCCATCCTGTGGTTCGGAACGGGTACGCCGGCGGCGGTGTTCATCGTGGCCTACGCGGGCTTCTTTCCGCTCATCGTCAACACCGTGCACGGCGTGATGAACGTGCCGCGAAGGCTGCTGCAGGCCGCGCACACCATGGGCGTGCCGCGCACGCGCATCCTGCTGCACGTGCTGCTGCCGGCCTCGCTGCCCTCGGTGCTGCTGGGCGCGCGGCTGGGCATGGGCATGGCCTGGACGGCCATCATCGCCGCGGAGCTGGCCGTGGGGGCCAAGTCGGGCGGCGGCACTTCTGGCGGCATCGGCCAGATGATGTTCGTGTTCTACGCCTACAGCGTGGACCTCAACGCCATCGTGGTCTGCATGGGAGTGGTGGGGCTGGTGGCCCTGGCCATCGACCGCCTGTTCCGCGCCGCCGAGCGGCGCCTCATGCCCTGGAAGGCCTGACCATGGACCCCGTCACTCCCAAGCTGCGCCTGCAAGGCGTGTCCAAGTCCTTCCTCGCGCCGCGGGCCCCGTTGCCCACGCTGGCGGTGGCCGACTTCAACCTGGACATCCATCCCGGCGAATTCGTCTGCATCGTCGGCCCCTCGGGCTGCGGCAAGAGCACGGTGCTGAACATGGTGGCGGGGCTGGACACGCCCGACGCCGGCGCCATCGAACTCGACGGCCGCCAGGTGCAGGGCCCCGGTGCCGAGCGCGGCGTGATGTTCCAGGACTACGCCCTCATGCCGTGGCAGACGGTGGCACAGAACGTGGGCTTCGGCCTGCTGCACGGCACGCCTGGCCAGGGCCTGAGCCCCGCGCAGCGGCAGGCCCGCGTCGCCGAGCACCTGGCCTTGGTGGGGCTGACGGCCGCCGCCCACAAGTACCCGCACCAGTTGTCCGGCGGCATGCGCCAGCGCGTGGCCCTGGCACGCCTGCTGGCCAACGGCCCGGACGTGCTGTTGATGGACGAGCCCCTGGGCGCGCTTGATGCGCAGACCCGGCTGATCCTGCAGGTGGAGCTGCTGCGCATCTGGGGTGAGACGCGGCCACGCGCCGAGCGACGAACCGCCTTGTTCATCACCCACGACATCGAGGAGGCGGTGTTCCTCGGCGACCGCGTGGTGGTGATGAGCAGCCATCCGGGGCGCGTGCGCGCCGACATCGCCATCGACCTGCCGCGCCCGCGCCGCGAAGCGCTGCGTGCCGACCCCCGCTTCGGCGAGTTCGCCGAACACATCTGGAGCCTGATCCGCGACGAGGCCCGCCAGGCCATCGGCGGCCTGACCCCCACCACCCCCCAACAGGAGACCACTGCATGAGCCACGACCACACCCCCGGGCCCCTCGACGTGCCCCACACCACGCCGCGCCGTCGCGCCCTGCAACTGCTGTCCGGCGCAGCCGCGGCGCTGGCCACGCCCTCGCTGCTGCGCGCCCAGGGCACACGCCGCACGCACAAGGTCTCGGTCGGGCGCATCCCCTGGGCTGCGGGCAACTCGCCCATGACCCAGTACATGATCAACAACAAGCTGTTCGAGAAGCGGGCTGCGGAGCTGGGCTATGACCTGACGGTGGAGTGGCGTGAATACCCCACGGCCATTCCGATGGTGGAGGCCATCGTCGGCAACAACCTGGACATGGGCATGTGGGGCAACACGCCCATCATCCGCGGCATCTCGGCCAAGCTGCCTATCAGCCTGATGGTGGTGGGGGAGGGGCGGCTGCGCTTCGTCATCGCCACGCGCAGGGGCTCGCCCATCCGCACCCTGCAGGACCTCAAGGGCAAGACGGTGGGCACGCTGCTGGGCGGCGATCCCTACAACGCCTTCTCGCAGATGCTGCGTCACGAACTGGGCAGCGCCAACCCCCGTGACCACGACATCAAGGTGGTCAACATGACCACCCTGGCCCAGGCCGCGCAGGTGCCCACCGGCACGGATGCCACCTGCGCCATCTACCCTGCCTACCTCGCCGCCGAACCCACAGGCACGGTGGCCATCATGAACTCCTTCGGCTACACCGAAGGGCACTATGAAGGGCCGCTGGGCAAGGGCGCGGGCATCCTGATCCCCTCGGTGCGGAAGTCGGCCTTCTTCCCCGACGGCTACTACCTGCACCGCTCGTTCTGGCTCACCCACAACAAGCTGGCGGAGCAACACCCCAACGTGGTGGTGGCCTTCCTCATGGCGCAGCAGGAGGCGGTGGCAGCGCTGACCGCCATGAACCCCGGCGCGGTGTCGCAGCTCGTCAAGGATTACTGGAAGCTCGACCCGGAGGCGGGCGCCAAGGTGGTCAAGGACGACGTGCTGTTCGCGCGCGGCTGGTCCTGGCCGACCGAGAACGATGCGCGCGCCGTGCTGGAGACCAGCAAGTACCTGGTGGACAACAAGGTCATCGAGGCGCCGCTGAGCTGGGCCCAGGTCAAGGGCGCCTTCGAGCGCACCGCTCCGCTGGTCAAGCAAGCCTACGACCGCCTGGGCGCCAAGCCCGCCCCCGCCGAGTTCATGCGCACCGACACCGCCGACCTGCGCGGCCTGCCGCTGTGGCAGATGGGCCAATGGGCCGACCGCAGCTGACCTGACACACCACCAAGAGGACATCTTCAATGAAAGTCGGATTCATAGGACTGGGCGTCATGGGCGGCCCGATGGCAGCCAATGTGCTCAAGGGCGGCCACGAGCTGACCGTGTACGACCTCAACCCGGCCGCGGTGGCACGCCTCACCGCGCTGGGTGCCAAGGCGGCGTCCACGTTGCGCGAAGTGGGCCAGGCCAGCGAGGTGCTGGTCACCATGCTGCCCGAGCCACAGCACGTGGAGGGCGCGATCCTGGGCGAACAGGGCGCAGCCGCGGCCATGGCGCCCGGCAGCACGGTGATCGACATGAGCACCATCGACCCCACCACCTCGCAGCGCATCGGTCAGGCGCTGAAGGCGCGCGGCATCGCCATGGTGGATTCGCCCGTGGGCAAGACCAGTGAGCACGCTGTCACGGGCACGCTCACGCTGATGATCGGCGGCGAGGATGCCGACATCGAGCGCGTGCGGCCCGTGCTGGCTTGCATGGGCAACCAGTTCTTCATCTGCGGCGGCCAGGGCATGGGCCACGCCATGAAGATGACCAACAATCTGCTGGCCACCACCATCATGTGCGCCAACACCGAGGCCCTGGCCATTGGCGCCAAGTGCGGGCTCACGCTGGAGACCATGGTCGAGGTGATGAAGACCACCATGGGCTGGAACCAGCAACTCGCCGTGGCCCTGCCCAAGAAGGCCTTCCTCGGCGACGACAGCCCCGGCTTCATGGTCAGGCTCGCGGCCAAGGACGTGCGGCTGGCCGTGGCCGCC
>Ga0315906_10009403_pt1 | contig 11621 bp, 9 predicted proteins | sample LakEriMetagenome_4_FD_203526 | JGI IMG/M metagenome (GOLD analysis project Ga0315906, IMG submission 203526) | Freshwater fungal communities from buoy surface, Lake Erie, Ohio, United States - Buoy 2 MA122 | ecosystem: Environmental > Aquatic > Freshwater > Lake > Lake biofilm | place: USA: Lake... | reverse complement strand
ACGCTATGTACTGCAGGATCCTTCACGCTGGAAGCGACTGCCGTTGGCTCCTCTACCACACTCTCGCATATTATCGAAATGGTGAAGAATGCACAGCATGACAAGCCGGAAATTCAGCGACTGGGCGATCGCATAAGCGCCATCTTTGTACCCGCGGTGGTGATTATTTCGATAGCCACTTTTTGCATTTCATTTTGGTTGTTGAATATGGCTAGCTCCGCCGCTATCATGCATGCCGTTGCTGTACTGGTTATATCTTGTCCATGCGCCATGGGATTAGCTACGCCAACCGCTGTCATGGTGGGAATCGGACGAGCAGCCCGAAACGGTATACTCATTAAAGGCGGCAGTACGATTGAGCATTTGGCGCGTACGAAAACAGTAGTCTTCGACAAAACCGGAACACTGACGACCGGTGAATTCCAGATTGAAAAGATCAACCTGTTGGATGGCGAAGAGATGGAGCTGAAAAAAATACTGTATCATTTGGAATTAAAAAGCTCCCACCCGATTGCCGCATCCATCTGCCGAGCATTGAAGCAACAACTTCCGGATGGAGAACATCTAAACCTTACAAAGATTCAGGAAGACAAAGGTATTGGCATTAACGGATGGGATGAAAACGGCACGTTATACAGTGCCGGCTCCTACGCGATGGTTCGGCATCTTACCAATGACAATTCGCATTCCGTGTATGTATTGAAAGACAACCGGCTCATCGCAACGGTTGATCTTTCAGATACCATAAAACCTGGAGCCAAAGAGGTAATCAGCGGATTGAAAAGTTCAGGGATTAAGGTTATACTGTTGAGCGGAGACCGGGAAGTTATTTGCAAATCCGTAGCAGGACAATTAGGTATTGCGGAATATTATGCTCAGCAGTTACCGGCCGATAAAATGAAGCGTTTGCAACAATTATCAGCCGCTGGCACCACCGTAATGATCGGCGATGGGATCAATGATGCGCCGGCGCTGGCTACAGCAACGGTAGGAATCTCGCTTAGCACAGCTACTGACGTGGCCATTCAATCGGCGCAGGTTATCTTGCTTCATCAGCAGGAGCTTGACAGTTTATTACGTGCCCTGGCCATTGGCAAGATGACGTACACTACCATACGACAGAATTTGTTCTGGGCATTCTTTTACAACATCATCGCCATTCCTTTTGCAGCTGCCGGTTATCTCAGTCCAATGATCGGAGCATTATCCATGGCACTATCAGATGTAATGGTAATTGGCAACTCTCTGCGACTTAATTTCCGTACCATTCGAATAAACCAAAACGGATGAGCACACCACGGCTGAATATTCTCCTGCTACCGCGTTGGTATCCGAATGCAACCGATCCGCAGTTGGGCGTTTTTATTCAAAAACATGCCCGTGCGATGGCGCTGAATAACAATGTCGTTGTTTTTTATGCTCAGCCAGGAAAGTTGTCGTATCAGGAAGAGACCACCGTTGACGGCCTTCGCGAGTTCAGGCATTATTATCGCGTCAACACCGGAATTTTTGGGCCGGTAATAAACGCCTGGCGATACTTCCGCTGCTGGCAGAAATTTAAAAAGGATGTTTCCCTGTATTCTACCAACGGTTTCCGCCCCGACCTGTTTCATCCCTATATTTTTCTACGCACTGTAATGCTAGTATGGTACGAACAATTATTTCATGATATCCCATACGTTTACAGTGAACAATGGTCAGGTTTCCTGAGTGGTAAAATCAGTGCATACCCTTCGATTAAAATCAGATTGATCCGACGCATATTTCGGAGAGCACGCGCCATTAGTGCTGTATCAAGTGTACTGGCCGATCGGATTCGTTCATTTTCTTCTTGCCGAGATATTCAGATCATCCGGAACACCGTAGAAGTTGCCGACCTCACCTCTCGAAAAACGGATCACGAGAAAACAAGGATTTTAGTTGTAGCTGATTTGCTGGATGAGATAAAAAATATCTCGGACGTAATTCGGGCGATTTCTGATGTTGCTGCGACTAACGACTCCATAGAATTGCGTATCGTTGGCGGCGGTCCCGATGAGTACCAACTGAAGGAACTCGCCGCATCGCTGGGCGTACTGGATCGTATTGTTTTCTTTGACGGGAAATTGGATAACCAGGGCGTTTACCGGCAACTTCTCCGTTCAGACTTTCTGGTAATGAACAGTCGACACGAAACATTTTCTCTCATTTGTGCGGAAGCACTTTCCTGCGGCATACCGGTCATCGCCACGCGTTGCGGCGGTCCGGAGGAAATCGTAACGGAAGAGTGCGGCATTTTAATCCCGACCGACAACCTCCATGCGCTCACGGATGCTATCCGAACGATGATTTCATCGCATCGACAGTACTCCGCTAAAAAGCTGGCCGATTATGCCGCGGCAAGATTTAGTATTTCCGGTGCTGCAGAAGAATTTTCCGCCCTCTACAAAAAGGCCATTTCGTCGTAAAAGGCAACTGAGCACTTCGCAAAAGTTCCCGCTATGGGTGACATTTTTTGACTTTACCATGACAGAAAACGCTCATTATGAGCACAAAAACCTACAATGATGAATTGGCCGTTGTATTTCTATTAATTACATTTGTTCCAACGAATAACCAAAAATCACTAACTCAACTAATCCATCTCAGAAATGAAAAAAGGTTTACTAGTATGTTTGACGATGGCATTGGGTCTGACGGCAGTTGCTCAGCAAAAGCAAATCAATTCCCGTCTGCCTCAAGGTCTTCGCGTGGCGAACGTAGATGCTAAGCATCGCGACGTCAAAGTTCCGGCCATGAAGACTTCGGAACTCATGGACAACGGCATTCCGTTTGCTAACGTACAAGCTCGTACGTACACTTCACCGGTTGCTAACCCTACCGGCGCTGCCCTGCGTACCACCACTGTGGAAGAAGCTGTAATAGGTTTCAGCGCCTATGATCTGCAGACGAACGGAACCATCAGCAACCGTCTTGTTAAGAACGATGACGGAACCATTTCTGCTGCATGGACCTACTCTTCTCAAAATGCTTCTCCATGGTCTGACCGTGGTACCGGTTACAACTATTACGATCCGAACGATCCTAATCTGTGGATCAACGGATGGTATGATCCAATCAGCGGTAACGGTCCTGGTTTGACCAGCACACCTGCACGTACCGAAGGTGCTACGCGTACCGGTTTCACCAATATCGTAGTTACCTCTACCGGTAAAGAAATGTCCATCTGCCACTGGGGTACTGGTATGCACCTGAACTGGCGTCCTACCAAAGGTACCGGCGCATGGACGGGCTCTACCACCGCATTGGCTGGAGGATCGGGTAATACCGACACCTGGGCTAAAGCAACAGCTGATGGCGATACAGTACACGCTATCTGGCAGGGTTCCGGCGTTAGCGGTGTTGCCGTTGACGGCCAGGATGGTCCAATCTACTACAACCGTTCCAACGACGGTGGTGCGACCTGGAGTGTCTTCAAGCAAGTCATTCCTGCGATCGACTCTACCTTCTACACCGGTTTCGGCGGCGACTCTTACTCCATCGATGCTAAAAATGGTGTTGTTGCCATCGCTTACAGCGGAGCTTTCAAAGATGTAGGTTTGCTGAAGTCTACAGACGGTGGTAACACCTGGACGAAAACCATCATCCAGACTTGCGAACTGCCACTCTTCAACGAAACCACCACATTGACTCCTGACACCGACCTCGACGGAGCTGCTGATCCGATCCTTGGTAACGGCGAAGACGCTCACGTTTTGATCGACAACAACGGCCAGTGCCACGTTTGGTTCAGTGTAATGTATTACATGAACGATGACACCACCGACGACTCCTACAGCTACTATCCTTACACGGATGGCTTGCTCTACTGGAACGAGTCCATGGGTTCTGACGAATACGAATTGATCGCTCAGGCAATTGATGCAAACGGTAACGACACCCTCGATCTGCCTGCATCAACCTGTACGCTGGACATCGGTTATTATGGCGGTGGTGGTATTTCTCATATGCCATCTGCCGGTATTGACGCTAACGGCACCTTGTACGTCTCTTATCAATCGCTTTGCGAAGAGTGTGACACCACCACCTTCACGCCGGGATCTAACCAGGCACGCCGTCACGTTTACATTATCACTTCCAACGATGGCGGTGCTAACTGGACCTATCCTTATGACATCGTTCCTTCCCTGGCTGCCGGCGGCAATGGAGAAGCAGAAGAAGCTGTATTTGCTGACCTCGCACGCGACGTTGACAACAACGTATACGTTCTCTACATGCGCGATACAGAGCCAGGCAACAGCCTTTACACCGCAGGTTCTTGCGATCAGATCAACAACAGCAGCGCTGGTGCTTCTAACATGGTATTCGCGAAAGTGGAAGCAGCTACCGTTGGAATCGGCGGCAAACCTAAATCTGCTGACTTTACGGTTTCTCAGAACTATCCGAACCCTGCTAACGGCATGACGTCTATCAACGTTACCCTCACCAAAGCATCTTCAGTGGTGCTGCAGGTGACTGACATCGTTGGTAAGACCGTTTATACCGAATCTTTCCGTGGTTTCGGCGCTGGCTTGAACACCATCAATCTGAACACCGCAAACTTTGCTACCGGCGTTTACAATTACAGCATCATCACCAACGAAGCGAAGGTGACGAAGCAAATGATTGTTCGTTAATCAGCAATTTGCTCCAACAAAGAACGGCTGTCCTAAAGGACGGCCGTTTTTTTTTATAGTCTCTACTGCCTGTCTTCGACCGGCCGCAAGAAAGCTACCTTACGAGAGTTGAAAAAGATCCTTAACGCCAGGAACGCGCTCCACTAGAAAACCTTCGGCGTATTTCACCCCGATAGATTTTCCAAATTCTCTTGCGCGAGCATCCAGGAATTCCCAAAACAACTGGGAAGAGATTGGTGTTTCAGGCTCGGTGGAATCCGGATTATAAAACTGAGAAGAATAACAAGTAACGGCGTCCATCCGCTGCGGCCAAACATCCGTTACATCAACAACAAAATCCGGACGATGATACCTGTCTTGAATATAATGATACACTGCGCGCGTCTGCCAGGCCGATTGTTCCACATCATCCAGTGAGGTGATGACTTTGGGAAGCCGCGCCAAAAAAACGGACGTGGAAACCAGCGTGCTCGCCCTTCCATGATCCGGATGACGATCCGACGGGGTATTGCACAGTATTATTTCGGGCCTGTACTTCCTGATCATCCGAATAATGGACAATTGATTTGCCTCATCCAAGGCGAAGAATCCATCTTTCATACCAAGATTCTCCCTGACCGTAATACCGAGAACCTCACTTGCCGCTTTTGCTTCGCTCGCTCGTAACTCCTTATTTCCCCGGGTACCTAATTCGCCCGCTGTCAAATCGACGATCCCTACTTTCTTACCCCGCTTAATTTCCTGTAAAATAGTACCGCCGCAAGTCAATTCAACATCATCAGGGTGGGCGGCAAAAGCCAGGATATCCAATTTCAACATATTGTCAATATATACCACAAAGGTAGGAAAGTCAAGAAAGGTAAACTTCCAGACCTTAAATTTTAGTAACTTCGAAGCAGAAAGTCGGACTCTTCTGCTCCTTTATCTATGAAAATATCGTTCCACGGTGCCGCCCGCACCGTCACCGGCAGTAAACACCTGATCAGTTTAAGCAATGGGAAGAAAATCCTACTGGATTGCGGACTTTTTCAAGGTCATGGCGCGGATACAGACCCTATGAACCGCCATCTCGGTTTTGATCCGATGTCCGTAAATTATCTCGTACTTTCTCATGCACACATCGATCATTCGGGAAATATTCCCGCCTTGGTAAAACAAGGGTTTAAAGGGCCGATCTATTGCACATCGGCCACGCGTGATTTGGCGGCTATCATGCTGTTTGACACCGCTCACATCCAAGAAAACGATATTGCCTATTTAAATGAGCGGCGGGAACGTAAAAAGTTGCCGCCTCTTCAACCCTTGTATACCACCAGCGATGTAGAGAAAGCACTGAGTCAGCTCTTTACAATTCCTTTCCGAAAGAAGCACCGGATCGATGAAAATATTGAAATTGAATTCACCGATTCCGGCCATATTCTGGGTGCTGCGGCGGTAAACCTGACCATTACCGAAGAGGGAAAAACACGACAGGTTTACTTTTCAGGAGATATTGGCCGTTACAGTGATAAAATACTGAAAGCACCTGAACCATTTCCGCAAGCCGATATCCTGATTTGCGAATCCACCTACGGCAACCGGCTGCACGAAGGCACAGAAGCCACCGAACAGCAGCTGTTGAGTATCGTTCAGAAAACTTGCGTAGAAAACAAAGGCCGTCTGGTCATTCCTTCGTTCAGCTTAGGACGAACACAGGAGGTGGTGTATGCGCTGAACAACCTGAAAAACGCCGGCAAACTTCCTCCCATAAAAGTGTATGTCGACAGTCCGCTCTCTGTGAACGCAACGACAATCATGCGCACACATCCGGAGTGCTTCAATGAAGACATACTCGCTACAATGCGTACCGATCCGGATCCATTCGGTTTCGACGACTTGTTTTATGTTCGTCGTGTAGAAGACTCTATAAAAATCAACAACCTAAAAGAGCCGGCCATCATCATTTCCGCCTCGGGTATGGCAGAAGCCGGACGTGTGAAGCATCATATTCGCAATGCTATTGAGGATCCTAGAAATACCATCTTGATGGTCGGGTATTGTACGCCGGACAGTCTGGGTGGCCGCTTGATGGCCGGAGCTTCACGCATTTCAATTTTCGGTAAAGAGTTCGAAGTGAAAGCTACTATCGAACAGATTCATTCTTTCTCTGCACACGCAGATTACAATGAGATGCTGAAATACCTTTCATGCCAGGATCCTAAAAAAGTCAAACAGTGCTTTTTGGTTCATGGTGATTATGACGTTCAATTCGAGTGGCGGGAAAAGCTTCAGCATGCCGGATTTAGCAACATCGAAATTCCGGACATGCACAGCACCTGGGATATTCATTGATTCGCATTCATTTATCCAATTCGTATGTCGACCGTCCTCACACTGGCTAAAAAGGAATTCCTGTTGGAATGGCGACAGCGTTCTATAATCGGAGGCATGCTGCTCTATGTGGTTTCCACCGTATTTATATGCTACTTGAGCATGAAGCAGGTGGTCGACTTGCCGACCTGGAATGCTTTGTTTTGGATCATACAAACCTTTATTGCCGTGAACAGTATTGCCAGAAGCTTCTTACAAGAAAGTAAGGGCCGCATGCTTTACTATTACACCATCGTCGATGCCCAATCGATGATCCTTTCAAAAATGGTATACGGATTAGGTCTCATGGTTGTACTTTCCGCCATCCATCTTGGGGTATACTCTTTGCTGATCGGTAACCCGGTCAATGATTTCAAAATGTTCGGCATTGCAGTTTTGTTGGGCAGCTTAGGTTTTGCCGCCGTCATTACCATGGTTTCTGCCATAGCTGCAAAAGCCTCGAACAATATAGGGCTGGTATCCATTCTAGGGTTTCCGGTATTGATACCGATCCTGATGACAACGATCCGTTTTTCCAAATGCGCCATGGACGGATTAGGTTGGGCAGTAGCACAAAAATTCGCGTTGTTGCTAATTGGACTTAATCTCCTGGTGGTGGCATTGGCTTACCTCCTATTTCCTTACCTTTGGCGGGAATAATGCGAAACAAGAAACAATGAAAGTAGCCGGCTTACAGTGGTGGAAATGGCTGTGTGTGCTCCTCTTGACGTATACCGTCTGGCAAGGGTTCATGGTAGAAGTTCCGCGCATGGCAATTTTGCACGAAACCATTAGGAATCTATTTTTCCATGTGACCATGTGGTTTTCCATGATCATACTCATGATCGCCTCCATCGTTTACGGAATCCGCTACTTGCGCAGCGGAAATTTAGAATACGATATCAAAGCATCCGCTTGCATACATTCCGGCATTTTTCTTGGTGTACTTGGGTTGTTGACCGGCAGTCTTTGGGCTAAATATACTTGGGGCGCCTGGTGGGTCAATGATGCCAAACTCAACGGCGCAGCAGCAGCTATGCTGGTGTACGCCGCTTATTTGATCCTTCGCAGTTCCCTGGAAGATGAGCATAAACGCGCGCGCATTGCCGCTGTCTACTCTATTTTCGCCTTCACCCTGATGCTGGCCTTCATCATCATCCTTCCACGAATGACGGACTCTTTGCACCCCGGAAACGGTGGAAACCCGGGCTTTTCCAATTACGATTTGGACAGCAAAATGCGTACCGTATTCTATCCTGCCGTGATCGGATGGGCCTTGCTTGGGGCTTGGATCTCAGAACTTGAATTCCGCATTCGTAGAATAAAGCTCCATCGTGACCAACGATAATTGAAAACGAACATGAACTTCCTCAGAACACTTCTGCTAACCTTTCTCTCACTGATTATCGCCCAGGCTGTTCGCGCCCAGGACAATGAAATGGCGGATGTCATGCGTGCCAATGGCAAAATATACGTCGTGGTGGGCGTAGTCCTGGTTATTTTGTTGGGCATCATCGTCTACCTGATCACTCTCGACAGAAAGATCCAACGGATTGAAAAACAGCAAGATTGAGCAAATTTCAATCCCGCAGGGAATGCTAAAAAATCGTATTTTTACAACGATTTCCCTGCCATGAAGCGATCCCACTTACTTGCTATCCTACTGATTGCCGCCGCCGTAGGAGCTATTCTTTCCACAGTAGCAGATTCCAGTACGTACGCAACCTTTTCCATTGCGGCGGAAAATCCTACCAGCACGTATCACGTTGTCGGCAAGCTGGACAAATCACAACCGCAGGTATATAACCCGTCAGTGAATGCAGATCTTTTTTCCTTTTTCATGATTGATAATGACGGCATGGAAAAACAAGTTCTGTTGAATCGGGCAAAGCCACAAGATTTCGATAAATCAGAACAGATCGTGGTAATCGGCAAACAAGAAGGAGAAGTTTTTGTTGCTTCAGACATTCTGATGAAGTGTCCTTCAAAATATAACAATCCGAAGGACCAAAATCCTCAGCAAACGATGTAAACCACGCAGCCGCGATGCGGTTTCAAGGGATACAATCAACCACCAACCATTCCTATGGACATAAATTATATCGGCGAACAATTGGTTTGGGGGAAACTCGGCAACCTGTTGATCGTGCTTTCCTTTACGGCCTCCTTGTTTGCAGGTATCGCTTATTTTTTTTCGCTAAAAAAAGAGGACGAGAGCTGGAAAAAACTGGCACGCAGTGCGTTTTATCTTCACTCCTTTTCTGTCGTTTCCATCATCGGATTACTCATTTTCCTTATTGTTCGTCACCGATTTGAATATTACTACGTATGGGAACACAGCAATACACTGATGCCCTTTCGGTATATATTTTCTTGTCTGTGGGAAGGTCAGGAAGGCAGCTTTTTGCTCTGGATGTTCTGGCATTGTGCGTTGGGTATTGTTTTGATTCGGAAAGCCGGCGAATGGGAAACCGGCGTGATGATGGTATTTGGACTCGTGCAAGCTTTCCTTGCTTCCATGCTCCTGGGAGTTGTTGTTCTCGGCTATAAATTGGGAAACAATCCATTCGTGTTACTCCGTGACCATCCGGATTTTGCCAACCTTCCATTTATTAAGATGCCGGATTATCTGAGTAAGATTAATGACGGAAGAGGTTTGAATCCTTTGCTACAGAATTATTGGATGACCATTCATCCTCCTACACTCTTTCTAGGATTTGCTACTACGCTAGTGCCGTTCGCATTTGCGATGAGCGCATTGTACCGTAAAAAATACGACAGCTGGGTGAAGCCCGTATTACCCTGGACGTTTTTCAGTATTATGATTTTGGGTACCGGCATTCTGATGGGCGCAGCATGGGCATACGAATCACTGAGTTTTGGCGGATTCTGGGCCTGGGATCCTGTTGAAAATGCATCGCTCGTACCCTGGATGACATTGGTCGCACTCGGACACGTATTACTCATTTTTCAGGCGCGCGGTCGCTCGCTTTGGTCAGCATTTATATTGGCCATAGCCACCTTTTTCTTTATCCTTTATTCAACATTCCTCACGCGCAGCGGTATTCTCGGCAATTCTTCAGTTCATGCATTTACCGATCTGGGCATGTCCGGACAGCTCTTGGTCTATATGCTGTTCTTTCTCGTTCTCGCCGTAGTCCTACTCTTTTTACGCCGGAAAGAAATCCCAACTGTTCAGGAAGAAGAACACCTTTCCTCGCGGGAGTTCTGGATGTTCATCGGCATTTTGGTGCTGGTCCTGGGAAGTTTGCAGATTACTTTTACCACATCTCTACCCGTCATTAATAAAGTTTTCGGAACAAAACTTGCGCCGCCTGCCGATGTACTTGACCATTACAACCGCTGGCAAGTTCCAGTAGGAATTCTGGTTTGTCTGTTGATGGGCTTTGCACAGTTCCTACGCTATAAATACAACGAAAACGCAGCGATCAGCAAATCGCTAGCCCGCCCCTTCCTCATCAGTGCTTCGCTTACGCTCGGCGTCTCCTTTATAGTTGGTGACCTCAGAATACATTACTACGTACTACTTTTTGCGAGTATATTCGCTGCCGTAGCTAACGCCGAATTCCTACTCGTCCGCATGAAAGGCCGGTTCGCTAAATCCGGGTCGACCATTGCACACATCGGTATCGGACTGATTCTCCTGGGCGCTCTGATTTCGAATGCAAAGAAAGAAGTCATTTCCAAAAATGTAAAAAGCATTGACCTTGGCAAAGATTTCCCGAACAACGAGAACATCATGATCGAGGAAAAGTCGGACACTTTACCGATGGGTAATTATTATGTCACCTATGCAGGAAAAGAAAAAGAAGGTGTCAACATCTATTACAACATCGATTACTTCTCGGTCAATGAGCGCACCGGCGTTAAAGAAAAAGCATTTCGGTTACGTCCGCTGGTACAGTTGAACGAGCGTATGGGCAACGTAGCCGAACCGGCTACCAAGCACTTTCTGTCCAAAGACATTTATACGCACGTAACCTATGCGGAAATGGAATCCAAAGAAGGTGATACCACCGAGTACCTTCCGGCAAAAGAACACCAGGTTGCCATTGGGGATACTTTTTTCACCAGCAACAGTTACGTCATACTTAACGGCTTGAATAAAAATCTGGAAAAAGAAAAATACCACCTGGAGGATGGAGACGTAGCAGTAGCGGCTCAACTGACGGTAGAAGACCTTAACATGAGCAAGCATACGGTCGAACCAATTTTTCTGATTCGTGACCTCTCTATTTTCACCCAAACAGCAGCTATCGACGAGTTAGGACTTATGTTTGAATTCAGTAAGATCGATCCGCAGAGTGGTAAGCTGACGATTAATGTTTCCGAAAAGAAATCAAACAAAAAGGATTTCATTATTCTGAAAGCTATCATTTTCCCCGGAATCAATATACTTTGGATCGGATGTTTGTTGATGATAATCGGCACAATAATGGCCGTACGTCAACGACTACAAACAGAAAAAGCTGTATAATTCGTAAATGAAAATCACGCTAATCGGATCCGGCAATGTTGCCACGCACCTGGCAATTGCTTTTCACCAGCAAGGACATACGCTGCTGGAAGTAGCCGGGCGCTCCGAGAAATCCGTGA
>Ga0315906_10009401_pt1 | contig 11623 bp, 10 predicted proteins | sample LakEriMetagenome_4_FD_203526 | JGI IMG/M metagenome (GOLD analysis project Ga0315906, IMG submission 203526) | Freshwater fungal communities from buoy surface, Lake Erie, Ohio, United States - Buoy 2 MA122 | ecosystem: Environmental > Aquatic > Freshwater > Lake > Lake biofilm | place: USA... | reverse complement strand
TGGTGGTGCGCGAGGACGCCGACGGATTGCGTCGCTACGTTCATCTCGGAACCGGCAACTACAACTCGCGCACCGCGCGCTTGTACGAGGATCTGGGGTACATCACGTGCGAGCCCGATATCACCGCCGACGCCGCGCAGTTGTTCAACCATCTCACGGGCTACAGCCGCAACGTGGAGTACCAGAAGTTGTTGGTGGCTCCGGACCACCTGCGTCGACGGCTCTTGGAGCTGATCGACAACGAGGCCTCGTTCGGTTCCACGGGTCACATCACCATTAAGGTCAACTCGTTGGCCGATCCGGAGATGATCGAGCACCTGTACGCGGCGTCGAGCGCCGGCACCCGCGTCGACTTGGTGGTACGCGGCATCTGTTGCTTGCGCGCGGGCGTGCCCGGATTGAGCGACAACATCCGGGTGCGTTCGGTGTTGGGGCGTTATCTCGAGCATTCGCGCATTTTCCGGTTCGCCAACGGTCAGGGCATGGGGCAGGTTCTGCACCTCATGGGTTCGGCCGACCTCATGGGTCGCAACCTCGACAAGCGCGTGGAAGTGCTCACTCCCTTGATCCATCCCCGCCACCAGGACTGGCTCGATCACACCCTCGACGTGTTGCTCGACACCGACGCCCCGGCCTTCGAGATGGCGCCGGACGGTGAATGGCTCCGTGTCGGCCCGGCTTCGTTCGAACCGCATCCGCAACGTCGTTTGTACGAGTGGGCGTCGGCACAACAGACCCGCCGGACGAACATTCGTCGTTGAAATTCGGGGATCCCCAAAAAGCCAACATTCGTTCACCTCACGTTCACCTGAACACAAGGTGAACTTCATAGTGGTTTTCTATGTTGAGGTCGCACGGAGGTGAACCCGTGTCCTCACCCCAAGGAGAATCACCAATGAACGTGAAGCGCTGGTCCATGATCGCGGCACTCGCCGTGACCCTGCCCCTGACCGCCTGCGGAGGCGACGACGATTCGTCGACCACCGAGGCCCCGGCCACCTCGGATGCGCCCGCCTCGTCCGACGCCCCCACCGATGGTGGCCTGTCGGGTTCGATCTTCGTGTCGGGCTCGTCCACCGTGGAGCCCATCACCACCGCCGTCGCCAAGTTGTTCAGCGACGCCAACCCCGATCTGGCCATGCAGGTCGAGGGCCCCGGCACCGGTGACGGTTTCGCCAAGTTCTGCGCCGGCGAGACCGACATCTCGAACGCCTCGCGCGCCATCAAGGACGAGGAGGCCGCCACCTGCACCGAGAACGGCGTCGAGTACGTCGAGTTGAAGGTGGCCATTGACGGATTGTCGGTGATCACCTCGGCCAAGAACACCGCCATCGACTGCGTGAGCTTCGCCGACCTGTGGGTGTTGCTCGGACCCGACGCCACCGGTCGCAACAACTGGAGCGATGCCGACGACGCGGCCGCGGAGTTGAGCGCCGCGGTCGGAACCGACTTCGGGACACTCAACGCTCCGTATCCGGACGCACCGCTGACCGTCACGGCGCCCGGTGAGGAGTCGGGCACCTTCGACTCCTTCGTCGAGATCGTGTTGGCCAAGATGGCCAAGGAACTCGGGGTCGAGGACGACGCCCCCCGCCCGGACTACACCGCCAGCCCCAACGACAACGTGATCATCGAGGGCATCGCCGCCAATGACACGTCGCTCGGCTGGGTCGGATTCGCCTTCGTGGAGGAGAACCTCGACGTCGTGAAGCCACTGCAGGTGGACAAGGGTGAGGGTTGTGTCGAGCCCACCGCCGAGACCATCGCCTCGGGTGACTACCCGATCGCTCGTTCGCTCTACGTCTACGTGAGCAAGAACAAGTTGGCCGAGAATCCCGCGCTCGAAGCCTTCGTGGACTTCTACCTGAGCGACGAAGGTCTGGCCGTCATCGGAACCGGTGAGGGTCAGGTGCCGTACGTGCCCATGGCGTCGGCCGATCTGGAGGCCACCCGCGCCGCCTGGGCCGCCCGCTGATCCGACCACCGTCATGACGCGGTCCGACGTCTCCTCCCCGGCGTCGGACCGCGGGACCGAGTGCCGCCCCTTCGGGGGCGGCACTTCCATGTTCGGGGAGCGTTCACGAAGGCCGGACCTCGGCGGGCCGGTTCTGGTCGTCGGACCGTTTGTGAATGGTGAAGAATGTCGGCAAGACTCCGAATGTTCATCGAACGGGAGACCATGAGCGCATCGACAACCCAGAGTTGGACCGTGGCCGATCTCCGTTTGGCCGGGGGACGCCGACGGACCGACGTGCGCATGCGACGTCTCTTCATCGCCGCCGGCTTGACCACCCTGCTCGTCACCGGTCTCATCGTGTATACCCTCGTCAAGGACGCGTTCTCCTTCTTCATCGACGTCCCCAAGCACGAATTGTGGAACATCGGCTGGTTCCCTCGTCGTGGATTCTTCGACATCAAGACCCTCGTCGTGGGTTCGTTGATGGTGACCGGCGTGGCCATGCTCATCGCCGTTCCCCTCGGTCTAGGGGTGGCGGTGTACCTGTCTGAGTTCGCCCGGCCTCGGGTGCGTCGCGTTCTGAAGCCGATCGTCGAGGTGCTCGCGGGTATCCCCAGTGTCGTCCTGGGTTACTTCGCCATCGCCTTCATCAATCCCAACCTCATCACGGTGTTGGCTCCCGGTGCGAACAAAGCCTTCAACATCGCCGCCGCCGGTGTGGCGGTGGGCATTCTCACCATCCCGATCATCGCCTCCGTCGCCGAGGATGCACTACGCGCGGTTCCCCTCGCCTTGCGTGAGGCGTCGTACGGCCTCGGGGCGCGACGAGTCGCCACCACCTTCCGTGTCGTGCTGCCGGCCTCCATTTCCGGTGTGGTGGCCGCGCTCATCCTGGGCATCTCACGAGCCGTGGGCGAAACCATGGTGGTGGCCATCGCGGCCGGTGCGGTCGGCGGCGGATTGTTCTCCACCGATCCGTTCCAACCGGGACAGACCATGACCGCGGCCATGGCGGCCCTCGGATTCGGCAGCGACCAGGTGGCCGGCGACGGTCTCGCTTTTCAGAGTCTGTTCTTCATCGGATTCCTGCTCTTCGTCTTGACGTTCCTGCTCAACCTTCTCGGCGATCGTTTGGTGCGTCGCGTGCGCGAGGAGTACTGACATGGCTCTGTCCACTCCGTCGAAGTTCGGTGCCTCCAGCGCGGCGGGTCTGACCGAGCGGATCACCAATGGCAAGCGCGACGTGAAGGGGCGCGTGGTCGAGTGGTTGCTACTCGCGACACTCGGAGTCACCCTCTTGATCTTGGTGGCGCTCATCGTCAACCTCCTCGATCGGGCCTGGCCGGTGTTGAACGGACGTTTCGGCGACTTCTTGTCGTCAGGTCTCGACGCGTCGAACGCCCAGGAGGCGGGTGTGTGGCAGGCCATTCGCGGAACCTTGACCCTGGCGATCATCGTGATCGTCGTGTCGTTCCCGCTCGGAATCGCCTGTGCGGTGTATCTCGAGGAATACGCCAGTCGTTCGCGGTTGGCGCGATTGATCCGCATCAACGTGCGCAACCTGGCGGGAGTGCCGTCGATCGTGTACGGGATCCTCGGTCTCACCATCTTCGTGAAGTTCGCCGGTGGCATCACCGGGGGACGCACCGTCATCGCCGGTGGCCTCACCCTGTCGGTCCTGGTGTTGCCGGTCGTCGTCATCACGGCGTCGGAGGCCCTGCGCGCGGTCCCTCGCTCCATCCGCGAAGGTGCCATGGGTGTGGGGGCCACACAATGGGAGACCGTACGGTCGCACGTGCTGCCCTCGGCGGCTCCCGGCATTCTGACCGGCACCATGCTCGCGCTGTCGCGCGCGGCCGGTGAAGCCGCCCCCTTGCTTCTGGTCGGAGGTATCACCGGTTTGTTGCGCACCGGGAATCTGAGTCTGTGGGAACAGATCACCGACGGTGGCTTCACGTCGATGCCGGTGGCGATCTTCTCGTACGCCCGTCAAACAGGTGCCGATTTCCAAGCCGTCACGGCGGCGGCATCGCTGATCCTGTTGGTTTTGGTGGTCGTCATCAACGGACTGGCCATTTGGTTGCGGAACCGATTCGAGAGGAATTGGTGACGCCGTGAACGAAACGCGGAAACTCGTCGAACAGGAGAATGTGGTGGAAGAGAATCACGAGGAAGTGATGACCCGACAGGTGGCGTCGCACGACGACGTCCCGGTGTTCCGCACCAAGGACCTGTCGGTCTTCTACGGCGACTTCCGGGCGGTCCGTGACGTCAACGTCTACATCAAGGCCCGCGAGATCACGGCCTTCATCGGTCCGTCCGGTTGTGGCAAGTCCACGGTGTTGCGCTGTTTCGACCGTATGAACGATCTCATTCCCACGGCACGAGTCGAGGGAACGGTCGAGTATCACGGCGTGAATCTGTACGACCGCGAGGTGGACGCGGTCGAGGTGCGTCGTCGTGTGGGCATGGTGTTCCAGAAGCCGAACCCGTTCCCGAAGAGCATCTACGACAATCTGGCGTTCGGTCCGCGCCTCAACGGCGTGAAGAAGAAAGCCGACCTCGACGTGATCGTGGAATCTTCCTTGAAGCGCGCGGCCCTCTGGGACGAGGTGAAGGATCGACTGAAAGCGTCGGCGATGGGTTTGTCCGGCGGTCAGCAGCAGCGACTGTGCATCGCGCGCTGCATCGCGGTGGAGCCCGACGTGATCCTGATGGACGAGCCGTGTTCGGCTCTCGATCCCATCGCGACCGCTCGCATCGAGGACCTGATGCAGGAGATCAAGCGGGACTTCACGATCATCATCGTGACCCACAACATGCAGCAGGCCGCTCGAGTGAGCGATCAGACCGCGTTCTTCACGACCGAAGTGAATCCCGAGAGCGACCGACGCACGGGTGTGCTGGTCGAGTTCGACAAGACGCAGAAGATGTTCTCCAACCCGTCGGACTCGCGCACCGAGGCCTACGTCACCGGACGCTTCGGCTGAGAGGAAGATCATGGAAGAAGCCCGTAAGTCCTTTCACAAGGAACTGAACGACATCCAGCAGGAACTCGTTCGCATCTCGGCCGGAGTGGTGGAGAGCATCCCGAAGTGCACGACGGTCCTGTTGGAACAGGATTTGTCGGCGGCCGAGGCGATGATCATGGCCGACGACGAGGTGGACGCTCGCACCATCGAGCTCGAGGATCGTTGCATCCAGATTCTCGCGTTGCAGGCTCCCGTGGCCGGTGAATTGCGTCAGGTCATCGCCGCCCTCAAGATCTGTGCCGAGATCGAGCGCTCCGCGGACCTGGTGGTCAACATCTGCAAGGCGGCCCGGCGTATCTACGGTCACGACTTCGATCCGAAGTTGCGGGGATTGGTGCTGAAAATGTCGGATCAGGCTCGCCATTTGTTCAGCGAGGCCACCAGTTCGTACCACGCGGCCGACGCCTCGCGCGCCGCCGCTATCGACGACATGGACGCGTTCTTGGATGACCTGCAGCGCCAGTTCATCCAGGCCATCTTCGAATCGCACGCGGCGGGTCGTATCGACTTGCAGGTGGCGATTCAGCTGGCCGTGGTGGCTCGGTTCTACGAGCGCATCGGCGATCACGCCGTGAACATGGGCGAGAAGGTTCGTTTCCAGGTCACCGGTTGGCTACCCGAACAGTCGGGTGCGGCCCGTCATCGTGAACGCAGTTTGCAGGACCCCACGCCGGTGGGAATGGTCCGGCCATCCGTGGAGAACCCGCCATCGGACACCTGATTTCTCCGGTTGTTCACCGTTCGTTCACGGCGTCTCTGCTGGGCAGAAAGGTGAGCCTTTTAGTCTCGTTCACCGTGGGTGCACGGAATGTTCAGTCCTCAGGCGTCGAGTCGCTGATCGGGCCGCGATGAACCGACTGGCGCACGACGAACTCGAGGATTTGCGCAACGAGGTGTTGCGGGTGTCGGCCAACCTGATCGAGAGCATCCCGCGTGCCACTCAGATCTTGCTCGACCAGGACCTGGAGGGAGCCGAATACCAGATCCTCGCCGACGACGAGTTCGACGAGAGAACCATGGTTCTCGAGGAACGCTGTATCGCTCTCATGGCCCTTCACGCTCCCGTCGCCGGTGAGTTGCGCCACGCGGTGACGATCATGAAGATGTCCGCCGATCTCGAACGTTCGGCCGATCTGGTGGTGAACATCTGCAAGGTGGCCCGACGCATTCACGGGTACGAGTTGGACGCGAAGTTGCGCGGTCTCATCACGCGCATGGGTCAACAGGCTCAGAGCTTGTTCAAGCACTCGTTCGAGGCCTACGCGGACCTCGATCTGCCGGTGGCCAAGGCCGTGGACGACATGGATCTCTTCCTGGATTATCTGCACAAACAGTTCATCCAGGCCATCTTCGAGTCGCACAGCGCCGGGAACATCGATCTACCCATCGCGGTACAGATGGCCATCACCGCCCGTTTCTTCGAGCGCATCGGAGACCATGCCGTGAACTGCGCCCACTTCGTCCAATTCCTGATCACCGGTCAATTGCCGCCGAGCGGTGATCACCGACGCGGTGGTCGGGGCTCGCTCGATCTGACGCCGGTCGGCGGCATCACGATCACCGGGGGAGTGACATCGTGATCACGCTCGTCCTCGTGATCGTGGCGATCGCGGTCGGTTTCGTGGTGGGTCTGCGTCGAGGTCGGTCCGAGGCTCCTCCTGTCACTTCGCCGGCCCGTGTTGCCGTGAACGAATTGGGGGAAGACGACGATGATGTCACGCTCCAAGTGCGCGCGGCCCTCGATTCGTTGACCGTCGGGGTGGTTGTGGTGGCCGCGAATGGTGCGGTCGTGTTCCGCAACGTTCTGGCCCGCGGACTCACGGGGGCCGTGCACGCCGACGTGTTGGTGGACGAGGCGGTGGACGTTCATCTCCGGGGTGCGCTCGACGGGGCCTCTCGTCGACAGGTGTTGGACCTGTTCGGACCGCCGAGAAAGGTCGTGGCGGTGTCGGCCACGCCGCTGTCGACCGGTGGTGCGGTCGCCATGGTCGAGGACATCACCGAACGTTCGCTCGTCGACGCGGTGCGCACCGATTTCGTCGCAAACATCAGCCACGAATTGAAGACCCCGGTGGGTGCGCTCGCGGTGCTGGCCGAGGCGCTGTCGGCCGAGGACGACCTCGACGTCATTCATCGCCTGTCGGGCAAGATGGTCGACGAGGCACTTCGAGTGGGTCGCACCATCGACGATCTGCTGGAACTGTCCCGCATCGAATTGGGTGGTGAGGCGGTGAAGGACGCCGTCAGCGTGTCGATGGTCATCGCCGAAGCCGTCGATCGCGCACGACCGCTCTCGGAGCGACGGGCCATCGACGTGGCCGCGGTGGAAGCGAGTGACCGTATGAAGGTTCTCGGCGACAGACGGCAATTGGTTTCGGCTCTCGGCAACCTGGTGGAGAACGCCGTGAAGTACTCCGAGCGCGGATCCAAGGTGGAAGTGTCCGCCAGGTCCGACGGTCAATGGGTGGAGTTCAAGGTGCGCGACTACGGTCTCGGCATTCCGACCCGCGACCTCGATCGAATCTTCGAGCGCTTCTACCGGGTCGATCGCGCGCGATCACGCGAGACGGGTGGCACCGGACTCGGCTTGGCCATCGTGCGCCACGTCGCCACGAACCACGGGGGCGAGGTGTCGGTGACCAGCGTGGAGGGCGAGGGTTCCACCTTCGTCCTGAAGGTGCCGGCAGCACCGGGTTTGGTCATGACGTCGATGTCGGAAGCGGGATGAGGATCTGAACATGGGAATGCAAACCGTTCTGTTGGTCGAGGACGAGGAGAGCTTCATCGATGCGCTCACCGTCGGTCTGAAGAAGGAAGGGTTCCGTGTCGAAGTCGCCCGTGACGGCATGGAGGCGCTCAACAAGTTCGACGTGGTCCAGCCCGACGTGGTGTTGCTCGACGTGATGTTGCCGAAGATCTCGGGCATCGACGTGTGCCGGCAGTTGCGCAAGAAGACCCAGGTGCCCATCATCATGGTGACCGCCAAGGGCGCCGAGATCGACACCGTGGTCGGCCTGGAGGTCGGTGCCGACGACTACATCACGAAGCCGTATCGCATGCGCGAACTGGTCGCGCGAATGCGCGCGGTGTTGCGCCGGGTACCCAACGAATCGACCTCCGGAATGACCGACCTCGACGGCAACACCTTGGTGGTCGGAGAAGTCATCCTCGACCCGGAGCAACACAAGGTGGTCGTGAACGGCGCCGAGGTGGCCATGCCCCTCAAGGAGTTCGAGCTGTTGCACATCCTGTTGGCCAACGCCGGTCGCGTGTTGCCGCGCGAGACGCTGATCGATCGGGTGTGGGGCACCGATTACGTCGGCGACACGAAGACCCTCGACGTTCACATCAAGCGCCTTCGGGCCAAGGTGGAGGACGACCCGGCATCGCCCACGCGCATCGTGACCATTCGTGGTCTCGGCTACAAATTCGAGCGGGTGCGTGGCTGACGGAACCGGGTCGGGTGCTCCCCGGAGAGCGAATGGAACCGGGGCTGTCGCACCCAGCACCTAATCTGTGGACGTGAACGACGCGGCCCCTTCGAGTCTGCCGGGTCGTGGTCGGGGCGGTGGTTACGTGCCACCGCGGCATCAACATCGGTTCGTCCCGTCGCCCTTCACCCGATTGGTTCGCGTGCACGCCTTGATGGCCGCCGGCGAGGCGTCCATGGCGGTTGCTCTGGCCGATTCGCTGTTTCTCTCGATCACTCCCGGCGAAGCTCGTGGTCGGGTGCTGCTGTTCCTCGCGGTCAGCTTCGCGCCGTTCCTGGTTCTCGGTCGCTTCATCGGTCCGGTGATCGACCGCATGCCCGGCGGGCGTCGTCTGTTGATCGTTCTCATCGCCGCACTTCGCGCGGTCGTGATGTTGTTGATGGTTTCGCAACTGGATTCGTTGTTGCTGTTCCCACTCGCCTTCCTCGCCATGGTGTTGAACAAGACCTACGGTGTTTCGAAGTCGGCGGTGTTGCCGTCACTGTTGCGTGACGACAAGGACCTGGTGCAGTCCAATGCCCGACTCGGAGTCACCGCCGGAGTGGTCGGATTCCTGGCGGCCATTCCGGCCGGCATCCTGAGCGCCGTCTCGCCGAAGGCGTCCTTGGTCTTCGGGTCGATCGTGTTCGTGATGGCCACGTTGAACGCCATGAAACTGCCCCGACAATCGGTCACCACCGGTGAAACACAGCAGTTGGAGATCGAGGAACTACGTCAGCCCAACGTCCTGATCGCGGTGTCGGCGATGAGCCTGGTGCGGGCCTCGGTGGGTTTCACATTCTTTCATCTGGCTTTCTTCTTCGCCGACCATCCTCGTGTGGAGCGTCTGGATCTCGCTCCCAACGGCATGTGGTACCAGGTCCGCTACCACTTCGGTCCCCAATTCGGCACGATGTGGTTCGGTATCGCGGTCAGTCTGGCGGCCATCGGTTCGCTGCTCGGCAACCTGAGTGCCAAGCCGTTGAAGCGACTCAATCACGTGGAGAATCTGCTGATCGTCGCGCTCATCCTCATAGGTGGGGCGGGGTTGTTGACCGCGCTGACGTCGACGACGATCACCGCTCTCTTGTTGATGGCGATCGTGAACTATGCCGCCGCCATCGGCAACATGGCGTTCGAATCGATCGTTCAACGTGATGCTCCGGACGCGAACCGTGGTCGTGCTCTCGCGAACTACTACACCAAGTTCCAATTGATGTGGGTGCTGGCCGGCATCATCCCGGTGCTGTTGAAACTGCCCGGAGTGGTGGGCTTCGCGGTGGTGTCCTCGATCGGCTTCAGCGGCGGTCTCGTGTATTGGTTGAGCAATCGACAGGTGAGCAAGGGCCTCGAGCCGTCGTCGGTCGTGGCGCAGTTGCGACAGCGTTTCAGTCGCCGCTGACCTCGAGACGAGCCAACCACAATCCGGGGGCCTCGAGTTCGGTGGGCGTGGGGAGATTCTCGGCCGCGTCATAGAGCGGCGAGAGTCCGTCGGCGCCGGCGCGTTGCACCACACCGTCGACGAACGATCGACCGATCTCCACTTGATGGCGGGTGATGTGGACGCCGAGCAACCGCTCGACGAACGCGGTTTCCTCGCCCCCGTCGATGCGACGACGACGAGCCGCCTCGGCGATTCGGGCCGGGTTGCCCAGGATGCGCCCACCGACGAGATCCGTCGTGTAGTCGCTCCATCCGATGACCACCGACAAGATGGTGTCGAGACGGGGTCGAAGACGGTCCTGCTCCGGCGTGCGCACTGCTCCGAGCAGCAACTCGGGATCACCGAGGATTCGCTGCAACGACGCCATCATGTCGGTCGGGTCCGAGGACTCGATGGTCGACAACTTCTCGCTGATCGCGTGGGGGTCCGGCCGAAAGGCCGCCACGTGCGCCGAGACGAGGGAGTTGACGGCATCACGCACGTGTCCGAGTCCGTAGATCTGATGGGTGACGAACTCGCGAACGAGTGTCCACATGCGAACGTCGTCACGGGGCAGATCCCAGTCGGAGGCGAAACCGTCGATGTTGTGCGCCAACAAGGCGACCCGATTGCCGGGAGGTCGCGGCAGGGGTAGGTCGTATTGCCCGAGCGAACGCTTGGCGATGAGGCCGACCATCGAACCGACCGTCATGCCCATCGTCATGGGGGCGAGCATTCCGGTGAGATTCGTGAACATCTCGGACATCGGGTCGGCGGATTCGCCGTTGCCGGAATCGGTGCGGGGGCCACCGAGGGCCGTCGCCAGATCGGTGAACAGCGGGCGGTAATCGTCGAGCGTGCGTTGGGCGCACTGACCGGGCGTCACCATGTCGGGCTCCATGCCGATGATGTCGCAACGGTCGCCGATTCCCGACCCGATCTGAACTTGCATGGCGGCGATACGCGCCAGCTCCTCGAACTCGAGTCGAACCTTCGGGTCGATGTTCGACTCGGGTGTACCGGAGGTCGCGGTCGATTGGGCGATCTGGCGCGCGGTGTCCCATTGGATGGGTCCTTGACCCTGGAACATCTTCATCATGTCCCCGAACATTCCGCCGAACATTCCGCCGAACATCTTGCCGAACGGGTCGTCGCCGTCACCGGAGCCGAAATCGAACGGGCGGGGGACATCATCGGCCACGAACGCGAGCCTACGACCTGCGCCCCGATGTCGCCTGTCGGGCCCCGCGCGATGATCGGGGTGATCGACAGGAAGTAGCGTTCCAGTCATGACCGCGATGGACGCCCCGCTCGACACGGCGGATCCGCGGACAGAACGCGTGTCGGTGGTCGTCACGGGCGCGCTCTGGCCGCTGGGTCGACGGGTCGTCCAGCGTCTGTCGGCCTCCGGGCGATTCACGGTCACCGAGATTCAGCGCGGAGAGAACGCCATCGCAGGGCCGGTCGACGTTCTCGTTCATCTGGCTCCGGGTGACCACGACGCGTTGGCGGCCAGAGGTCGAAGCGCGGCGGTCGGAACACCCGAACTGTTGGCCGTGGCATCCGAACACGGCGTGCGTCACGTGGTGTTGTTGTCGTCGGCGATGGTGTACGGCGCCTGGCCCAACAACCCGATCCCCATCACCGAGGACGCCGCGTTGCGTCCGGACTTCGGGTTCGCCTTCGCGCGTCAACTGGCGACGGTCGAACAGATGGTCGACGATTGGCGCGAAGCCGTGCC